>Ga0265298_10006189_pt1 | contig 14824 bp, 11 predicted proteins | sample AusTroGonzalo_MG_3_FD_193486 | JGI IMG/M metagenome (GOLD analysis project Ga0265298, IMG submission 193486) | Bovine rumen microbial communities from tropical cattle in Woodstock, Queensland, Australia - Gonzalo_01 | ecosystem: Host-associated > Mammals > Digestive system > Stomach > Rumen ... | reverse complement strand
GAACATCCGCCTGGGTGCCAACCGCCAGCTGCCCAACTACAGCCAGATTGCCAAGGTTGAGCTCATGGACAAGCCCTTCGAGAAGACCCCGAAGATGAGCATCCGCCGCTTCCTTTACAAGTAATTCTGCCAAATTGTCAGCCTAAGCTTATTGGCGCATATTTTGACTATTGAAAAACCGGTCCAAAACGGAACCGGTTTTTTGATAATTAAAGAGAACAGATATGGCAAACAAAGGTCAGATTGGAGTAACCACCGAGAACATATTCCCGGTTATCAAGCAGTTTTTGTACAGCGACCACGAGATTTTCCTGCGGGAACTGGTGGCCAACGCCGTGGATGCCACGCAGAAGATGAAGGCCCTGGCCGCTTCCGGCGACTGCAAGGAAGAGCTGGGAGACCTCAAGGTGGGCATTGAACTGGACGAGAAGAAGAAAACCCTCAAGATCATCGATAACGGTATCGGCATGACGGAGGAAGAGGTTGACAAATACATCAACCAGATTGCTTTCTCCAGCGCCGGCGAGTTTCTGGAGAAGTACAAGGACCAGATCGGCAATATCATCGGCCACTTTGGCCTGGGCTTCTACAGCGCTTTCATGGTTTCCAAGAAGGTGACCATCGAGACCCTTTCCTGGAAAGAGGGTTCCAAGGCCGTGAAATGGACCTGCGACGGTTCTCCGGCCTACGAGATGGAAGAGATAGAGAAGGCCGACAGGGGCACGGTCATCACCCTGTACCTGGACGACGACTCCAAGGAATATGCAGAGAAGGCCCGTATCGACGCCCTTCTGCAGAAGTACTGCAAGTTCATGCCCGTTCCCATCGTTTTCGGCAAGGAGCAGGAATGGAAGGACGGTAAATATGTAGATACGGATAAGGATAAGATTATCAATGCCGTAGAGCCCCTGTGGACCAAGGCTCCGTCCGAGCTCAAGGAAGAAGACTACATGAACTTCTACCGCACGCTCTATCCCATGAACGAGGAGCCCCTGTTCTACATCCACCTGAACGTGGACTATCCCTTCAACCTCACCGGTATCCTCTATTTCCCCAAACTCAAGGACCGTGTGGCCGTGGAGCGCAACAAGATTTCCCTGTACTGCAACCAGATGTTCGTGACGGACCATGTGGACAACATCGTGCCGGATTTCATGACCCTGCTCCATGGTGTCATCGATTCCCCGGACATTCCGCTGAACGTGAGCCGCAGCTACCTGCAGAGCGACGCCGCCGTCAAGAAAATCTCCACCTATATCACCAAGAAGGTGGCCGACCGCCTGGAAGGCATCTTCAAGGACGAGCGCGCCCAGCTGGAAAGCAAGTGGGACAACCTGAAACTCTTCATCGAGTACGGCATGCTCTCCGACGAGAAGTTCTGCGAGCGCGCCCTCAAGTTCGCCCTCTTCAAGAATACGGACGGCAAGTACTTCAGCTTTGACGAGTACCAGGAAGCCGTCAAGGACAATCAGGCCGATAAGGACAAGAAACTCGTCTACCTCTACGCTACCAAGCTTGAAGACCAGTATTCCTACATCCAGGCCGCCAAGGACAAGGGCTACGACGTGCTCCTTATGGACTGCGAGCTGGACGCCCACTATGTGAACCTGCTGGAGCAGAAGCTCAAGGACACCCGCTTCGCCCGCGTGGACTCCGACGCCGTGGAGAACCTCATCCCCAAGGAAGACAAGGTAAAACTGGAGATGAAGGAAGACGAGCGCTACGACCTGGAGAACCTCTTCAAGGCCGTGATGCCCGCCGGCAACGACTACTTCGTCACCGGAGAGAACCTGGGTGCCGAAGCCGCCCCCATCCTCATCACCCAGAACGAGTTCATGCGCCGTTACCGCGAAATGAGCGCCCTGGGTGGAGGCATGAACTTCTACGGCTCCATGCCCGAAAGTTACAACATCACCGTCAACATGGAGAACCCCCTGGTAGCCAAGATCTGGGATGCCAAGCAGGCCGATGTGAAGCCGCAGGGCGAACTCCCGGCCGAGGCCCCGTCCGACGCTTCCGAGGAAGAGAAGACCAAGGCACGCGAAGCCCGCGAGGCTGTACGCAAGGCCCATAGGGCCGATGTGGAAGCCTTCGCGGCCGGCAATGAGATCCTCCACCAAATTGTGGACCTGGCCCTCCTGGGCAACGGAATGCTCAAGGGCAAGGCCCTGAGCGATTTCATCGCCCGCAGCCAGAAGGTGGTAAGCGATGCTTATTTGAAATAATATAGAACGAATTTTTATGAAAGGTAATTTCCCCGTTGAGAGGTTCAAGACCCTCCGAACTCCTTTTTACTACTATGATACGGATCTTCTCCTGCGTACGCTGGAGGAGATCCGCCATCAGTTAAAGGTCCTGGATTGGCCGGCCGCACAGGTACACTATGCCGTCAAGGCCAACCACAATCCCGTAATCCTGAACCATATCGCCCGCTTCGGCTTCGGGGCCGACTGCGTGAGCGGTGGGGAAGTGCAGGCAGCCCTGGAGGCCGGCTTCGCCCCCAAGACCATTTTCTATGCCGGAGTAGGCAAGGCCGACTGGGAAATCCAGCTGGGCCTGGATGCCGGTATCGGCCGCTTCAATGTGGAATCGGTGGAAGAGCTGGAAGTGCTGGCCAAACTGGCCGCCGCCAGCGGAAAGGTGGCTCCCGTGAGTCTTCGCGTGAACCCCGATGTGGAAGCCCATACCCACAAGAACATCACCACGGGCAAGGCGGAGAACAAGTTCGGTATCCATTATTCCGTGCTGGAGGATGTCATCCGCAAGGCACAGAGCATGCCGTCCATCGAGTTCATCGGCCTGCACTATCATATCGGGTCCCAGATTCTGGATCTGGAGGATTTCAGGAGCCTCTGCCATCGCAACAACCAGATTGTGCGTACCCTGCAGTCGCACGGAATCGAGATCAAGGACATCAACGTCGGTGGAGGTCTGGGTATTGAGTACAACCACCCCAACCGTTACCTGATGGCCGATTTCGCCGGCTATTTCCAGACCTACAGCGACGAGCTCAACACCAACCTGCCCATCCATTTCGAACTGGGCCGGAGCATCGTGGCCCCCTGCGGTTCCGTCATCTCCCGCGTGCTGTATGTCAAGAAAGGCCTGGAGCGTGAGTTCGCCATCCTGGATGCCGGTATGAACGACCTCCTGCGCCCGGCCCTGTACCAGGCCCAGCACCGCATTGAGAACCTGTCTTCCGAAGAAGACCTGGAGCCTTATGATGTGGTGGGTCCGGTGTGCGAGAGTTCCGACGTCTTTGGCACCCAGGTGATGCTGAACAAGTGCCACCGCGGAGACCTTATAGCCATCCGCAGCGCCGGTGCCTACGGCCAGTCCATGGCCTCGCAATACAATTGCCGGCCTCTGGCTCCCGCCGTATTCTCTTACGAACAGTAAACTTTATCCCAGATATCCTTCGGGATAATTCATGGTAATGCAATGAAGACCGCCGTGTCCTGACAAAAGGGCGCGGCAGTCTATTATTTCCACCTTGCGGTCGGGAAATACCTTCTGTAACTGAGCAGCTGCAATGGCGTCCTTGGGGGAATCGGCCCCGGGGATGAGTACGCCTCCGTTTACCACCAGGAAGTTGGCGTAGGAGCCGGGCAGGCGGTAGTCGTCCAGGTAAAGGGCGTCCGGCAGGGGGAGGGGAACCAGGTTGTAGGGTTTCCCGTCCAGGGTGCGGAAGGTCTTGAGCTGGGCTTCCATCTCTTTCAGCGGCCCGTAGTTGGGGTCGGAAGGGTCTTCGCAACGGGTGTAGGCTATGGTATCGGCCGAACAGAAACGGGCCAGGATGTCAATGTGGCTGTCCGTGTCGTCTCCCACTATTCCACCGTGGTCTACCCAGAGGATGCGCTGCAGGCCGAAAGCCTGGCAGAGCTTCTGCTCAATCTCCTTTTGGGTCAGGTATTCGTTGCGGTTAAGGGAGCACAGGCACTCGGAAGTGGCCATGAGCGTGCCGCAGCCGTCCGTATCAATGGAACCGCCTTCCAGCACGAAGGGGCGCATGTCCACGTATTGCACGTCCTTGGCAAACACGCCTTCCCTATATATATTACGGGTAATCTGGTTGTCCAGGTTGCTGCCAAACTTGAGGCCCCAGCCGTTGAAGACGAAATCCAGGATGCATTTCTGGGTGCCGTCCAATACGGCGATGGCGCCGTGGTCGCGGGCCCAGGTGTCGTTGAGGGGGCATTCCACCAGACGGATGGGCAGGCCCTCCGGCGAAAAGTCGCGGGCGGCCATATCGGCCCTGCACTCTGCTATATCCCGGCAGACAATCAGGAGGGGTTCAAATCGGACGATGGTGCGGGCTACGTTCACATAGCAGTCCAGCACGTGCGGGAGATCATACCATTCCGTGTCGGCGTGGGGCCACGTCAACTGGACGAAACCCTGTTTCTCCCATTCAGCGGGAATTCTTCTTGTCATTTCGAGCACGGTCGAGAAATCTCTATTTACCAAAACGCTTCAAGAGCACGTCGTAGGCGTCGATGCGGCGGTCCCTCAGGAAAGGCCAGCCGCGGCGGACGTATTCGCACTGCTCCATGTCAATCTCAACTACGTGGACGCCTTCTTCGGCTTTCTCAAACTCGGTAAGGAGCTCGCCCTGGGCACCGGTGGCGAAGGAATGGCCCCAGAAATCGATGCCGGTGGAATGACCGGTGGGATCCGGCTCTACGCCCGTGCGGTTCACGGTAATCACCGGCAGGCCGTTGGCTACAGAGTGACCGCGCTGGACCAGCTGCCAGGCCTGGCACTGCTGTTTCTGCTCCCAGTCCGGATCCGTGGGAACGCCTCCGATGGCGGTGGGGTAGATGAGCATCTCGGCCCCTGCCAGGGCCATGGCGCGGGCGGCTTCGGGGTACCACTGGTCCCAGCAAACCAGCACGCCAAGGGTTCCCACCGAGGTTTTGATGGGCTGGAAGCCCAGGTCTCCGGGGGTGAAATAGAACTTCTCGTAGAAGAGAGGATCATCCGGGATGTGCATCTTGCGGTACTTTCCGGCAATGCTGCCATCGGCCTCAATAACCACGGCGGTATTGTGGTAGATACCGGCGGTGCGGCGCTCGAACAGCGACAGCACGATGACTACGCCCAGTTCCTTGGCCAGGGCGCCGAAACTCTCGGTGGAAGGGCCGGGAATGGGCTCTGCCAGATCGCAGAGTTTGGCATTCTCTTCCTGGCAGAAGTAGAGGCTGTTATGCAGTTCCTGCAGAACTACCAGCTGGGCCCCTTGGGCGGCAGCTTCGCGTACGTAGCCTTGCAGGCGGGCGATATTTCCGGGGATGTCGGCGGTGCAATGCTGCTGCACCATGCCAATTTTGATTTTTCTCATGGATTATCTGTACCTGGAGAATTGACGTAACTCGTTATCGGCCTTTATCTTGTCTATGATGGCGCAGACCAGGCGGAAGGTGCGGCTGTCCTTGGAGTAGTTGGCCGGGGTGATGAAGTTCACGCGGCCCTGGCGGAGCAGCTTCTGGGCCACTTCCTTCTTGCCCGGGCGGTCGGGGTCAAAGACGGCTATGGCGTTGCCCCCGAACATGGTGACCAGCTTCATGGAAGGGATGTCCGTCTCTCCGTCGCCGAAGTAAATCATGTTGGTGAAAGGCAGGCGCTTGTCCTCGTCCGAGAGAGATTCGTTCACCTTGTGGGCGTCGCGGGAAGAGAAGATACCCTTCTGGATTTTGAACAGGTACTGGGTCTTGGCGGTATAGTCCACCGCTATGCCCGGCCATTCGGCCTCGCCGTTCTGGTCGTAGATGAAACTGCCGGCGAAAACATGCTTGAATTCCTGCGCAATGGGCGATCCCTCAATGATTTCCGTGAGACCGGAGGAGTTGATGTAGTGCTCCACTATCACCCCCTGCCGGCGGCCGTATTCGTTCACGTTGGCGAACCATTCCCGCACCCCTTCGTAGAGCTTGATATCGGCCCCGAAGCGGTTGAAATCCTCCCTGGTGAGCTTGATACCGTTTTTCCTGGCCTCGTCGTACATGAGTTTCATGTAGGCCAGAATGTCGGAAGCGTCCTGGCCGATGGCGATGTTGTTGCTCTTGGTCCAGAATTCTTCCGGCGTCTGCCCCACGGCCTGGATGAAACCGAACTCCTGCATATTGCCCGGAGAGAGGGTTCCGTCGAAGTCGTAGATGAGTCCGATGATGGGTTTGCGTCTCATAATTAATGTGCAAAGATAAGAAAACTACTTGGAGTAGTTGCAGTTTTTCACCGTGATTTTCTGGAAGCCCAGATCGTTCCAGCTGACCACGGGGTTGACGGATCCGGTGAGGCCGGTGGCGGTGATATCTTCCAGGGTAAGGTCTTCGGCCACGGACCCTTCGCGTACGGAGCAGCCCACGGCGGAGGACAGGCAGAACATGTTGAGGTCGTGCAGGTAGATGTTGCGGGCGGTGCCTTCGGCCTTGCCCCAGGCGCCGGGCTCCAGCTCAATGCCGAAGAGCATGTTGTTGCGCCGGGCTTCCCCGCTGGTGCGGTGCGGGTAGACGCCGGGCCCATGGAGCACGCTGGAACGCACTTCCACACCGTCGGAAGGCATGATCATGCGGATCCCGTTGCAGGAGGAATTGATGTCGCAGCCCTCGATGAGCATGTTGTTCCAGTATCCGCCGGCAATGCTGTCGTCTCCTGTCTGGAACTTGCAGCGGCGGATGACGCCGTTCTCGCAGCCGCGGATGTGGATGCCGTCCCAGCCTTCGGTGATGAACAGGTCCTCGAAGACCGGATTGATGAGCGCATAACCCAGGAAAGCGTAATTGGCCGCCCGGGTGATGTGCACGCCGTCCATGCGGAAGCTTTCGGCATCGGCCACAATGATGGTGTGCGGTCCGCGCATGTTTTCTTCTCCCCGCTCGTCAAAAACATGTACGCCGTCGATGGTTCCCTTGCCGGTGATGGAGGCATTGTCCACGCCGGCGCCGATGAGGAAGGCCTTCATCCACTGGCGGTCGTTCACGCAGTTGGAATTGGCCGTCCCGTTGCCGCTGTCATAGCGGGTCAAATCCCGCTGCGGGATGTACGGCTGGTAGGCATCGGGGTCATCCACGCCTTGCAGCACAGCCCCTTCCTCCAGATGCAGATCCACATTGTCGCGAAGATACAAGGTGGCCGACAGGAACGTCCCTGCCGGAATCACCACCTGTCCTCCGCCGGAGTCGGAACAGAGGTCCAGGGCCTCCTGGATGGCTTCGGTGGAGACGGTGCCCGACACGGCGCCATAATCGGTGACGTTGAAAACGGCCGGGCGGGGCGAGCAGGCTGCGGCCAGTAGCATCAGGAAGGGAAGGAAACGTTTCATAAGATGACTTGACGGATGAAAGGAGTCTGGTACTGATAGGCAATTTTGGTGAGGTCCCAGCCGGGCTCGGTGAGGATGAGCGCGGCCTTCTTGCCCCGGGTGATGGAGCCGTAATCCCGGCTTACGCCCATGGCGTAGGCGCTGTTGAGGGTGACGGCATTGAAGGCCTCCACGGGCGTGAGGCGCATCTTGATGCAGCCCTGGGCCATAACAAAGCGCATATCTCCGGAAGGGGAGGAGCCGGGGTTGTAGTCGCTGGCCAGCGCCACGCCCAGGCCGGCTTTGAGGAAGTCCTTGGCCCTGCCATAGGGCAGCCCCAGGAAGAAGGAGGAACCCGGAAGCATGGTAGGCATGGTCCAGGTACCTTTAAGGGCCGATATCTCAGCGCCGGTGGTGCGCTCCAGGTGGTCCACCGAGAGAGCCATGTGCTTCACGCCCACCTGCACTCCGCCGCTCACCGCCAGTTCATTGGCATGGATCTTAGGGGTAAGCAGATGCCTGGCTGCCTCCAGGATGCGGTCCGTATCCTCCACGGTGAAGAAGCCTTCGTCGCAGAAAACATCCACGAAATCGGCATACTCAGCCGCCTGGGGCAGCATATCGATAACGGCCTGGACATATTCCTCATGGGTATACCCCCGCCCCACGGCGTGGGCTCCCAGAAAAGTGCTTTTGACGGTGGCGGGAACCGTTTGGCCGATGCGGCGGATCACGCGCAGCATCTTGAGTTCATCGGCCGGATTGAGCCCATAGCCGCTCTTGATTTCCAGCGCCACGGTGCCCTTGTCCATCATCTCCTCCACGCGGCGAAGCGATTGCGCAAACAGGTCATCTTCAGAGGTCCGGTGCAGCAGGTCGGCCGAATTCAGGATGCCGCCGCCCCGCGCCGCAATCTCCTCATAGCTGAGGCCGTTGATCTTGTCCAGGAACTCTCCGTCCCGGCTTCCCGCATACACCACATGAGTATGGCTGTCGCAGAATCCCGGCATGACCATGCCGCCCTGGGCATCAAGAGATTCCCGGTCAAAGCCGGGAATGACGGAAGCGACTTGGCCGGGAGTAGCGTCGTCATGGCCGACCTGATCGGCCATCTCTCCAAAATCCACTATCCTTCCGTCCTCTATCTTGAGCCATGCATTCTCCAGTATGCCGGTCTGGTCCTGCGCCTCTCCCTCCACCCGGAGAACTCCCTCCGGCTGGATTCCGACCAATAGCCCTATGTTCTTAATTATCATAGGTATTGCTCGTTTTTAATGAATTCTACGGATTTGGCTATGAGGGGACTCATGTAGGTGTCGGTCTGGACGAAGGGAACCACCTGGCGGTAGTCGGCGAAGATGCGCTCCAGGATGGGGGAGGACTTGGCGGGACGGCGGAATTCCAGCGCCTGGGCGGCGTTGAAGAGTTCAATGGCCAGTACAGTCTCCACATTGTCCACTACGCGCACCAGTTTGGTGGCGCTGTTGGAGCCCATGGAAACGTGGTCTTCCTGGCCTTGGGACGAGGGGATGGAGTCGCAGGACGCGGGCCAGCACAGGCCCTTGTTCTGGGATACGATGCTGGCGGCGGTGTACTGCGGAATCATGAAGCCGCTGTTGAGGCCGGGTTTAGTGACCAGGTACTTGGGCAGGCCGCGCAGGCCGTGGATAAGCTGGAAGGTACGGCGCTCGGAGATGCTGGCCAGTTCGCTCATGGCAATGGCCAGGGAGTCCATGGGAATGGCGATGGGCTCGCCGTGGAAGTTACCGGCCGATATGACCATGTCCTCGTCCGGGAAGATGTTGGGATTGTCGGTGGCCGAGTTGATTTCGTTCTCAATCACCGACTTGACGTACATTATATTATCCTTTACTGCGCCGTGCACCTGCGGGATGCAGCGGAAACTGTACGGGTCCTGCACATGCTCCTTGGCGCGGTTGATGAGCTCGCTGCCTTCCAGGACCTCTACGAATTTCTCACCGGTAAGGATCTGGCCGGTGTGGGGCCGGAGCTGGTGCGTGAGGGGCAGGAAGGGCTCGATGCGGCCGTCGTAGGCATCCAGGGACATGGCGCCAATCAGATCGGCCCAACGGCTCAGGCGCATGCTCTTTAGGATGCTCCAGATGGCGTGGGCGCTCATGAACTGCGTACCGTTCAGAAGGGCCAGGCCTTCCTTGGACTGGAGCGTGATGGGCTCCCAGCCCTTTTCTTTCCAGACATCGGCCGCCTGCCGGATTTCCCCTTTATACAGGACTTCGCCCATGCCTATGAGCGGCAGGCACATGTGGGCCAGGGGAGAGAGGTCTCCGGAGGCTCCCAGGGAACCCTGCTGATAGACGACGGGAAGGATGTCCTCGTTGAACATGTCCATGAGGCGCTGCACGGTGATGAGCTGCGCACCCGAATGGCCGTAGGAGAGGTTCTGCACCTTCAGGAGCAGCATCAGCTTTACAATCTCCGGCCGGACTTTGTCTCCGGTTCCGCAGGCGTGGGACATCACCAGGTTGTGCTGAAGCTGGCTCAGGTCCTCTTTGGGGATGGTTACATTATATAGCGAACCGAAGCCCGTGGTAACGCCGTAGATGGGGCGGTCCAGGTCTTCCATCTTGCGGTCCAGGTAGGCGCGGCACTTGACGATGGCGTCTACCGCCTCCTGGGACAAGGTCAGTTTTTCGTGCTTGTCAATGATTTCTTTCACTCTCTCCAGCGAGAGATGGGCGTGGGAAATACTATGCATCAGTCTAGGTTTTTGCGGATTAAGTCTTCATCGGCCAGGTTGGGAAGGGTGACCCGGAGGCCGGGGGTGCGGGCCATTTCGCGCTCAATGGCGAAGCGGGCGGCGCTGTTGCGGGCCCAGGAGCGGCGGGCTATGCCGTTGTTGACGTCCCAGAACAGCATCTCGCGGATGTGGCGGGCGCTGTCTTCGGAACCGTCTATGACCATGCCGAAGCCGCCGTTGATGACCTCGCCCCAGCCTACGCCGCCTCCGTTGTGGATGCTCACCCAGGTGGCTCCGCGGAAGCCGTCACCAATCACGTTCTGGACGGCCATATCGGCCGTAAACTGGCTTCCGTCATAGATGTTGGAGGTTTCGCGGAAGGGGGAGTCCGTGCCGGAGACGTCGTGGTGGTCGCGTCCCAGGACCACGGGCCCTTCCAGCTCTCCCTTGCGGATGGCCTCGTTGAAGGCCAGGGCAATCTGGGTGCGGCCTTCGCAGTCCGCATACAAGATGCGGGCCTGGGAACCCACCACCAGGTTGTTGCGGCCGGCCTCTTCAATCCAGCGGATGTTGTCGCGCATCTGGCCGGCAATCTCTTCGGGGGAGTGGGCGGCAATCTCGCCCAGCACCCGCATGGCAATCTCGTCGGTCTTTTGGAGGTCGGAAGGTTTTTCACTCATGCACACCCATCGGAAAGGACCGAAACCGTAGTCGAAGTACATCGGCCCCATGATATCCTGCACGTAGGACGGATAACGGAAACGTCCGTCGGGAAGGAGGATATCGGCCTTGGCACGCGAACTCTCCAGGAGGAAGGCGTTGCCGTAGTCGAAGAAGTACATGCCGTCATCGGCCAGTTTGTTGATGGCGGCCACCTGCCGGCGGAGGGATTCCTGCACGGCGCAGCGGAAGGCGTCGGGGTCATCGGCCATCATTTCCTTGGACTGTTCCAGGGTATAGCCTACGGGATAGTAACCGCCCGCCCAGGGGTTGTGCAGGGAGGTCTGGTCGCTGCCCAGGTCCACGTGGATGTGCTCGGAGGCCAGGCGTTCCCACAGGTCCACTACGTTGCCTACATAGGCCAGGGAGACAACTTCCTTGTTTGCGACGGCTTTCCGGATGCGGGGGATGAGCTCGTCCAGGTTCGGGTGCAATTCGTCCACCCAGCCCTGTGCGTAGCGCTTTTCGGCCGCCTTTGGGTTAATCTCGGCCGTTACGCTCACCACCCCGGCAATGTTGCCGGCCTTGGGCTGAGCGCCGGACATGCCGCCCAGGCCCGCGGTCACAAAGAGGAGGGCTCTTTCGTCACCCCCGGCTTGACCGGGGGTCTGAGATGGCCGGTCGTGGCCGGCCATGACGGCTCGCACTTTGCGGGCCGCATTCATCACCGTGATGGTGGTGCCGTGGACTATGCCCTGCGGGCCAATGTACATGTAGGAGCCGGCCGTCATCTGGCCGTATTGCGAGACACCCAGGGCGTTGAAGCGCTCCCAGTCGTCGGGTTTGGAGTAGTTGGGAATGACCATTCCGTTGGTCACAATCACGCGCGGGGCGTCCTTGTGGCTGGGGAAGAGTCCCAGCGGATGCCCGGAGTACATCACCAGCGTCTGGTCGTCCGTCATGGTGGCCAGGTACTGCATCACCAGCCGGTACTGGGCCCAGTTCTGGAAGATGGCCCCGTTGCCGCCGTAAATAATGAGCTCGTGCGGATGCTGCGCCACGCGGGGATCCAGGTTGTTCTGGATCATGGCCATGATGGCCGCCGCCTGCCTGGACTTGGCCGGATACTCGTCAACAGGCCGCGCGTACATAGGATAGGAAGGCCGATACCGGTACATATAGATGCGTCCGTAAGCCTTCAACTCGGCCGCAAACTCCGGCGCCAGCGCCTCGTGCAATTCTTTCGGGAAGTACCGCAGCGCGTTCTTCAGCGCCAGCACCTTCTGCTCCGCCGTCAGAATATCCTTCCTCTTGGGCGCATGGTTAATCTCCTTATCATAGGGCTTGGCCTCCGGCAGCTGTGCCGGGATCCCCAGCAATATCTCTTCTTGGAAGGTCATAGTTCAATGTGGTTGTTGACTTCAGTCAGGATTTGTTTCTCCAGTTCCAGGGCCTGGGCGACTATTTCGTCGGCGCGGGCTAACAGGGTCTGGGCGGGATTCTTGTCCTGGAGGCCGGCGCAGTTGATGCGGACGTTGAGGCGGGCGCCCTGGATGCCGGCTACGGCGGCGAGGGCGGCTACGCCGGCGTCGGAGGCCGATGCGGGATTGCCGCTCTGGGCCATCTGCAACGCCAGGGGAAGGGCCTTGAGGGCGGCTTCCATGGTCTTCAGCGGCACCTGGGCGGCGTAAAGCGTGGCCTCTTCGAGCGCTGCGGCCCGGGCGGCTTTTTCATCGGCCGTCCCCTTGGGCATGGAGAAGCAGTCCATGATGCGGTTGAAGGCGGCGGTGTCTTCGTCTATGAGCAGAAGGAGCTCGTCCACCAGTTTCTGGCCCTGCTCGGCCACGTCGGAGAACTCTTTCCAGCGCTCGTCCCAACCGCGTTTGTGGGCGCTCAGGTTGGCTACCATGGTGGCCAGGGCGGCACCGAAGGCTCCCATGCAGGCCGATATGGACCCTCCGCCGGGGGCGGCGGACTCGGAGGCCGTCTCGCGGGTGAAGCCTTCCACCGTCATTTGGGCCAGGCCCTTCTTCTCTCCCTCCATGAGGTACTCGATGACCTTTTCCCTGGGATTGAAGGGCTTGAGGTCGTCCAGGGACATGGAGCGGACGGCTATCTTTACAATCTCCTCTTCGCTGATTCCCAGGGACCGCTGCTGCTTTTCCAGATAGAAGCGGCCGGCTTCCAGGAGCACGCGCTTGGGCACCAGGCCCACAATCTCCGCTCCGGTGACCCTGAGGCCACGTGCTGCGGCGGCGCGGGAGACTTCCTCGTACGCCACGTGCAGGGGAGTGACATTGATATCCGTGATGTTCATGGAAACCTGGGCTATGCCGTATTCATCGATATACCAGCCAATGGCCTTGCACCCCTTGAGCGTGCCGGGAATCCAGATCTGGTTGCCTTCGGCATCCTTGAGGAGCTTTCCGGTAAGGGAGCCACCTTCGCGGGCCTTGCGACCTTTTTCGCGTACATCGAAGGCCACGGCCATGGCGCGGCGGGTGCTGGTGGTGTTGAGGTTGAAGTTGACGGCTACCAGGAACCCGCGGGCGCCCACGTTGGAGGCACCGGCCTTCTGGGCCCTGAGGTCCCACTCTCCGCCGAAATCGGGCTTTCTGGCGGGATCGGCCATCTTTTCCGGAAGGGCTTCATATTCTCCTTCGCGGCATACGGCCAGGTTCTTGCGTTCCGGCTTGAAGGCGGCGGCTTCGTAGCAGTAGCAGGGGATGCCCAGCTCCTTGTACATGCGTTCTGCCAGCTGGCGGGCCAGGGCGGCGCACTCTTCCAGCGTGATGCCGGCTACGGGAATGAGGGGCAGGACATCGGTGGCGCCGCTGCGGGGATGGGCCCCGTGGTGCCGGCGCATATCAATGAGCTCCTGTGCCTTGGCGGCCCCGCGGAAGGCAGCTTCGCAAACCGGCCCGGGTTCCCCCACAAAGGTAACCACCGTGCGGTTGGTCGCCTCCCCGGGATCCACGTCCAGGACCTGCACCTCTTCAACGGTGCGGATGGCGGCTACAATGGCCTCAATGACACTCTTGTCCCTTCCTTCGCTATAGTTGGGAACACATTCGATGAGTTGTTTCATGGTCTCAGTTTTAATGTGACCCTAAAGGTAGCAATAAATCCTCTTATGACAAAGGGATTGCGCCGGTACGAAATTGAATAATAATCCTTATATTTGTACATGGTAAACGAAAACCCTTTTTCCCCTGACAGCCGCCAGCAAAAGCTTCAGTCTCCCGAGCAAATCGGGGGCCTGCTCAAGGTGACGGCTTTGCCCACCTACCTGCTGGCTCTCACGGTTGTCCTTCTTCTGGGCGCTTTCTTTGTGTGGGGTTTCCTGGGTACGGTATCAGACAAGGTCTACTACAGCGGTGTCGTTTTCCCTTCCGGCGGAACGGCAGACGTGTCCCTTCCCAACCGGGGCATGGTGCGCACCATGTTCGTGCATGGTGGAGACAAAGTCACCCGCGGTCAGTCCGTGGCCCTCATCTCCATGGAGGACAGTTACAGCATCCTTACCAGCACGGTGGAGGGGGCGGTTATAGACACCAAGGCCGATAATGAACCCTTCGAGGCCTTCGAGCCCATCCTTAGCGTGGTCAGCGCCGGCGACCATCCGTCCCAGCGGGCCATGCTCATAGCCTATATCGACAATGCCGGCCAGCGGGACCTGCGCGAAGGAATGAGTGCCCAGGTCTGGCCCGAAGACGAAAAGAGGGATGAGATAGGTTATGTCCGGGGAAAGGTTGTGAGAATAGACCGCTACCCCGTTGCGGCAGACCAGGTACAGCAGATCCTGAAAAGCGAGGACATGGCCAAGCGACTGCTCGAATCGGGGAAGATGATGTATCAGGTCAATATTGAACTGCTTCCTTCCAAAGACAACCCCGACCAGTACGACTGGTCCTTCGGCCAGCCCGAAGATGTGAATATGAATGTGGGAACCTACTGCTCGGTCCTTACGGAAACCAAGCGCCGCAGTATGTTCCAGTATCTGTTTGAAGGGGCCAGGACCTGGTTCCGTGCCCTTAAACTCCGGGTGGAATGAGAAAAGGGAAACCTGCTTCCGGCAAGGGCTCAACGTCCACGATTACGCTTGTCCGCCGCTTCAACCGAGGCTGCATGGGCTTCTTCGTGGT
>Ga0265298_10006187_pt1 | contig 14825 bp, 13 predicted proteins | sample AusTroGonzalo_MG_3_FD_193486 | JGI IMG/M metagenome (GOLD analysis project Ga0265298, IMG submission 193486) | Bovine rumen microbial communities from tropical cattle in Woodstock, Queensland, Australia - Gonzalo_01 | ecosystem: Host-associated > Mammals > Digestive system > Stomach > Rumen ... | reverse complement strand
CTAAAGTGCTTATGAATAGAAAAACAGTTCTTTTCTGCGTCGTATTGGCCATCTTCGCCATCATCTTGACGGCATCTTCATCACGCTCTTCAGGGAACTTCAGGCTCCTCTATTGGAACATCCAGAACGGGATGTGGGACGGGCAGCCTGACAACTACAACCGCTTTGTGGCCTGGGTCAAGAAACAGAGGCCCGATGTCTGTGTGTTCTGCGAGGCGGCGACGATCTTTAAGGACGGCACCGACGAATACATGCCGGAGGAGGACCACTACTTGCCGGAGCATTGGAAAGAGCTGGCCCGCCGCTACGGTCACAAGTACGTGTTTCTGGGCGGCTGGCGGGATGACTATCCGCAGGTCATTACCTCTCGCTATCCCATCGAGGAAGTGGCCCGCATCACGGGCAACGAAGACACGCTGGTCTGCCACGGGGCGGGGTGGGCGAGATTGCGTGTGCATGGCAAGGAACTGAACATCGTGACGCTGCACACCTGGCCGCAGGCGTATGGCTTCCGCGTGCCGAAGGAGGACCGGGAACGGAGCAAGGCCGCCCGTGAGGGCGACTACTACCGCCGGACGGAGATGGAATACATCTGCCGGCATACAATCGGGACGGTACCTGCCGAAGAGGCCTCCCGCCAGTTCTGGATGATGATGGGCGACTTCAACAGCCGCTCGCGCGTGGACAACTGGGTGTACCATTACCCGGAGGATGACTCGCGGCTGCTGGTACACGACTACATTCATGCTGCGACGCCTTACATCGACGTCGTCCACGAGCGCCACCCTAATGACTTCTACACCACTACCGGCGGCCGGGCCCGCATCGACTACGTCTACTGCACGCGGCCGCTCTACGATTGCATCGTCTCCGACCGCATCGTCTCCGACGAATATACCACCCCCGTCCGGAATCCCCAGAAGATCTCGAACTTCTGGCACCCGTCGGACCACAGGCCCATCATCGTCGATTTCGACCTTTGATCAAGCATATAGAACAATGAGAATACTTGTCATCGTCGGCATGGTCGGCCCCCTATAGGAAAGCTATCGAAGAGTAGCGGGTCGGCGGCCTGGAGAATCTTGTTCAGGAGCAGGGTTGGGTAGTCCGGATGGGCGTCGAGCCAGTCCCGCACAAGGGTTGCTGCCTCTGGGCTGTCATGGCCGGAGAGCGTGGCCGTAATCCAATTCTTGGGGAAGAAGATGTCACCGGTGCGCTGGATCTCCTGCATCTCATCGAGCGCAGGCACGATGTATCCCAGCGCTTCCTGCTGCCGGAGCGGATGGTTCAGCAGGCGCAGGCTTTCCAGTGCCCAGGGCTCCGTGGCGCGGTTCCCGGGCTCAAGCAGCGACAAAAACACGGAATCCCGCACGGCCTTGTCCGGGGAAAGGGACGGCCACACATAGTCGAAGCGGGCCAGCCGGTCGGCGTTGGAAATCCGGCTTCGTTGGACCTGGTGGATCCGTTCTCTGTCAGCAGGCCGCCGCAGTGCCAGTTCGCAGGCGAGCGTGTTGTAGTCCTCAGCCGACAGCTGCAGCCCGGGCAAGGGCTGCTGCCGGAGCCAGACCTGCCAGAGTTCCTCGTCAACAGTGGCATTGCGGTGCAGATGCACCAGGCTCCGGAAAGCCGACAGCCGCACCTGCGCGGGGATGTCCCCGCTCTTGGCCAGGCCATGCAGCAGCGCTTCCACCTCGGCAGGACAATGACGCCAGACTTCTCCCAAGTAGCCCAATGCGGAAGAGGCGACGAGCGGATCTTTCTCTTTCCGGAGGACTTCCTCCAGGCAGGGGGACATCTGTTCCGGCGTCAGGCGTCCGTGCAGCATATTCTCGTACAGGTTGGCCAGCGTCGACAGTCGCTCGTACGGCTTCTCCAGGGACGTGACGGAAGCCAGTGCAATCGCGATGGCGTTGCCGGACATAGGGTAATAGCCATAACCCAGCGCTGACAGGTTGGGCAGGGTGTCCGATTCCGGATATTCCGGCATGCCTTTCTCCTCCACCCATTGGTGGCTCCATGCCTTGAGGTTGGCCTCGGTGTATTTGTCCAGGATGTCGATCAGCGCCGGCCAGGTGGCGTTGCCATACATATTCTGGTGCAAGTATTCTTGTAGTCCCATGCGAAAAGCATCCGCTCCCAGCGTATCGGCCAGCATGCGCATCACCACGGGGGACTTGTCGTAGACAATGTTGCCGTAGATAAGACCTGCGTCCTGCAGGTTGTCAAGCCGCTGCCGGATCGGTGTCGTACCCGCGGTCCGGTCTTCCTCGTAGGCGCGGATGTTGAAATTTCGGAAATCCATGGTGCGGAAGTCGATCTCCGGGAACAGCGGCCGCGTGATCTGGGCAGCGAAATGTCCCGCGAAGACTTCCTTGGTCCAGACGTCGTCGAACCATTCCATCGTAACAGCGTCCCCGAACCAGAGATGCGCTGTCTCATGGGAGATCAAGTCCGTGCGCGAAAGCTTCTCCACGTCCGTCGGCGCCTCGCCCAGAAACATTCTGGATTCGTTGAAGAGGATGGCGCCCGGGTGCTCCATGCCGCCGAACTGGAAGCCCGGCACGATGACGCAGTCATATTTCGGGAAGGGCATGGGGATGCCCGTGTAGTCTTCCATCCAGTCCAGGGCACAGTCAATCTGCCGGAAGATCTCGGGCAGCTGCGCCAGTTTCGCAGGGTCGGTTTCCCGGTGGTAGATGTGGACGGGCTGTCCGTCGCGGTCGAAAGAAGCGATATCCCATTTCCCAGCCGCGAATGAGAAGAGATAGGTGGGCAGGGGAGCGCTTTCCTCGAAGCGGATGTGCTTCCTGCCGCCCGAAAGGCTTTCTTCCTTCACGGCTCCGTTGGAGACGGCTGCCCAATCTGCAGGAAGGTCCAGTATGAGAGTGAACCTTGCCTTCAGGTCCGGCTGGTCGAAGCAGGGGAAGAGCGTCCGGGCACGGTCCGGCACCAGGAGGGAATACAGGAACTCCGGCCGTCGGTTGAGCGGGGCGTCATCCGGCGTGAAGGAGACGGCTATCTCGTTCGGTCCCTTCTGCAGGGCTTTGCCCGGAATGACGATGTGCTCATCCCGCACGTCTGCCGGCCATTCGCGACCGTTGACGACAAGGCCGTACACGGCTTCGGCACCGGGCCGGAAATCCAGCTGCAGCGGACCCTTGCCCCCGAGGTTGAAGCGGAGCGTGACTTCTCCGGAGCAGGGCTCTTCCTGGGACGCCGGGATGCTGAAGGCCAGGTCATAGCGCAGGTCCGAGATCCGCGCCGCCCGCTCCCGGGCGAGATTGCGGCTGACGCCGGATTCGACCGGAGAAACTTTCGTGCAGGCCGTCAGGGCCAGCAGCAGAATCAGACAGGGAAAGACAAACGGGAAGTGTTTCATGCGATAAAATTACAAAAAACAATTGAAGATTTCTTGTTAACTTTGTAAATGACACTTTCTCCTGAAATATGAAACAATTACTGATATTTCTGGCCGTCGTTCTTTCCATGGCCGGCTGCAAGAACAAGGACAATCATAATTTAAACAACGCCATGACCGAAATCCAACCTAGCGAGATCAAGGAGAATCCCATCCAACTGTTCGACCGGAGCTGGGCGCTGCTGACGGCAGGCCACGCCGGCGACCTCAATACCATGACTATCTCTTGGGGCTCGCTGGGCGAGCTCTGGAACAAGCCCGTCGTCACGGTGTACGTGTCCAGCGACCGCTACACGCACGAATTCATGGAGCGTGAAGACCGTTTTACAGTCGCATTCTTCCCGGAGCAGTATCGTCCTGCGCTTACGTATCTGGGTACCCATTCCGGCCGTGACTCCGACAAGATCGCCGAGTCTGGGCTTACGCTGGAGTTCCTCGCCAGCGGCCAGCCTTCCTTCGCCGAGGCCGACATGGTCATCGAGGCACGGAAGATCTACGGCGCTCCGTTTACGACGGAAGGCTTCGGCGATGTCCCTGCGTCATTCTACGCTTCCCGCGGCATGGGTGTCCATTCCGTCTACATCGGCGAAATCGAGCACGTCTGGGTGCGCGGAAGGGAGGGGGAATTATGAGAAAGTTCTTTTTTATAGTAATCCTTACACTGCTTTCAGTGGTGTGTTTTGGTCAAGAAGGGGGAGTGATCAAGTTCATGGGCATTCCTATCGATGGGCCTGAGGCGGACTTCGCAAATCAGCTTAAGAGCAAAGGCTTTACCTACGACGATGTTGTCGGTAGCTACAGGGGACAGTTCAATGGGAAGACCGTCGACGTCACCATTCATACGAACCACGACATTGTCGATCGTGTATATGTAGCATTTCCGTACACGAAAAAGGAGGAAATCAAGGGTGAGTATAACAAGCTGCTCAGGCAGTTCAGAAAAGATGCAAAATATGTCGATTTTAGCCTGAACGAAGAAATACCGGATAAGGAAGATGTCCCACACGAAATGTCCGTGAATAACAAGCGATATAAGGCCAGCTTCAGTTACTACGACGCCGACAGGGATCCGGTCGAAATGATGAATGCTCTTCTCGATAAGTTTACGGACTTCTATACGCCTGAACAGCTGGAAAAACTCAAGGGATATGTCGCGGAAGCAGCAGCGGCACCGGATGATCAAAAGTCAGCAGTCAAGGATAAGATGTTTGCAGCGATGCGGATTATGGCTTTCGGAGGTACCCCCGGCTCTGAGCCGGATGCGGATAAAGCCATGAAGTTCCTGGCCACATTCATGGAGGGCCTGAAGTCTCTGGAGGACGGTACCGTTTGGTTCATGATCCAGGAAAATCATGGCCGCTACTACATAGGCCTTTATTACGACAACATTCATAACCAGGCGCAGGGTGAGGATTTATAAACAACTGTGAAATTGGGTTGAATGATGGCTATACAAGGAACATATACCTACGAATATCCCCGTCCTGCCGTAACGACGGACTGCGTACTTTTCTGTCAGGACCATGAGGAAGGGCTTTCGGTCCTGCTCATCGAGCGGGGCGGCGAACCTTACAAAGGCTGCTGGGCATTCCCCGGCGGCTTCCTGGAGATGGACGAAACCGTGGAGGAAGGAGCCGTCCGCGAGCTGCGGGAAGAAACAGGCCTGGTCCTCTCGCCGGATGACGGCCGGCTCAAGCAACTAGGCTGCTACTCGAAGGTGGACCGCGATCCGCGAGGCCGCGTCATCACCATCGCATTCTACGCGATCGTCGACAAGGCCGAAGTCAAGGGCAGCGACGACGCCCGTGACGCCCGGTGGTTCCCTGTCTCGGCCCTGCCGCCCCTGGCCTTCGACCACGATGTGGTCCTTCGGGATGCACTTCGGCGGCTGGAGACTGACTCGCACATGCACTGAATCATACCGACGAGGACGTTTAGATTCCCATAGAACTACACGAATAGGATAGGGGGGCTCTGTTGCGGGAGCGAACGATGCCCGAAGCTTGGACTGGTTTTGATCTTTTTTTTGCGGCTAATAAACCGCAAATTTTGCGTTTTATTTATCGCAAAGTATTATATTTGCAGAAAACTGAAGGACGATGTATATTCACGAGACAGACGCTTGGCCGAATTTCACCTGGGACCGGAGCCGTACAGATCCCAAACTTGCGGCTGTAAATAAAGCCATCGGTTATCTGGAGGGGATACTGTCCTCCATTGGTTTTGACATAAAGGAGCGTGCCGCAGTAGAAGCGTACACGCATGACATCGTCGCGTCCTCAGAGATTGAAGGCCTGTTGTTGAACCCGGATCAGGTACGGTCCTCCATCGCCCGGAGGATGGGCGTTCAGATTACCGGCGAGGTTCCATATGGTCACTATGTGGAGGGAATCGTGCAAATGATGCTGGATGCTGTTCAAGGTTATGACAAGCCTCTCACCGATGACCGGCTATTCGGCTGGCATTGCGCTCTTTTCCCGAATGGCAGGAACGGTTACGAAGAAATCAACGTGGGGAAATACCGCGTAGATGAGATGAACGTCATTTCGGGTGCTCTCGGAAGGGAAAAGGTCCATTACCATGCTCCAGAACCGGAGAGAGTCCCGGAAGAAATGAACAGATTTCTGGAATGGTTCAACGCCCCTTCAACACCAAGGGATTACGTCAAATCCGCCATCGCCCACTTCTGGTTCGTCTGCATCCACCCCTTTGACGACGGCAACGGCCGTATCGGCAGGGCCATTGCAGACATGGCGCTGAGCCAGGCTGACAACTCGACGCTGCGATACTTCAGTATGTCCCGCCAGATAGGGCAGGAGAAAAACAAGTATTACGACATGCTTGTGCGTTGCCAGAAAGGCACAACTGACATCAGTGCCTGGATTGAGTGGTACCTGGATTGCATGCTGCGGGCAATCAAGGGTGCGGAAGAGATGCTGTCTTCCATCCTGGACAAAGCCGTCTTTTGGCAGAACCACTCCCAAGCCGATATCAATGAGCGTCAGCGCACCGTTCTCAACATCTTCCTGGACGGTGACAAGGGCAAACTCACTGCCAAGCGCTGGGCAAAACTCGCCAAGGTATCCCCGGATACCGCAGTTCGTGATGTTCAGCACCTCGCAGAGATAGGCATCCTGATTCCGGAGGAGGGTAAAGTTCGCAATATTGCCTACGGAATCAAGATTTCCGACAAGAAAACTTTGATTCCTGGGCCGGTAGAGGAGGAGTAATTATTGCGGATCAAAGAATTCCCTCAGGGATTGGCGGCATTGCACCTTCACGCGTACAGACATACGCGGCCACATGGACGGCGACGCCGTGGGCCTCGGGGATGGAAGCGCCCTTGAGGAGGCTTCCCACGAAGGCTCCCGTGAAGGCGTCCCCAGCACCGACAGTGCTCTTCACTTTCACGGTAGGCGTCTCCAGGAATGAACGGCTTCCTTCCCAATAGATCTCGCTCCCTTGGGCTCCCATCGTCACGACTAAGATCGTACAGCCGGCCAAAGCCATCATGTCCCTGCTGGTCCGCTGACGGTCCCAGGCTTCGATGCCGAAGAGGCGGGCGACGGTCTGGAGCTCGTCGATGTTCAATTTGAGAATATCGCATCTGCGGAACGAGTCCTGCAATATCTCCTTTGTATAATATGCCTGTCGGAGGTTCACATCAAATACCTTCATGCACCCCTCTGGCGTGGCATCGAGGAACCGCCCGACGGTCTCCCGCGTGACAGGTCCCCATTGTGCCAGTGATCCGAAGCAGACGGCCTTCGTGCCAGCGGCAATCCGAGCCAGCTCCTCCGTGAACGGGATACGGCTCCAGGCTACGTCTGTGTTGATGGTGTACTTCGGGTTGTTGACGTCCGTGAGGTCCACATCGACAGTGCCGGTGGGGGAGCCCACGCGTTCCAGATGGTGGGCCAGTCTCTTGCGGTCCAGCTCCGCGACGATGTCGTTTCCATCGGTGTCTTGGCCGATGGCACTCACGACGAGGCCTTCATGACCGAACCGTGATACGTGATAGGCGAAGTTGGTGGGCGCACCGCCCAGGCGCTTAGTCTCACCAAACTTGTCCCATAGGATTTCGCCCAGGCCGATTACCAAATCATTCATTTCCATGATAACTGCAAAGATAGATATAACGAGGATTATCCGTATCTTTGTAGATATGCGGATGTTGAGATTTTTAATAATAGGGCTGTTTGTGATGGCCATGGCGGCTTGCACGCCGACCTATGACGTCGTGGTTGTAGGTGGCGGGGCAGGGGGGACAGCGGCCGCCGTGGAGGCGGCGCGCTGCGGCGCCCGGACGCTCGTCGTGGAGGAAACACCCTGGCTGGGTGGCGTGCTGACAGCTGCCGGCGTCAGCGCCGTTGACGGCAACTACAAGTTGCGCGGTGGCATCTTCGGGGAGTTCGCCGATTCTCTGGCTCTGCGCTATGGCGGCTACGATAAGCTCCGCTCAGGATGGGTGTCCAACATCCTGTTCAACCCGCGCGTCGGAGCTGAGATCTTGGAAAACATTGCCCGGGAATCCGGCGTGGAGGTCCGCTTCGGGACGACCATGACAGAGATCCGACACGGCAAAGGTGGTAAACCCTGGCGACTCCGGCTTTCGGACGGCTCACGCCTTCGCGCGAGAATTCTCATCGACGGCACCGAACTGGGCGATGTGGCTGCCGCCGTGGGTGCCGCTCCGCTCAACGACAGCCGCGCCGTCCAGGACCTGACCTATGTGGCCGTCGTAAGGGAATATGACCACGACGTGCCGATGGAAATACCCGAAGGTTACAATATAAACAACTATCGCAACTGCTGCCTGAACCCGCTGGCAGATGATATCGACGGCAACAACCCCAAAGGACAAAAGCTATGGTCTCCCGACCAGATGCTTTCGTACGGCCGGCTGCCGGACGGGCATAGGATGATCAACTGGCCCATTGCAGGAAACGACTTCTACGCGGACTACCTCGACATGTCGCAGGAAGAGCGGCAACACGCTTTCTACCAGGCGAAGCTCCGGACGCTGGGATTTCTCTATTTCATCCAACACGAGCTGGGTTACACCCGGATCGGAATCGCCGATGATGTCTTCCCGTCGGAGGACGGCCTGCCGTTCTTCCCGTATTTCCGGGAAGCCCGGCGCATCGCCGGCCGCGACACAATGACCGTCGATGCGGCGCGGCATCCATACGCTTCGGACCGCTACACCCGCGCCGTGGCCGTCGGCGACTATCCCGTTGACCACCACCACTATGCCAATCCGAACTGGAAAGAGCTATCCCACCTGAACCTTGGGCCTATCCCGTCTTTCAGCGTTCCTTTGGGCGTCGTGATTCCCGTCAGTGTTGAGGACCTGCTGGTGGCCGACAAAGCGGTGTCCGTCGACTGGGAGATGAACGGGGCGGTCCGGCTGCAGCCCGTGCTGCTCGGCCTCGGCCAGGCCGCCGGCGTCCTTGCGGCTATTGCCGCCCGAAGCGGCCGGCATCCCTCGGCCGTCCCCGCCGTGGAGGTGCAATCGGTGCTGCTCGACCACGATTGCTACTTGATGCCGTTCCTGGATCTTAAGCCTGGCGAGCCAGGTTTCCGCGAGCTGCAGGAGAGCGGAGTCCGTGGAGATGTGCGCGGTACTGGCCGCACGGTGGGCTGGGCCAATGAAACTTGGGTAAACGTTCCTGAATAAAAAGCAATTACGATATGGCAAACAGAAGAGACTTTCTGAAGAAAAGTGCATTAGCTGCTGCGGCCGCGCCGCTGCTGGCGACTGGTTGCAAGCGCATGACAGAGAAAGATAAATGGGGCATCGAAGCAGATCCGACAGTGGAAAACCGTCTCATCGTCGAGCCCGGCAAGGCCCTGCCCATTACCGGGACCTTCCTCGACGAGATCTCCCACGACATCCCGCATCAGAACTGGGGTGAGCGTGAGTGGGACCGCGACTTCCGCTATATGAAGGCCATTGGCATCGATACCGTGATCGACATCCGCTGCGGCTACCGCAAGTTCATCACGTATCCTTCGCCGTATCTGCTGAAGAAGGGCTGCTACATGCCGTCGGTCGACCTGATCGACATGTTCTGCCGCCTGGCGCAGAAATATGGGATGAAATTCTGGCTCGGCCTTTACGACTCTGGCAAATATTGGGACACGGGCGACATGAGCTACGAGGTCGAGGCCAACAAATACGTGATCGATGAGGTATGGGAACTATATGGCAGCAAATACAAGAGCTTCGGTGGCTGGTACATCTCTGGCGAAATATCCCGCGCCACGAAGGGCGCCATAGAGAGTTTCCGTACGATGGGCCGGCAGTGCAAGGAGGTGTCGGGCGGCTTGCCGACCTTTATCTCTCCGTGGATCGATGGAAAGAAGGCCGTGGATGCCGCCAGCGGCTCGCTGACCAAGGAACAGGCCGTGTCAGTGCAGCAGCACGAGCGTGAATGGGACGAGATCTTCGACGGCATCCACGAATACGTCGACGCCTGCGCCTTTCAGGACGGGCATATCGACTACGACGAACTGGACGCCTTCTTCACGATCAACAAGAAGCTGGCCGACAAGTATGGGATGCAGTGCTGGACCAACGCCGAGACCTTCGACCGCGACATGCCCATCCATTTCCTGCCCATCAAGTTCGACAAACTGCGTCTCAAACTGGAGGCTGCCGCCCGCTGCGGCTACGACAAGGCCATCACCTTCGAATTCTCCCACTTCATGTCCCCGCAATCGGCATACCTGCAAGCCGGACATCTGTATGACCGGTATCGGGAGTATTTTGGTTTGTAAAAAATCTGGCTAGCTGTCTTACTGGAGCTGGTTAACCGATATCAACAGGTTCTCCGAGAAAATGCGGTTTCATGCCAACGACCAGGTCCAGGAAGACTTTGCATCGTGCAAAACATTCACGGAAGTACGTCATTAACCCGTAACGGAGACCGACATTTCCGGCGTTGAAGCCTATGGCGTCAATCCCTTTCTTCCCGGCAATAAAGACAGCTCGTTCATTATGGAAGCGCTGGCTTACGACGGTAAAGGATAACTGCCCGAATACCTCCTTGGCCCGGATGACGGAATCGAAGGTCCTGAACCCGGCATAATCCAGGATAATATCCTCAACCGGGACTCCAGCTTCCATGAGCGCTTTCTTCATTTCCATCGGTTCATTATACGTGACCCGTCGGTTGTCTCCGCTGACGATAACCTTGTCAATCTTCCCTGACGCATACAACGCAGCGCATGCCCTGATCCGGGCATAAAAGAACGGATTGGGACCGCCATACCGGCCGGTAGGGGAGGTCCCGAGAAGCAATGCAGCATGATTATGCGGAATGTCGGACGTATTGTCGTACAGGCGGTCTTTTGCAAAGGAAATGATACGTATGTTGCAATAGACGACAACGACCATACTCAGCAGAGCCAGAATAAGCAGGTATTTTATGTGCAGACATTTTTTCATCACGCATGAAGATTTGCCAAAAACATACCATAGACGAGGATGTTAATATATTCTTTTTATCTTTACAAAAGAAAAATTCCAAAACAATGAAACGATTCCTGACAATCCTGGCCGTCCTGTTGTCCATGGCTGGCTGCAAGAGCTCCGATAACCAAAACACGAAAGATATGAGCACTAACGAACCCTTCAAGGAAGTCGCGGGCCGCACGAACTTTGGTCCGAACCACGCGCTTGTCACCACGCCCCAGCCCTGCGTGATGATTGCCACATGGGACAAGCACCACACCCCCGACGTGATGATGGCTGCCTGGGCCGGGCAGTATGACTTCAATCAGATCGTCATCAGCTTGTCCAAACACAAGACAACGGACAACCTGGAACTGACTGGAGCTTTTACCGTGAGCTTCGCAGATATCCACACCGTCGCCGAATCCGATTACTTCGGTCTGGTCAGCGGCAACGATGTTCCCGACAAGGTGGCCAGGGTCGGCTTCACTGTAACGCCCAGCCCGAATGTGGACGCGCCTATCATCAATGAATACCCCCTGACGCTGGAGTGCAAGGTGGTGAGTTGGGGCGACGGTGTCCTCGTGGGCGAAGTTGTGAACATGAGCGCTGACGAAAGCATCCTCACGGACGGCAAGGTGGACCTTGCGAAGTTGCAGCCCATCGTTTTCGACGCTGCCTCGATGTCCTACAGGGCTATCGGCGACATCGTCGGAAAGGCCTGGGGTGCGGGGAAAAAGTTCGCTGAATAAAGGAAGTAGTCGCTGCCGAATAGGAGCACTCATCGGGATGGTACTGGCCATTCCGGCCGCCGTGATTGCAGGCCTGATCGTCATCATTTCATAAACACAATATATCAATCATCATGAAAACAGCCGACAAACATGTTGCTCGCAAAATAATCCTTTGCATGATCCTTTTCATTGTGGGAAATTCTGGCGTTTTTGCTCAAGATCAGGAACACCGTCCCATGACACAGGAGGAGGTCCAGGCATGGCTGAGGACGAGAAATCCTGAGCCAGAGAAGCATGTTCTGCGGCCGAACGCAAAAGTGGCCCGTCGCAGTCCGTACCGCGGATGCAAGAACTTCGGCAAGAGGATCGCCGTGTTTGGCGGATCGTTGTCCGTGAATCCCGAGTCGGATGTGGCCAAGCAGATCTGGGCCGACATGCTCGGTGCGGAGGTAACGACCTACGGGGTAGGAGGTGCCGGCTTCTCCAGTGAACAAGGCTGCACGTTACAGCGCCAAGTGGATACGGCCGGCGTTTTCGACATCTATGTGCTGTGGGCATCAACCAATGACTATACCAATAGTCGGAAGTGTGGCACATGGAAGGACTATACGGTTTTAGACGGGTACGATGAAACTAAGTTGGTCACGCAGTGCGGTGGCATTAACTACTGCATCAGACGGATCCTGGAAAAGAACCCGCAGGCGGAAATCTATTTCTTCACGTCGCTCCGTTTCTTCGGGAATGATGCGGGTCACAACCCCTTTTCCCAAGAGCCCAACAGGAGCGGAAAGACATTTGCGGACTACATCCAAGCCCAGAAGGACTGCTGCGACTACCACGGTATTCCAGTCCTTGACCAGTATAACCTACAGGGAATCAACGAATACAATTACCAGCAATTCTACAAGGAGGACAAACTGCATATGACCGAGGAAGGCTATCGCCGCATTGGTCCCGTGCAGGCTGCGTTCCTTGCCAACGGGAGATAAAGCATGATGAGCAGCCAACCGCAATTTACCATCCGTCCGGCACGGCCCAATGAGGCCGGAGTCGTCCTTGATTTCATCAGGAAATTGGCTGACTATGAGAAATGTTCTGACGAAGTCGTCGCCGACGAGGCTACGCTCTATCATTCCTTGTTCGTAGAGCGTTCTGCCGAGGTCATTTTCGGAGAAGAAGACGGCGAAGTCATCGGCTTCGCCTTATTCTTCCACAACTTCTCCACCTTCTTGGGGCGGAAGGGACTCTATCTGGAAGACCTGTTTATCCTCCCGGAAAAACGCGGGCGCGGCTATGGCAAGGCCATGCTGAAATACTTGGGCAATCTTGCTCTGGCACGCCGTTGCGGCCGCATGGAATGGATCTGCCTCGACTGGAACAAGCCAGCCCTGTCGGTCTACCGCTCCATCGGAGCCGTTCCGCTGGACGAGTGGACGGTTCAGCGGTTGACGGAGCCGGCGCTGAGACAATTCGTAAAGACGAAATGAAAGGGTGATAACGCAACCGACAGTATGTTTTACGTAATCCACGGAATCGTTGTGATAGTGGCAATTGTGAGTTTATCAACCGAATTCAGAAATTGTTCTCAATGACAGCGTGGACCAGTTCGCGGCCACATACCCGGATGCCCTTGCTGGCATCGACTCCCGCGAAGTCGGTCATGATGATTCCCACGGGAGCGGAGAGTTGTCTGATGTGTTCGGCGGCCAGCGGGTTGATCTCCCGGGCGAGCTTCCGGTAATTTGGGAGCCCTCCCAGATAGCCCGATGCGTGATTGATGACGAGCGGGTGGGGAGATGGAGATGCTACCGTCGCGTCGAGCAGGTCCTGCACCGCATCCCATTTAGTAGCGGCATCATCCGGATCATAATAGTCCTGCACCCAGAGCCGCCCGTTTACACCATCCGGCCCGATGATCGAAGCGGCCTGCTGGTCAGGAAGTTCCTTGCTGTGCGACCATCCTTCAACATAGCCGCCGACGGGTCCGCCTTCATAGCTGTTGCGGCTCAGTACGAGGATCTTTCCCCGCAGCGCTCCGACAGTCAGGTCCGGCCTCCATGCAACCGCACGGTCGGCAGGGGATTCCAGCATCTTGCAGAAGGCCGGGCCCCAGTCCGGATTATCCCCGTCAGCCTCCCGTTCATGTCGGATAAGCACGATGGCAAATTCGCCGGGATGCCGTGAGAGAGCGTGCGACAATGTGAGAAGCGCTTCCTTCAGCGTAACGTGGGTTGAATACTTGTCGTGGTAGATACCCATCACTCCGTTGACTAGTGCAGGCCGCAGATCGAAAGCCCGGACGCCCGCGTTCCAGAGTGCTTCAATGTCGAGGTCCTGTGTCTGTGTCCACTGCGGCCATGCCGTCACTCCGGCGGTGGCCGCATCGTGCGCCCCGGGAATGGAAACACAAGTGAGCGGAGTGTTATCGTCCAGCCGCGACATCCATGCTGCGCCATCCCATCCGGGCGGATCGGGCTCAATCCCTGATGTGCATGCTGAAATCAGCATGGAAGCGAAGAGGATGGTCAGGCAGCGGATTCTGTTCATAGGATCTCGACATTTGATTATTAGGGAAATTAAGTAAATATACATAAAAGAGAGTCTTTGTCCAAATAGGGAACTAAAATGCTAGAAAGATTGTTAACTTTGCTCAAGTGTTGAAAGACTGGCTGGTTTTGCGGCGTAAGTGTTGACGCGAAAGGGATGACGGCGTTGTCTGGTGCCTTTCGCGGCAGGTTTTGGCGGGAAATAGCCGGTTTTATTGGCACGAAAGGGATGAGATAGATGAATGATTCCTTTCGTGACAGTAAAATGCTCCGCGGTGGGTGGGGGCAGTGCCCCCGTAAAAAAGAAGGCGCCCTGCGGGCCAAGCGGCATCAGCCGCTAGCGGAGGGCGTTGCGTGGGCCTGTGAGATAGCAGCCCGTAGCGGTAGGTCTGGGCGGAGCCCAGTAGACACAAGTCCGCATCAGCGGACCGCCGGAGGCCGGTACTTTTGCAAGGCAGTTCGAATCCGTAGAAAGCACGCATAGCAAAAGTACTAAGGCCGGGAGGCGCGGGGGTTCGGGGGCAGTGCCCCCGTAAAAAAGAAGGCGCCCTGCGGGCGCCTGTGGAAACAACTGGATTCGAACCAGTGACCCCCTGCTTGTAAGGCAGGTGCTCTAAACCAGCTGAGCTATGCTTCCGGTTTGGGAGTGCAAAAATAGGAACTTTTTG
>Ga0265298_10006186_pt1 | contig 14827 bp, 11 predicted proteins | sample AusTroGonzalo_MG_3_FD_193486 | JGI IMG/M metagenome (GOLD analysis project Ga0265298, IMG submission 193486) | Bovine rumen microbial communities from tropical cattle in Woodstock, Queensland, Australia - Gonzalo_01 | ecosystem: Host-associated > Mammals > Digestive system > Stomach > Rumen ... | reverse complement strand
GGAACTGGAAGCAAGGATCCGTGAGCTGACGGTGAATAAACTGATCGCCCCGAAGGATGCGGAAGGAGTAGCGGCAGATGTTCCGGAACGCCAGCAAGCCCCTGACAACCAGTAACGAAGTCTACGAATATGCGTTAAGCCTGCTGGACCGGCGGGAACACGGAGAGAAAGAACTGGTGCAGAAGCTGCAGCGGCGCTGTCCTTCGAACGAACTGATCCGCGAAGCTGTGGCAAAGCTGAAAGAGTATGACCTGCTGAACGAAGAGCGGTACGCGCAACGGGTCTTTGAATCCTGGCGTGCCAAAAAAGTTTACGGCAGGCTGCATCTGCAGGCCGAACTTCTGAAAAAGCAAGTTGGGGAAGCCTATGTTCCTGTCATCTTATCCATGCTGAGCGAAGAGGAAGAAGCGCAGCGCGTGAAAGCGGCGTATCTGCAGATAGCCGGACGGCGCGATAAAAAGTATGACTGTTCCACGGAGAAAGGCATGGCGGCACTGGTCCGGTATTTTTCGGCCAGAGGCTTCGGTTCTTCCATGATCCGCATCGGGCTTGCCTTCGCAAAAGAAAGATAATTTATCAGGCGGCGCTGATTCATTTAGTCGGTGCCGCCTTGACTTTTTGGGGATTTTTCATTACAATTATAGTTGCCAATCGTGTAAGCAAAATTACCTAGTATTTCCTATAATTAAAAAAACCGTATTTCACGAGGCGAACCACCGTATCGGTTGCCTATTTTTTATGTCGTAAAAGGAGGAGGTGAAACAAAATTTTCGAAACAGTGATTGCTGCAGTTGTAGCTTTGGCTGTTGGCGGCGGCGCAGGCTATGTATTGCGCAAGAACGTGGCGGAAGGCAAACTTGCCACAGCGGAAGAAAAAGCCAGCCGCATGATCAAGGAAGCCGAAGAAGCAATTGAAGCAAAGAAAAAAGAATCCTTAATGGAAGCTAAGGATGAGATTCATCGTTTGCGTTCCGATATGGAACGTGAAAATAAAGAACGGCGCAACGATCTGCAAAGACAGGAACGCCGTCTGGTACAGAAAGAGGAAAATCTGGACCGCAAGATTGAGGCTTTCGAAAAGAAAGAAGAAAATCTTACAGTAAAAGAATCCAAACTGAATGCTGCACAGGAAAAGGTCGACGCCCTTTACCAGAGACAGTTGCAGGAACTGGAACGGTTATCCGGTTTAAGCAGCGAAGACGCAAAGCAGGAACTGCTGGCTGCAGTCCGCGACGACGTACAGCATGACACTGCCGTTATGATCAAGGAAATGGAACAGCGCGCGAAAGAAGAGGCTGATAAAAAGGCCCGGGACATCATCGCGCTGGCCATCCAGCGCTGTGCTGCCGATCAGGTGGCGGAGACTACGGTTTCCGTAGTAGGCCTGCCCAATGATGAAATGAAAGGCCGGATCATCGGCCGGGAAGGCAGGAACATTCGCACGCTGGAAACCCTGACAGGCATTGATCTGATTATCGATGATACCCCGGAAGCAGTGATTATTTCCGGTTTTGACCCCGTACGCCGGGAAGTTGCCCGGATCGCCCTTGAAAAGCTCATCAATGATGGACGGATTCATCCGGCCCGTATCGAAGAAATGGTTGAAAAAGCCCAGAAAGAAGTTGAGCAGAACATCAAGGAAGCTGGCGAACAGGCAACCTTTACCGTTGGAGTCAACGGTCTGAGACCAGAGCTTATCAAACTGCTGGGACGTTTGAAATACCGTACCAGCTACGGACAGAATGTGCTGAATCATTCCATTGAAGTAGCGCAGCTGGCCGGCATCATGGCCTCTGAATTAGGCGTGGATGTTACATTGGCGAAGCGTGCAGGCCTCCTGCATGATATTGGCAAGGCGATCGACCATGAAATGGAAGGTTCCCATGTGGAACTGGGTGTGGAAGTCGCCAAGAAGTTCCGTGAATCCGGATTTGTAATCAACGCGATCGGATCCCATCACGGGGACATTGAACCAAATTGCGTGGAATCCGTACTGATTTCCGCTGCTGATGCTGTATCTGCTGCCCGTCCGGGCGCCCGCAGAGAAACCCTGGAAAGTTACCTGAAGAGACTGACACGATTGGAAGAGATTTCCGAATCCTTTGATGGTGTGGAGAAGTGCTACGCCGTACAGGCCGGCCGTGAGATCCGCATCATGGTTAAACCCGAAGTCATTGATGATACGAAGGCTGTTTTGCTGGCCCGCGATATCTCCAAGAAGATTGAGGAAGAAATGGAATATCCCGGACAGATCAAAGTGGTCATCATTCGTGAGACCCGGGCTGTTGACTATGCGAAGTAAATATATGGCTGCGTTCCGCAAGGCGCGCAGCCATTTTTTAAAGGAGGTGGAAACACATGCGTATACCGGGAGCCGGCGGCGTGCAGGATATCCGGATTTATGAGGTTGCGTTCCAGGACGCCTGGAGCCTGATCTTTGATTGTCTGAACGATATCGGGATTGATGTGGATGAAAAAGATGAACAACATTTTGTGATCCACGGCCATAAACGGAATAAGCTTTTTGACATTACCCTGCAGGATATGGGGGAAGGTGCGGTTCAGCTGTTCTTTGACCAGCACAAGAAACATATTGAAGTCTACACATGGAGGCCCGATTACAGCGATGTGGACGCGTTTTACAAATTGTATGAGCAGCGCCTTATCGAGATGAAGGCCTTTATCCGCTGCACGAGCTGCGGTTATAAGGTGCGGGCCAACACAAAATTCTGTCCGGAGTGCGGTACCAGGATCAATTTTAACGAAGATGTAATCGATAACTCGGACGAGAAGAAGAGCATTTTTGATGCTATTTTCCGGAGCGACGATTAACCAAACAACATATAAAAAACGCAGCAGCCGGTAAGGCGTAAGCAAAACATTGCGAACGGTTTTGCGGTGTCTTACCGGCTACTGCGTTTTAACTTATTTTTGCGATGGCGGAAAACAAAAAAGCTGCTCTCCGAAGAGAACAGCTCATTGTATCATTTCTGATTATGCGCGGGTAACTTTGCCGGAACGCAGGCAACGGGTGCAGACATTTACGCGTTTCACTTCGCCGTCAACGATGGCCCGTACGGTCTGTACATTGGGCTTCCAGGCAGCTTTGGTGTGGCGGTTGGAATGGCTGACGTTGTTGCCGGACATGATGCCCTTGCCGCATACTTCACAAATATGTGCCATTGGGTTCGACCTCCTTCACAGAATCAAGCATATAGCTACTCATTAAAATTTAACATGAGTATATTACCACATGTAGAATGTAAAAGCAAGCATTTTTCAAAAATGTCAAAGAAAAATGTGAAAATAGTGCTATAATCTATATGTATTTATACAAAATCAGAAAGGACGGGAAGGCATGGAAAACTGGTGGCAGAAACCGATTACAGCCCTAAAGGGAATCGGATCCAAACGGGCGGAAGCCTTTGCCCGTCTTGAGATTGTAACCATCGGGGATTTGCTGAATTATTATCCCCGTCTGGACAGTTATATTGATTATTCCCATCTGGCCACGATCCGGGAACTGAAAACAGACGGCAGCCGCCAGATCTTTGAGGCGGAGGCCCTGCGGGCAGTGGAGCGTGTTTCCGGCGGCGGCAGACGTTATGCGGTCATCACCGTGAAGGATGAAACGGGTTATGCGGAGATATTTCTCTTTGGCGCCCAGCGTTTCCAGGCCCGCCGTTTTAAGGCCGGCAGCCACATTCTGGTTACGGGACGGGTGAAACCGGGACGAACCGCCAAGGCAATCAGCGAAGTACTGTTGCAGCAGTGCGATGAAGATAACCTGGACAAATCTGTAGGCATTTTGCCTGTTTACAATTTAACAGAGTCATTGACCCAGCAGAACCTGCGGGCCGCGGTACGGCAGGCATTGCAGATGGCAAAGGAGTACGGGCTGCCGGAAACCATACCGGAGGCCATCCGTAAACAATACAGCTTTTTATCGCGTTTGGAAGCCGTGAGCACGATTCATTTCCCCGAAAGCACAGAACGGTTCCGGTCGGCGAAGAGGCGTCTTGTGTATGAGGAACTGTTCCTGCTCCAGTGCGGGCTGATGCTGAACCGGGAACGCAACCACGATGGCAGGCCCGGGATCAAGCTTGGCAGGAACGGAGACGTGGTACAACAGGTTTTGCGGAACCTGCCTTTTACACTGACAGAAGCACAGCAAAAAGCCTGGGCGGAAATTTCCGGCGATATGGAAGACGTGAAACCCATGCACCGCCTGCTGCAGGGTGATGTGGGCAGCGGCAAGACGGTCATCGCGGCGCTGGCCCTGGCAAAGGCTGCGGAAAACGGATTTCAGGGCTGCATCATGGCGCCCACGGGAATTCTGGCCCAGCAGCATCTGGAAACCTTAACGGAATTCTTTAAGGGAACCGGCATTTCCATAAAGATTTTAACAAGTAATACCAAAACGGCGGAGCGCCGTGAAATCTTGCAGGAACTGGCGGAGGGTACGCTGCAGATTTTAGCGGGTACCCACGCGCTGCTGCAGGAAGATGTGGTCTTTGCCCATCTGGCACTGGTGGTGACAGACGAGCAGCACCGCTTCGGTGTGAACCAGCGGGCGGCGCTGGTGAACAAGTCCGACTACGCGCCGGACGTGTTGATCATGACGGCCACACCCATTCCCCGGACACTGGCCCTGACTGTGTACGGGGATGTGGAAACATCTATCATGCGGGGCATGCCGCCGGGACGCAAGGCAGTGGAGACGCTGTGCTACACCGGGGACATGCGGCAGAAAATCTATGCCGGCATGGTGCGGCAGATCGAAGCGGGGCGGCAGGTCTATGTGGTGTGCGCTTCCATAGAAGAATCGGAAGTTATGGAAGGTATCCGCAGTGTCAATGATGTGTACGCCGAACTGAAAAAGACATGGTTAAAGAACATTCCCTGCGGACTGCTGCACGGCAAACTGAAGCCGGCGGAAAAAGACGAAATCATGGAAGCCTTTGCGGCAGGGAAACTTAAATGCCTTGTGACTACGACGGTCATCGAAGTAGGGGTCAACGTGCCTAACGCTACATTGATGATCGTAGAGAACGCGGACCGGTTCGGCCTGGCCCAGCTGCATCAGCTGCGAGGGCGGGTTGGCCGCGGTGATAAGCAGTCCTACTGTGTGCTGCTGACGGATAATCAGGAGCAGGACAACCTGGCCCGTTTAACTGTATTGCATAATTCCAACGACGGCTTTGAACTGGCCCAGCGGGATCTGGAGCTGCGGGGGGCAGGGCAGCTGTTCGGCCTGCGGCAGCACGGTTTGCCCGATCTGCGTCTGGCTGATATGCTGAGAGACACAGATGTGCTTCTGGCGGCCCGCAAAGACGCGGCACGCGTATTAGCGCAGCCGGAGTTACGGAGTGAAATGTTAAAAGGCGCGGCCAATCTATTCGACAGCCGCTTTGCCGGAATCTTTAATTCATAACAAATAATCAGAAAGAAGACCTTACATGTCAGAAGAGAAAAAGAAGTGGTACCAGGACCCGGACGGGGTAACAAAAATCGTGGCGCTTGTGCTGCTGCTGTTATTGCTGCTGTGCCTGCACCTGTTTGCCGGTGATTTTATTCACAAGGCGTGCCGTTTGGCCGTCAGCGGCAACGTGAAAGCGCTGGCGGAATATCTGCGTTCCTTCGGTCCCTGGGCCATTGCCATCAGCTTTTTCATTGATGTGCTGATTAATGCGGGAAGCATATTTCCTTCTATATTTTTATCCACGGCTAACGGCCTGATCTTCGGTCTGCCATTGGGCATTACCGTTTCCTGGCTGGCGGAGACCACCGGCGTGGTATTGAGTTTTTTGCTGATGCGTTTCTTCTTCCGCAACACGGCGGAAAAACTGATCCGAAAAGCCAACCGTCTGCAGGACATCGATAAGGCCAGCGAAAAAAACGGCATCATCTGGATGACCTTCGCCCGGGCGCTGCCGTATTTTCCTTCCGGTATCCTTACCGCTATCGGCGCCCTGAGCCGCATGAGCACCAGGGACTATATCATCGCCAACCTTATCGGCAAATTTCCGTCCACCGCGCTGGAAGTAGTCATCGGCCATGACGTGGTACACTTCCGCGAAAGCATGGCGCGTCTGACGATCCTCGTGATTGCGGTGGCGGTTGTGTTCTATATTGGGAAGAAGAAACTGTTTAAAGAAGACAGAAGTTCTGAGGATACAAAGCAGCCGATTGATGAAGAAAAGTGATGTCCGGGTGTAAAACAATGAAATACTGTCAAACAAAAAAGGGACGCCTCAGGCGTCCCCGTTTTTTATTCCTGCTTTATTCTTTTGCCGCAATCGCTTTTTCCAGGTTATCAAGATACTCCTGCAGCGTAGCCATAATGACCTCGCGCCCGTCCGCTTTTTTTACAAAAAGATTCAGGCATTCACAGAACGCGGTTACCATATCGGGCTGTTTTGTGTAGAAAACCGTAGTAGGCGCGTGAGCGCTGTAAAGGACTGCCCCGGTTTTTTCCGTGGCAAGGATTGAGAATGCCTGCAGTGCGAGATTGCCGGAAACTAAACGCAATGTGTCCGGAGAAAGCAACACAATAGTGTAGTAATCTGCGGTTTTCATCAGATGCAGCGCCGCAGCCAGATGCGAACAGAATTCGTCCGCGGTATAACAGAGGGAAGGCGCTCCGAATATATCCGCCAGCGGAAACGGAACAGCACCGTTAATTACGGCCTCAATATCGGGCAGGCAGAGAATATCTGTAACCGGACCGGCAGTTTTTCCTCTTTTCACGTATAAGGATTGCCTGTATTCAGAAACGCTATGATGAAGCGTCTCGCAGCCGGACCGCTGTGCCAGGCTCAAGGTAACCTTGTCCGGGATCGAAAGCAGGGAAGGCGTCGTATGAAAATGCAGCAGTGTGCTTTTGTCGGTACGGTATTTGGCAAGGGTGGGATAGAAATGAGCAAAATTCTCCGTATTATAAACCTTCATCAGGGGCTCGCATATCGACAGGAAATCTTCATAATCTTTTTCCAGGGCCTTAACTGCCTCTTTATTATGAACGAAGATGTTAAGCCGGTTCTTTCCAAATTCTCCGACTGAATTCGCAATGATAGCAGATATGTCCCGGGCAATGAACAGTGTGCGATGGAATAACTTGTCCCGCAGCCTCGGACAGTAATATGACTCAATGGATCCGGTGGCATACATGGGCGACCATTTGGTCACGGCTTGCAGCATTTCATCAAGAGTCCGGCGTACCGTATGGATGATGACAATATGCCCACCCTTGCTCAGGATAGCGATAAGCAGCTGGGCCCAGCGTCTGGCAAAATCCGGGTTTTCATATATCCAGTACATATCTTCTTCCGAATGCAGCAGCAGGTGTATGGGTTCGTTAAGACCGGCCAGTTCCGTGAGAAAACGAATCACACATTTCCGCTTGCCCTCGTTGCCGTAATAGAATGCGGTCTCATATTCGATCGGGGTTGAATTATCGGCAGATACAATCTTGCTTTCTTCATTCGTATAATTGCTTAAAGCAGGAGGTTCTTCGAAGATTCCTTTTCTCAGCCACCCGGAAATAAGCCGGGCGGATTCATTCACGTCTTCCGGCCAGGGTTTCCCCGGGCAGATATTGTCCGCTGCTAAGGTTTTCTGGGCATCCGACCGGATCGCCCTGGCAAAATACTCTGCAGCAGGGGTGATGAACTCCCTGTTTTTTGGCACACCCCGGTTGCCGGTACGTATACGGCTGATATACGACGGGTCAAATAAAATAGCTTTACCAAGCATATTGTTCCGAGTTTCCGTGATGCGCATCAGGAAGTTGAGCTTGTCAGCGATGATGAGTTTCATAAAGATTACCCCAATACCTTTCTGAATTATCTCTGTTCATGATGATATTTCTGTAGGAATACTGACACGGGTCTTATATTTTATGATGATTCAAATTTAGTATAATGGAATCTTTGGTATTGTACAACAGAGAATGACAAAAATGACAAAATAAAGTTAAATTGTCACTGACAAATTAATGTCGAACATATCTTTTAAAAAGAAAATAGTATACAATTAATATAGTAGTGTATGCCTGCCTGCATATACGCTTCGGCTAATTCCGGGCAAACTCAAAGCCTCCGGTCTCTGGCAGTTCGACAGTTGTATCTGACGGCTTCGCCTGTACAGACATATAAACTGTCACTCCCTAAATATTTAAGAGTAGAGTGAACCAAACTCCAGTATTCATGCGGGTTTGAGCTTTGAAGTTGGTCGTTTTTACGACCACCTCCCGGAAAACAGTATCAAAAATATTATCAAAGTAAAAGCAAAGGCATGAGCAAAAATAGGAAACGATTGCGTTATTCCATGAGACGAAATGAGCCGGCTGTGGCGAGACTGTTTGAGGTGCGAAGCACCGAGTTTCGAAGCCACAGGCTCATAAGTCCATGGAATAGCAATCGTTGACGTCTTTGCGTTGCCTTTGCTTTAATTTTTACTAATTTTGCCTTTACAGTTTTTCCGCCAGATTTGGGAACACGCTTAACGAACGTTTCAGGATTCCGTGAGTATAAGCAATACACAGGCCATAGTTAGTCATAGGCACATTCTGGTCGGCAGCGCAGCGGTAGCGGTACTGCATCTCCCGTTCATTCAGCATGCAGCCCCCGCAGTGGATGATCAGTTTGTACGGGGAAAGGTCTGTGGGGAACTCCGTGCCGCTGGTCCAGGCAAAATTGAACTGTTTCCCGGTGAAATCCTGAATCCATTTCGGCAGCTTTTCCGTACCGATGTCGCCGCACTGACGGTGATGGGTGCAGCCTTCGGAAATCAGCACGCAGTCTCCGTCCTGCAGCTGTTTCAGGGCAGCTGTGCCCAGCACGGCCTGTTCCAGGTTGCCTTTGTGACGGGCCATCAATATGGAAAAAGAAGTAAGATTGATTGCCTCCGGCACGGCCTGATTAACTTTGCCGAATGCCTGGCTGTCGGTGATGACCATCACCGGCGGCTGTTTCATATTTTTCAGTGCGTTGCTTACATTGTTTTCCTGTGTGATGACAGCCGCCGCGCCCCTGTCGATGATCTCGCGAATCGTCTGCTGTTGCGGCAGGATTAGCCGCCCTTTGGGGGCGGCACTGTCGATGGGGGTAACCAGTAAGACGTTGTCTTCCGGTTTGATTAAATCGGCGCAGATGGGGAAGGGTGCTTTCTTTTGCGGAACCAGATGAGCTAACAGTTCTTTCAGTTCCCTGATGTTTTTCCCCGTGGTGGAACTGACGGAAATCTGCGGAATGGAAGAGAGAAAAATGTTTTGCTGGCTGATATCGCCTGTATCAACAGTATCCATATCTGCTTTTGTGAAAACAACCACGCAGGACAGTTCCTTGTCCTGAATGCGCTGCAGCATCTTCCGGTCTTCTTCCGTGATGCCGGAGGTGCTGTCGATGACCAGGATAGCAATGTCCGTCTTATTCAATACCTGTAATGATTTCTGCACCCGAAGCTGTCCCAGTTCCCCGGTGTCGTCGATACCGGCGGTGTCCATCATCAGGACAGGGCCCAGGGGCAGAAGCTCCATGGCTTTTAACACCGGGTCGGTGGTGGTGCCCGGCACATCGGCTACCACGGCAAGCTTCTGGCCGGTCAATGCGTTGATCAAACTGGATTTGCCCGCGTTACGTCTGCCGAACAAACCGATATGGACCCGTTCCCCTGCGGGAGTCGCGTTTAAACTGCTCATATAATTCTACTCCAATCTGCTGTCATCAGCGGCAGCGATAAAAATATAACGCATAACGCAAATAATACTTCCGTATTCTTGCATATTTTTTTGAGGTAGTGTATAGTATAACTTGTCTGTTTTTATTATAACATGAGTTATGGAATCAACAACAGGTTGTGGCGAAAGATGGATTGTAATACGGGCAGGGAAGAGAGTAAAAAACTGAAGATACTGATCATGTCCGCCCCCATCGGCAGCGGTCATAAGATAGCTGCTGTCGCGCTGGAGGAAGCGCTGCTGCGTCTGGAAAACGTGGAAGTGGTGCAGGGCAATGTGTTTACGTTTTTCCCGTCATGGATCGGCAAGGCGTTTCTGAAATTTTACGGGAACGTGCTGCGGTTTTGCCCGTCCCTGTATGCGTGTTCCTATCGCTGGAGCAATCAGGGCGGCGGTTCCCTGTGGATGCGCAACCTGATCAATTCCGTTTTGCTGCGGTTGGGCAAAGGTTTTTTGGAAGAGGTAAAGCCGGACATTGTGTTCAGCACACACGCCACGCCTACGGGCATTTTTTCGCTGTACAAACAGAAATATGATCCAACGCTCTGGCTGGGCGTTGTGATAACGGATTTTACCGTGCACCGCTGGCTTGTGTGCCCGGGCGTGGACGCGTATTTCGCGGCGGACGGGAAACTGTTTGGGCAGATAGGGGAAAACGAGAATAAGTTTGCTTTCGGCATCCCGGTGAGGAGTGCTTTTGCTGAGCAGAAGGATCCCGCATCAGTTCGTGAGGAAGTGCGCAAAACCTTTGGCTGGCCTGCTGACGCGTTTGTCTGCCTGCTGGCCGGGGGCGGAGGCGGCATGCTGCCCATGGAAGCTATCGTGGGCAGTCTGTGTAATAGAAAATATGAAAACGTGTATGCGGTTGCGGTTGCGGGACATAATGACGGGCTGCGCAAAAAACTGGAAGCATTACAGGCAGGTTTTTCGAAAAATGCTGGCGGTGGCGCATCCCGTTTAAAAGTGCTTGGCTTTACAAATGCCATGCCGCAGCTGATGCAGGCGGCCGATGTGGTGATCACCAAAGCCGGCGGCGTTTCCCTGGCGGAATGTCTGGCCTGTGGGGCCAATATTTTGATGTATCACCCGCTGCCCGGACAGGAGCAGGGGAACACTGCGTTTTTACAAAAGGAATACGGCGCGGCGGCCGTAACGGATATCCGGCAGCTGGATAAATTTCTGGAACAGGAGATGCGCATTCCTCCTGCAGAGCGTTTGCAGCGGCAGGAAGCGCGGCGGCAGCGGTATGGCCGGCCCGAGGCGGCAAAACGGATTGCAGAGCTCACGGAGAAGTTGTATCGCCGTTGATCGTCAACTGCAAAATCATTCTTTTGGATTAATCAATGGTTCATTATGTTACTTTTTGTTCCGTTTTTTACGGCTTTTTTACTATTTAATGAAGAAAAATAAAAAATACATTGACTTTATAGCAGTCATTGTGCTATGTATATTAAAGTGACACTAAAAATTTAATAAAGCTTTTAAAGGCACCCAATTTTTAGAAAAGAGGCGGTTTTATGGAACATTTTTATTGGGCTGCACTGGGAGCTGCCAAAGGGATTGGCACAGCGCGGTTGTTGGCGCTGGTCAAAGTCTTTGGCAGCGCACAGAATCTGTATGAAGCGGAGGAAGCGGACATTCTCGCTACGGGAATCGTATCGCCAAAAGGCGCTGCACAGTTTGTTGAAAACAAAAAGAGTTGCGGGATACTTCCGGAAATGCTGCAAGAGCAATGTGAACGGCTGCGTATTTCTGTTGTTCCTGTTGTCAGTTCACAGTATCCGGAAAGACTGAAGCGGATTCTGCGTCCGCCCGTGGTTTTGTATGTGAAGGGAACGTTGCCGGACTGCCGCTACAGTATCGCTGTGGTAGGTTCCCGTCTGGCGGACGCTTATGGAGTAAAAGCGGCAGCCTGGTTTGGCAAAACTCTGGCTGAAGCCGGTGTAGTCGTTGTCAGCGGCGGCGCAAAAGGTGTTGACGCGGCGTCCCATGAGGGAGCGCTGCAGGGCGGCGGCCGGACCGTCGCGGTACTGGGCTGCGGTGTGGATATCGCATATCCCCATACAAACGCAAAATTATTTGCGTCCATTGCAGAGAACGGGGCGCTTGTCTCCGAGTATCCGCCCGGAACAAAACCGGAACGGTATCATTTCCCGGAACGCAACCGGATCATCAGCGGCATCTGTCAGGGCATTGTGCTGGTGCAGGCCGCGCAGCGGAGCGGGGCGCTGATCACGGCGGAATTTGCCATGGATGAAGGGCGGGAGGTGTTCTGCGTTCCCGGCAACATCTTTACGGATAAAAGTGCCGGCCCCCACACGCTTATCAAAGCCGGAGCCCGTCTGGCGGATTCCCCCCGGGATTTACTGGAAGAAGTCTTTCCGGAATTGTGCGGCAGCTCGCATTCCAACCTGTTTTCCGGTTGCAATGACACAACGCCGCTGCGCAAATGTACAGAGGGACAGCGCAGGATTTTGGATTTGCTGACCCAGGGACCGCAAACGCTGGAGCAGCTGGTTGCGGCTTCCGGATTTGCCATAGGGGAGGTCAGCGTCATGCTGCTTGAACTGCAGATGATGGGCTTTGTGCAGATGAATGCCGCACAGCAGTATAGCAGTATCTGATAACTTTGTTAATTACCCAAATTTATTAATGGGAGGAAATATGAAAAAGAATCTGATTATTGTAGAATCACCGACAAAATCAAAGACGATCACCCGGTTTTTGGGTAAAAATTATGCGGTGAAAGCATCCATGGGACACTTGCGCGATCTGCCCAAGAGCACGCTGGGTGTGGATGTGGAGCATGATTTTACGCCGAAGTACATCAATATCCGGGGCAAGGGCGACCTGATCCGCGAGTTAAAAGCGGAAGCAGCCAAGGCGGATAACGTGTATCTGGCAACTGACCCTGACCGGGAAGGGGAGGCAATCAGCTGGCATCTGGCCCATATCCTGGGACTTGATGATAACGCCCCCTGCCGGATCGAGTTCCATGAGATCACATCCGGCGCGGTGAAGGAAGCGTTAAAGCATCCCCGTTCTATCAATATGTCCATGGTGGACGCGCAGCAGACCCGCCGCATCATCGACCGTCTGGTTGGCTATAAACTGAGTCCGTTACTGTGGCGCAAGGTACGCAAAGGCCTGAGCGCGGGCCGTGTTCAGTCTGTGGCGGTGAAGATCATCGCCGACCGGGACAAGGCCATTGCCGAGTTTGTGCCGGAAGAGTTCTGGACCGTTAAGACCAAACTGCGTGAGGACGCCAAAGCTCCGTTATTTGAAGCAGAAGCAACCAAGAAAAACGGCGTGAAGCTGGAAGTGCATAATGCCCAGGAAGCGATGGCTGTGGAGAATGATCTGCAGCAGGCGGCCTACAAGGTGGAAGCTGCGTTCCGTAAAACGCTGTCCCGCCGTGCGCTGCCTCCGTTTACCACCAGTACGCTGCAGCAGGAAGCGTCCCATAAGCTGAATTTTACCACGCGGCGTACCATGATGGTGGCCCAGCAGTTGTATGAAGGTATCACCATCGGTAAGAGTTCTGCCGGTCTCATTACCTACATGAGAACGGATTCGACCCGTCTGGCGGACGAGGCTGTGACATCGACCCGTGAACTGGTAACGCAGCTTTTCGGTGAGAAATACTGTCCGGAAAAACCGAATGTGTTCAGCAACAAGAGCAATGCCCAGGATGCCCATGAAGCCATTCGTCCCACTTCCATTACCCGGACTCCTTCCGAAATGGAACCTTACCTGAGCAAGGAACAGTACCGTCTGTATAAGCTGATCTGGGACCGTACCATTGCCAGCCAGATGACGCCGGCGGAATATGAACAGACGACGCTGACCATTGGGGCCGGAGCCTATGAGTTAAAGGCCTCGGGTTCTGTTATGACCTTTGACGGTCATCTGCGCCTGGCGGATAAAAAAGAACTGAATGCAGAGAAACAGGCGGAAGTACCGTTCATTAAATCCGGTACTGTGCTGACGCTGCATAGAGTAATGCCCAGTGAACAGCATTTCACCGAACCGCCGCCGCACTACACGGAAGCATCTCTTGTCAAGAAGATGGAAGAAGAGGGCATCGGCCGTCCTTCCACCTATTCGCCGATCATCCAGACGATCCAGACCAGAGGTTACGTGGTACGGGATGGCAAAAAGCTGATGGCTACGGATTTGGGTATTAAAGTGGCGGATTTGCTGACGGGCCATTTTGCCGATATTATCAACATCCCGTATTCCGCCCATATGGAAAATGAACTGGACGCGATTGCGGCTCACGAAGTGGAAAAGGAAAAAATCCTTGCCGATTTCTATAAACCCTTTGAACAATTGCTGGAAGAAGCGGACAGGGTGATTCCCAAGGATCCGCCCCCGCTGCAGTTAAGCGGTGAAAAATGTGAATTGTGCGGCAAGGATATGGTCATCCGGGAAGGCCGCTTTGGCAAGTTCCAGGCCTGCTCGGGATTCCCCCAGTGCCATAATACAAAACCATTGCTGGTGAAGATCGGCGTACCCTGCCCGAAATGCGGCGGCGAGGTGACACAGCGGCGGACGAAGACCGGCCGCGTGTTCTACGGTTGTGAACATTATCCGGTATGCGATTTTACTTCCTGGGACAAACCGACCAGCCAGCCCTGTCCGGTCTGCGGCAAGCAGTTGCTGGAACGGACAGAGGGCAACGGAAAAGTTAAATATTTCTGCTCCGATCCGGAATGCACAAATGCTGCGCCGAAACGGGTTGGCCGCAAGAAAAAGGTGACAACTGCCTCGCTTCTGGAAGCGGAAAACGGTGTGACTGCGGAAAAGAAGAGAAAAACCAGAAAACGCAGGAAAACCACTAAAAGAAAGGCTGCCGGAGCGAAAAAAAGAGGCAGGAAGCCGGCCGTTAAAAAAGCGGAAGAATAGATTGTCTGTATTTTAAAATTGTTTTGCCTGGAGAACGTCATGACAGAAGCGATGTGTCCGGATCTGCCGGTCCATGTGATCGGGGCAGGGCTTGCGGGCAGTGAAGCGACCTGGCAGCTTGTACGCCGGGGCATACCGGTCAGGCTGCATGAGATGCGGCCGGGAAAATCAAGCCCGGCC
>Ga0265298_10006185_pt1 | contig 14831 bp, 9 predicted proteins | sample AusTroGonzalo_MG_3_FD_193486 | JGI IMG/M metagenome (GOLD analysis project Ga0265298, IMG submission 193486) | Bovine rumen microbial communities from tropical cattle in Woodstock, Queensland, Australia - Gonzalo_01 | ecosystem: Host-associated > Mammals > Digestive system > Stomach > Rumen ... | reverse complement strand
AAGTATTTGAAAATAGACGAAAAGAAGATGGAGTACGAGGAGGAGGATCTTCGTACGCAGGCTCCTGACTTCTGGGAAGACCAGAAGCGTGCTGAGGAGCAGATGAAGAAGGTAAAGGGCATCAAGAAGTGGCTTGACGGTTATCAGGATGTACGTACAGCTGCTGACGAGTTACAGTTGGCATACGACTTCTATAAAGAGGAGATGGTGACTGAGGAGGAAGTCGATGCCAATTATGCAAAAGCGATAGATTTCATCGAGAAACTGGAGTTGAAGAACATGCTCCGTCAGAAGGAAGACCCCATGGAGTGTGTGCTCAAGATCAATAGCGGTGCTGGTGGTACCGAGGCCCAAGACTGGGCACAAATGCTGATGCGTATGTACCAGCGTTGGGCTGAGGCTCATGACTATAAGGTCAGCATCGCCAACCTGCAAGAAGGTGACGATGCTGGTATCAAGAGTGTGACCATGCAGATAGAAGGTGGCGAATATGCCTACGGCTACCTGAAGTCGGAGAATGGTGTCCACCGTTTAGTGCGCGTGTCCCCCTATAATGCCCAGGGTAAGCGAATGACATCGTTTGCCTCCGTCTTTGTGTCGCCGCTGGTCGACGATACCATCGAGGTGTATGTCGATCCCGCCAAACTCTCATGGGATACGTTCCGTTCCAGCGGCGCTGGTGGTCAGAATGTCAACAAGGTGGAGTCGGGTGTCCGTCTGCGTTATTGGTACACCGACCCCGATACAGGTGTCGAAGAGGAAATCCTCATCGAGAATACCGAGACGCGCGACCAGCCAAAGAATAAGGAACGCGCCATGGCACTGCTGCGTTCACAACTCTACGACCGTGCCATGCAGAAGCGCTTGGAAGCCCAAGCCAAGATAGAGGCTGGTAAGAAGAAGATAGAGTGGGGTAGTCAGATCCGCTCGTACGTCTTTGACGACCGTCGTGTGAAGGACCACCGTACGAACTACCAGACCTCCGATGTTGATGGCGTGATGGATGGCAAAATCGACGATTTCATCAAGGCCTACTTGATGGAATTCCCAGTAAACGATGATGAATAGTTAAACTAAAATATTACAATTATGAGCAAGAACAAAGTTAATGCAAAACGTGAGGCTTATGCCAAGAAACAGGAAGAACAAGGTAAGAAAGTGGTAGCATGGATTTTTGGTGCGTTAATCGTGCTGGCTATCGTTTATTTGATTTGGACTTTCTCAATGATGGCATAATGGCACTCGAAATTGAACGTAAATTCCTCGTGCTTGACGACTCGTATAAGCACGAGGCTTTTTCTTCCTATCATATCATGCAGGGCTACATCTGTAGGGGACAAGGTAAGACGGTGCGTGTGCGCATTCGTGATGCGCAGGGTTTTATCACCGTCAAAGGCCCTTCGTTCGATGGTGGCCTTTCACGTTACGAGTTTGAACAGGAGATACCATTGGCAGATGCCGAACAACTGATGAAACTCTGCGAATCAGGCATCATCGACAAGACCAGATGGCTGGTTAAGAGCGGTGACTTCACGTTTGAAGTCGATGAGTTTCATGGCAACAACGCAGGCCTTGTTGTGGCCGAAGTGGAGCTTTCCAATGCGGAAGAATCGTTCAAAAAGCCCCATTTCATCGGGAAAGAGGTAACTGGTGACCGTCGCTATTATAATTCTCAATTGTCTCGCAATCCCTATAGTAGCTGGACGTGATTTGCTGTCTTTTTGATACTTGGTTTGAAAAGAAAACAGTAAAAAAATCTAAAGATTTTTGGCGGATGATGTAAAAATGATTATTTTTGCAATCAAAACCAAAGATGATTACTAATCATGAGCTTCAAGAGGTTACTGATATGTATTGCTTTGTTGTCTGTGCTTTTGTCGGCACAATCCACTCCGTCTTCTGTTAAGCAGCTGATGGAGAAGGGTGATTCATGCCGTACGTACTGTCAGTACAATAAGGCATTGTCGTATTTTCTGCAAGCTTATGACAATCGTTCTACTGCTGATAATCCTCAACAGCAAATGCAACTGCTGGAGCGTATCATGCGCACCCATTATGTACTGCGCCACTGGAAAGAATTGTCTGAGGCTTCCTATCAGTTATACCATTTGGCCAAAAAGCATGACGCCCCAGCATACCTCTCTATGGCCCTTTTCATGCGTGGCAGCCGGTATTATTATGTGGGGCAGAAGGAGGAAGGCTATCAAACGTGCCTTAATGCGTTGGATATGATGAAAAACAGTGATTACCGTTTCAGATATCATGAATTGGCTGCCTATTGTGCCATATTGACTAAGATGTACACGAGAGACAAGCACTATGACGATGCACTCCGTATGTCTGACGACCAGGAACGTTATGTGCGAATGGCCATGAAAGACCAGACCAACTGTAAACGAGGATTACAGCGTGTCTATCCCATCCGTATGGCATTGCTGGCAGAGTTGGGCCGTTTTGCAGAAGCTGACAGTCTGTATCGCCTATTTGGCGATGGTATAGTCACCGACCCGATTTGTGGTGATGCCTTATTGGCTTATTTCCGTTTAAGCGGAAAAAACGAGGAATCCTTACAATTCCTTGATGCTGCTATTCACAATATCCGAGAAGATGGTGACACGATAGGCCGTAACATGTTAAGGCTTCTCAGTGATCAGGGCGACATCTACTATCGTATGGGTCAGTACCAGCAGGCATCAAAGAGCTATATGAGCATGTGCAGAATCACTGATAGTATCAGTGCGCGTTCATTAAGTAATGTGGCGGCAGAGGTCTATAAGGTGATTGACAATGAACATACTATGGCCCATCACCGTCAGATGCTGATAGTCACTATTGCTGGCGTGGTGTTGCTGTTGACGGTAGTCTTGTTGTTGGCGCGTCACAGTCTGATGGAACGCAGGAAGAATCGCTCCATGATGAATACCATTCAGCAGTTGATGCACTATCGTGACCTGGTTATTCAGAATGGCGGTTCCGTTGAAATGGATGAAAATGAAGATGCCAAGACTGTTGAAGATGAACGGCAGCGTTTTAAGGAGGTAGATAAACGTATCATGAAAGAGCAACTATTTGCTCAGCCTGATTTCGGCCGTGACGAGTTGATGCGCTTGTTAGGTGTTGATAAAAACACCTTACCTTCTATTATTCAGCGCTATGCAGGCACCAATGTACCTGGATATGTCAATAACAAACGCATGGAGTATGCGGTTTTACTTATCAAACAGCACCCGGAATATACCCTTGGCGCTATCTCTGAAGCCTGCGGTATCAAGAGCCCTGCAACGTTTATCCGCAATTTTAAGAGTGCATACGGCATGACTCCCTCCGAATTCCGCAAACAATTAGACGAAGAAGACCCTTCTTCCCCCCCCCCCCCCCCCCCACACAAATTAACACTTAATAACACTAAAGAACCGTAAATCGACAAAATGAAAACATTTTCCGACAAATTGAAAAACATTAATTAACAAAAAACCTTAGCCACTAATTAATAATGTGTATCTTTGCCAAATGAAAATGAACCAAACCTACATACGAAACAAAAAAATGTTAAGATATATAGTCGTAACATTTTTGACTTTGTTGATGACCACCAAAACTTTAGCCCAACAGGTGACTGTCAGCAACAACCTTCTTTATGATGCTTCGCTGACGCCCAATCTGCGAGTTGGAGTTCGTTTATCTCCTCATTGGTCATTAGGTCTGACGGGTGGTTACCGTCCATGGCCAACAAATGATAGTGAGACGAAGAAGTGGAAGCATCTGTTGGTGTCGCCTGATTTGCGCTATTGGACTGATTCGGTCAACGTACACCATTTCTTTGGAATCAATCCCGTCTATGTGCATTATAACTTTTCAGGTGTCAAATTGCCTTTCAATCTGTACCAGCTCAATAAGGATAGACGCTATCAGGGCGATTTTGGTGGCTTGGGCATCTTCTATGGTTATTCTTGGCCGTTGGGACGTTATTGGAATATTGAAGCACTGATAGGTGGTATTGTTGGTTATGCCAAGTACGATACTTATGAGTGTGAACATTGTGGCAAGAAGCTTGGTGACGGCAAGAAGGTTATGGTACTTCCGCAAGCAGCCTTGAATATCGTTTATAACATTCCTGGTCGTTCGCCTAAGCCAGTTGAGGAAGTCATTGTCCCTGTTTTACCGCCACAGGAGCCAGAAGTGCCTACTGCCAAAGTTGAACAAAAGGTGTTTAAGCCTATTGTTTCTCCTGTTCCCGACAATACAGGTCGTGCTGGCGAGTTGCAGCGTAGTAATCACGTGTTGGCTCATATATCAGAATATAGGCCTTACGACCGTACCCGCATTCTTCGCAAAGAGAAGGATGCCCTCTACGTCCACTTTGCTTTGGGTAAGAGCATACTCGACAATAGTTTCCGTGAGAATCGTGTGACGCTCGACCGCATCGTCGATATCACCCGTCAGATTATGGCCGATACTACCAGTTCGGTACAGAAGATACAGATCATAGGTTTAGCATCTATCGAGGGTGCTATTGCCGGTAACGAACGGTTGGCCCAGAATCGTGCTCTGGCTCTACAGCGTTATTTACAGCAGCAGATCAGTGTGCCCGACTCGATGTTTGACGCCGTGGGTGGTGGTGAAGCTTGGGCTGAGTTCCGTGACCAGTTGAACGACGAGGTGCTTGCAGGCAACACCAGTCTGCAGCCAGCCATCGATATCATCGATAGCGAGAGCGACCTGAATGTTCGTGAGCGCAAGTTGCGCCAGTTAAACCGTGGTCGCACCTGGTCATATCTTAAACAGAATATTCTGAAAGACCAGCGTAATTCTGGTTATATCCGCATTTATTTCGATTATGTCCCTGACAAGGCTGCTGCCACTATCAACGAGGCCAGCGAGCTGCTCAGCACTGATTGCATCGACTGTCACCGCGAGGCCCTCCGCCTGCTGCAGACTGTCCGCAATGACGAGCGAGCTCAGAATGCCCTGGGTACAGCCTTGTGGCTCTGCGGTCAGAAAGACGAAGCCCTCAAGTGCTTCCGTCGTGCTGCCGCCAACGGCAATGCCGATGCTCTTAACAACCTCCAACAACTTGAAGGTAATAGTAATGAATAAATATTAGTAACAAATAAAAACTTTCGAAAGTATGAAAACGTATTTCAACTATGCTTTACTGAGTGCGATAGCATTCGTAGGCGCAACAGGTTTCACCGCTTGCTCGTCCAGCGACGATGTTGCTGAAACCAATCCCAATTACAATCCGGAGAAGAACGCGGTGAAGACCGAGTTCGTCATCAATGTGACTCAGCCCGGCGAGCGCACTCGTATGGCTGCTGCTGATGCTGGTGCAGGAACTTTCCAGGGTATTACCAACATGAATTTGTTCTGTTATGCTGACGCTCCTGCTACTGTTAATTCTATGGATGCTGACCATAAGCTGACTTTGACTTCTTTTAGTAATACACCGGCAATTGATGGTTCAGATGAAACAAAAACAAATACTTCAAGTCAGGTGTATACTATGTATATTCCTGTGGGTACAGCCAACTTCCTGTTCTATGCAACAGCACTTGGCAGCATAACGGATAAGTTTGCACAAGGCTCACTGGGCAACAATTTAGCAACTGCTACTACGGTTGTAACAAACCCAGCCGCAGAAACAGACATTAAGTTCAATCTTGAATCGATAGTACCAACAGCGTCATCAACTACCATTACTACCCCACAGGGATATCTTACAACGATATTGAATGGTATTAAGGATGCTCAAGTTACTTCAACTAATACTTGGGCAGGTACACATGGGGCAACCGGTAATATGACAGCACTGGGTAATGCATTTGACCAGTTTACCAATCAGGCACAATCTGGTGACGTTCGTCAGGGTTCAAGTCTTGCAATTCTGCATATGGTGAAAGACTTGTTTGGTGCAGTTAATGGTGACTATGCTTTACAAACAGATGCTGACGCAAAAGCAATGGCTGAAGCAGTGTTAGATAAGATTGTACTGTATTTCGATGTGACGAAAACAGGTGCTGCATCTCCTTATACTTACACATGGAATAGCGACTCTTATAAGACTGGCACGGATGGTGCTACCTTTAACACCAACAGTTATCCTGAATCACAGAATCTGCCTACTGGTTCAGCTGTTATTGTTTATGATAACACCAATGGCTTTTCATTTATCAATGATGGAACTCATGGTGCTGCCGCAGTTACTACAGCTTACGACAAGTTCACCTATCCTTCTCAGTTGACATATTATTGTAACTCAGGCCTTTGGCAAACAACTGCGGGTAAAACTTCAAGCGACTATCCAACATCTTCTTCAGCATGGCTTTCTTACGCTTGGAATACTAATGGATGGAATGGTAATGCAGTTAGTGCAGCAACTCGTGCCGTAGCTATGAAGGATAATATCACTTATGGTGCTGCTCAACTTCTTTCTACGATTAAATTAGACACAGGTGTTGGTACAACTGAAAATGATGCACTCGTTGATAATGCATCAACTGTTACAGGTGGTGCTGTCGCAAATAATGTGTTTGATGGGTCAAGTGATGCTAAAACCATTACGTTGTATGTCCACGGAATCTTAATTGGCGGACAGCCTGCAACTTCTGTTTATGATTACCTGCCCTATAATAACAATGCTTCTGACGTTATCTACGACCGGTTCTCTTTTGATGGTACAGTAGTGAATACAACGGGTGTTACGAACTATACGCTCGCTATGGATAATTATACAACTGATGAAACACAGGCAACTGTAAATGTTGCTTTGGAAATGACTGCTAATAAAGATTTCTACGGAATTTCAGGTAAGATTAAGGCAGGTCAGAAGTTCTATCTTATTGGCTCTTTGGATCCAGCTAATGGTGGTACAATCACTTGGGATAATCATAAGAGTTTCAAGAGTGGAGATGTCGGTTACAATAAAAATCGCGTATTTATCCGTGATGCACAGACAACGGCAACTTTCACACTGAAGAAGAACACTCTGAAAAATGCCTACTCTACCATTCCTGACCTGCGTTCAACACAGATGCTGTTCGGTATTTCTGTTGATTTGGCTTGGAAGACTGGTTTGACCTTTAACGTTCCTATTGGAGGAGAATAATCCCTTCCGCAGAGAAAATATATTCCCTGGCTGGGAAAATATTATTCCCTGCCTGGGAAAAAATAATTCCCTGCAATGGGAGTAAAAACGAACGTTAATAGATAGAGAAGTTGATACGTAAACGGAACATAGCATGCAAACTTGTGGGGATGGCCTTGATGGCTGTCCTCGCAGGGTGTTCTACGATTGACGAAGATCTGAGCGATTGCGGCTTCGAGGTGGACTACGAGCTGAACATGGTCACCACTATCCAGACGAAGTTGCAAACCCAGTTGCAGACCGACCTCGAGTTGCAGACTAATCTGGAGTTGACAGCATCTCTGAACACCTATCTGGGAACTGTCTTCCGCGACCATGCTGACGACGTGGAACTCTCTTTCTATGACGTAAATGGTGACTCCGTGCTACTGGAACATGATCAGCACGACATGAACGGTAAAGAGGAGTCGTACACGCTGAACATTCCACGACGCCACTACCTCCATCTGGCTACTGCCAACGTAAAACAGGAGCAAGGTGTAGAGACCTTCGATCAGGCACGATGCCACTCGGTGCGTCTGGAGCAGACAGACCTCGACACCATACCGTCGCACACGACAGGCCTCTTCACTGCCCGATATGACATGGATATCAAGGACAGCATCGACCAGACCTTTGATGTACATCTCTATATGGCCAACGCTGCCACTGTATTGGTGATAGATACGCTGGACAGCAATGTCCGCGACATTCAGGTCTATGCTACTGGCTTTGCCACGGGTTTCCAGATAGCCGACAGTACCTATACCTTCGATGAGAATCCCCCAATTGTTCGGGCCAACTCTATCAAGGGTGGTGACGGAAAGTTTGCATGCTTCTGTACGGTCAATTTCCCGTCGCGCAGCAAGATGGTTATTCCTGTTGGCGCACCCCATCGGGCTCATGACAACAATGTGGTCGATGGTCTCTGGGAGTATCATCTCTATATCACCAACGCCAAAGGCACTATAACGCGTAGCATATTGCGCTCTTATCAGCCACTATATGCTGAGCAGGTGCAGGTGGTGCATGTGAAACTTGACCCCACTGGCTCTGCTGAGAGCAAAAATCCTATGGTAGGTGTCAGCGTCACGCTTGACTGGAAGCCAGGTGGAACGTATAATCCGGAGCTGTAGGAGTGATAAGTGAGAAGTGATAAGTGAGAAGTGAGAAATGAGAAGTGAGAAGATCATAGGACTGTTGATGGCGATGCTGATAGCAGGCTGCACAGCGGAAAACGAACCCCAACAGGTTTCGCAGCAACCTGTCGAGGTTGATTTTGCGTTAACAGTGGCTAAATCCGCTTCTCAAGGCACTTCGGGTACTACACGTATGGTTTCTGACTATATTAAGGGAACGGAAAGTAATATAAGTTTACAGTGTGCCATTCCTTTTGCGGTAGCTGATCTGACCGTGAGTGAGCCTGTTGGCGCCAGCGCCACATACACGTCTAGTCCTGTCGGTTTATTCAAACAACCGCGTTCAAACTATGCTTTCTTCACTTCCTCCTGTAATTTCAATTCTGGCACCAATGCTATCTTAGCATACGCCACCCCCAAGACCACTTCATCCTTTTTCTGGGAGAAAGGTGCAGTGGATGCTACCTTCAACGATTACCAACCAGCTCATATCAGTTTTCGTTTGAAGACGATTCAGACGAAAGGAGACTATTTAGGAGCTGAAAATGTGAAGACCGTTCCTGAACAATTGGCTGATTATCTTACTGCTATTGCCAATACCAGTATTGGTGAGGGCGAGAATATCAAGACGTGGAAAGCTTATGCCGACCCCACCAGTACGACGATGAATAACGATTTGAAGTTGTTGTTCAAGAACTTCACCAACCAACTCTCTGACAAGGTGGGCGAAGTACTCCCTGGCTCGTCAGCTAATATCAAGGTATGGGTGACGGAGCTCAGGAAAAGTTTAAATGCGGTGACGACAGGGCTTTCGGAAGATGATGCGGCCATCAAAACGGCAATCATAGCCAAGATAGATGAAGAGTTAGACAAACTGGAATCTACAGGTGAATGGAAGAACTTCCCTGCCACCCTCCATCTGCCCGATGGTGCTGCCGTGGTACGTTGGGATGGTGAGAAGTTTGTTCCTGAGACGCAGACCACGACTATTGCCGACATCAACAACCTCGACCGTCTGACCTATCCTGCTGAAATTTGTTATTATGGCAATAGTGTCACATGGGTTTCCAGCGAGAAGCTGTCTGACAATTTCTCGACAAAGAATAATTGGAGTGATGTGCTTTCCGGCTTTACGCAAGGTCCTGTGGCTTCAAACACCAAAACGGTTGCCATGTTCGATCCCTTGGAATACGGTGTGGCTCAGCTGAAAGTGCAGCTGCAGAAAACAACATCTTCCACCCTTGAGGATTCACAAAAAAGGGATATCAACGTAGGTAGCGATAAATTCAAGCTCACGGGAATCATCGTGGGTGGTCAGCTGCCGGTAGGCTTCGACTTCAGGCCAGAGACTTTATATCCAGTGTATTCCGAGAACGACATGCGCTTCATCTACGATAGCGATGTGAATACCAATGGCACAGATGGTACCCCCTTCTACCTCAGTACCTCTACAAATGAAAACTATATCCAGACGCTGGTGTTGCAGAGCTATACGGGCAAAAGTCTGAAGTTGGTGCTGGAGTTTGAGAATAATGGTAGTGACTTCAATGGCAACAACGGCACAGTTTATAAAGGTACGAAGTTTTACCTCGTAGGCGAGGTGGTGCCGACAATTGTTGATAATCCCAATGAATATCAAAACCGTGTGTTTACCAAAGACCACATCACGACGATAGCCGTCACGGTCTCTAGTCTAGCCAAGGCCTATAATGTGCTGCCCAACTTGATGTCGCCTCGTCTGGAGATGGGATTGGAACTGACCCCGAAATGGGTACAGGCTACCACGACAGACGTAATACTTTAAATTAGAAATTAGGAATTAGAAATTATGATTACTGTGCAAGTCCATAATACATACCGATTGGCTGCTGTAGTTTCTGCTATAGCCAGCAGGGTGGGTGTGTTCTCATTCCTCATTTCTAATTTATTATTATTTGCAGCTTGCTCCGGCAGTTCGGATGGCAGCGATGAGCCTCAGAGGCCTGTCGACGGACCCTCAGTGCTCAACATCTATGTCTATGCTCCTGGTCAGGCGGTGCCCACCCGAGGTAATCAAGGTCAGGTGAATGCCGATCCTACTGCCGAGGACGCCATCCATACGCTACAGATATGGGTTTATACCCGTGAAACAACACCAACACTGGTCACCTATTTTAAGACCAACGCCTTCCAGCCGGATCCTCAAAAGACTGATGATACGTATAAGTTCGAGTTACCCATCGACGATACCTTTGCCAATACCCCAGATGACGACAGTCGTCCAAAAGTGGATGTCTATGTGTTGGCTAATGTTACTTCAAACAACTGTGGCTTGAACTTTGACGAGAACACGTCGAAAGCCGATTTGGAAGACGCTGTCCTTGCAGAAAATTATTTCGGTGTGGCGAATCCCGTCATCGAGGTGCCTTTCGACGGTTTGCCCATGTCGGGTGTACTTCGCAATCAGAAAGTCTCTAACAGCAAGCCCGTGCTGACTCTTGGTGAATCTTCCTCTAATATGGCTACGGTCAAGCTGGCTCGTGCTGTGTCGAAGGCACGCTTTGTGTTCTCCTGCTCTACTGACTTCGACGGACTGAAGATCACGCGGGTGACCTTTGATGCCAATATGATACCTACCCAGGAAAATCTGTTCCTGGATAGTCCATATGATCCTGATAATAATTATTATAAAATAGGTAATAGCTACAACGATGCTGTTACGTCCTCGCTGTTCTCCATTGACGAGACGGCTATCTGTGCCGACCCTGCCCACTATGCGTGGGATCGCTTGCAGAACGATGAAAAGAGTAAGGACCCCGATATAACGCCACAGAAATTGGCAGAGAAATACGAGGCCCTGATAAACGAAGGCCTGTCGTCCAACGTTCCTGCAACCTTGGCGGATGATCAGGTCACCGTGATTGACCCAGGCCATGAGAATCCCCGTCTCACCGAGCGACGCCTCTATCTTCGCGAGAGCGATAAACAGCTGTCGGGTACTATATATTATAAGGTAAAGGAGAAAGATGCTGCTGACTATGGCATTGAGCAGCATGTTCCTTTCAAGATGGTGGGACCTGAGCCTCCTGCAGTGTGGCAACCCTATTTCTCCCGTAACCATACGTGGATAGTCTATGCCTATCTGGCATGGGCCAAGATGCGTATCGTGGATGTACACTTCAAAGATTGGGTAACCACCCAACCTAGTGATCATTCGTTATATAACTGGTAAGCGGCGCAAGCGCCTAATGAATAGTGAACAGTGAATAGTGAACAGTGAATAGTGAAAAGAGACATATAGGATGGTTGTTGAGCAGCATGCTGATGTTGCTACTGACGGCTTGTTCTTCCGATTCTGCCGATGATACGCAGCAGGAGGAGTGGGAAGATGTCCGCCTCGAACTGCGGGGTGTGACCCGTGTCGGCGAGTCGTCTGGCAATATGGGCGATATTCATGTGTTCCTCTCCGCTAACGATGGTACCAAGAGCGAGGGCTCCTTCATATACCGTAACGAGACAGCCACTCACTACTGGACGGCACAGAATCTGAAGGTGAAGCCTGGCTCGCGTACCTTCTGGCTTTATGGCTATATGCCTGCCGTGGATGGTATTACGGGTCAGATTCTCGGTGAGCGCCAACTGAAGCTAAGCGGCATCAAGCCCATCAGTCCGGAGGATATCTGTATCGTGACAGGTGTTAAGGTGTACGAGACGTCGGTATTACCGCTTCGTGGCACTTTTGAGTTTGAATATAAGAACAGTGATTATAATGATGTGACCGTCCTCAACCTGCTCCTCGAGCACATGTTGGGTCATGTCGATTTTAAGTTTAAGATAGGTTCCCGCTACAGCCAGTTGCGTAAGATTAAGGTGAAGTCGCTGACCATCAAGGCCACGTCCCAAAGTTCTATCTCGGCAACGATTAATCTGCCAGCAAATACAGAGGATGTTGTCACCATCAACTATACGGCTACAGGCGATGTCCAGGAATATACAACCACGCTGTTAAACACAGCTACTCCCGTAGAATTGACTACCACGGGTGTCAGTATGGGCAGTGGCATCAATGTGGCGGTGGGTACAGGACTGTCTGAGAACTTCGTACTGGAGAGTGAATACGAGGTGTACGACTTGAAAGGCAACCCGCTGAGCACCCGTACGGCGAGCAATAATCTGAGTGGTGTGTTACCGGTAATGGGTCAGAAGAAGGAGGTGGTATTGACCGTAGAACCCACCTATCTCTACCAGTTGTCCGATGATGACTTGAATAACCCAGAAGTAACAATTCAGTGAAAAGAGAATAGTGAACAGTGAGATATAAAGTTACCATAATAAGTTTGTTGATGCTTCTGGCTGCTACGGCGGTGCAGGCACAGATATCCATTGCCGGCAATGTCTATGGTGGCGGTAATGCAGGTAATCTGGGTGGTTCTACCAATGTCAAGGTGTATGCTGGTCGTTTCAACGGCAGTGTCTTCGGTGGAGCCCGTCAGGCCGATGTAGCCGGATGCACTTATGTGAATATCGATGGTGAGAATATGAGTGGCGACATCATCGTCAATGCTGTCTATGGTGGTAACGACATCTCTGGAACTATCGGCTCTTTAGAGAATATCGGTTCTAATTTGGAGAAACCCGATACACGTATTGACAGAGATAATCATCACAGTTCTGGCTCTGAACAAAGTGGACATGAAGACCATAGCGGTCTGAAGGATGTCAGCACCTTTATCCTGACCACTCCAGAACGTAAGGAGACTACAGTTACTAACAATGAGACAGTTACAACCCAGCCCTACCATATCTTTATTGGTCGTCTCTTTGGCGGTGGTAATGGTGACTATAGCTATACCGTCAATAGCACCGATGCTTATAAGTGGGACGTAACGCTAGGCGAAAACAATATCATCCGTGGCATTGACAAACCCCATGTGGCCCGAGCCTATGTCGATCTTCACGGTGGTACCTTTGGTAGTGCCTACGCCGGTGGTAACAATGCTACGGTGACGCGTGCTGCCAATATCTGCATCAACAACACCAGCACACCTTGGAAACTGGCGGGAGTTGATAATAAAGTGGGAACTACTGACGATGTTATTTCTGACGCTGATTTGCAGGCAATGGGCATCAACACCGAGTTCTTCAACCAGATGGGTAAGTACAACTTCTCGAGTGTATTCGGTGGTAACAACAAGGCAGCCATGAGCATTCGTCCTTCCTGGCACCTTAACAACGGTTCCATCGAGAACCTCTATAGCGGTGGTAACGAGGGAGCCATGAACAGTCCCGACGGTATCCTGTTGGTGGTACAGCCCGACGATGGGGGAAACCTGACGGTGACCAATGTCTTTGCCGGTTGTCGTAAGGCACCAGTGCGTCCCTTGCTGGATAACGGACAGGAACCCGAGGTCGGCACCATCGAGGGTTATAAGTTCCCCTCCGGACTGGCAGCCCGCGTACTGATCAAAGGTGGTAACATCACCAATGTCTATGGTGGTAACGATATCACGGGTAAGGTTTCTGGTGGTAGTGCCATTGGTATCTACTCCAGCATCAAGGGCTGTGTCTATGGTGGTGGTAACGGCTCCTATGCCTATACCGATAACCCTGCCCTCAAGACCTCACCGAAATATGGCGACTTCTACTATAATGTCGATTCGCTGCTGAAACAGAAGTATTCCACATGGGCAGATGGTGATTTTGCCAAGCTTAGCGACATACAAAAGAGCTTTAAGTCCGCCGAGGCACTGAATCTGTTCCGTCCCAATGCCGAACAGGTGTCGTTGCGCCTTCATGGTACCGAGGCAAAACCTACCGTCATTGGCGGAGCTGTCTATCTGGGTGGTAACAGTGCTACGCTGAAACCTGTCAAGAGCAATTACCGAATAGAGCTGAAAATCGGTTCTCACGTCTATTCCGACTCTGTGTTCCTGGCCAACAACGGTGCTAACATGATTAATGCTGATATCCTCAGCCGTTATAACGGTACGGTAAAGGACGTGAATAACGAAGATCAGGATTACAGTCAGATGGCTTTCTTAAGCACCGATCAGGATGCAACCGATCAGGATGAAACGAATACGGGTAAGACCACCTTCGCCAAATATATGGACGGCGTGGTGATGGAGGCCGGTCCTCGCGTAGTGTTCGATGGTGAGGATGAGAACGACCCCGATACCTATAAGGACTATAGCACCTACTTCGGTTCATTCTATTGCGGTGGTAATGTCGGCAGTATGCGTAACAATGCCACCACCGAAATCAATGTCAACTATAAGGTCATCATCTTCGACAAGCTGGTAGGTGGTAGCAACAAGGCTCTTGTTCCTGCAGGTACTAATAATGTCGAGTACCGAGGCGGTCTGCTGGGCTTGGCACCTGGTGGTGCTCCTAAGCTGAAGCTGAACCTCTCTGGTCTGAAGTTACAGCCCAAGCGATGGAAGAATGTGGCGGACAAGTCGCAACTGTTGGAGTGGAACACCATCAGTTCTGCAACGGGAGAGAAAGTGGATTTCAATCCCTCTCAAGCATCGACTGGTACGAGTACCGCTGCAGATATGGATCGCCGTTTCACGGGTGGTAACATCTAT
>Ga0265298_10006183_pt1 | contig 14838 bp, 13 predicted proteins | sample AusTroGonzalo_MG_3_FD_193486 | JGI IMG/M metagenome (GOLD analysis project Ga0265298, IMG submission 193486) | Bovine rumen microbial communities from tropical cattle in Woodstock, Queensland, Australia - Gonzalo_01 | ecosystem: Host-associated > Mammals > Digestive system > Stomach > Rumen ... | reverse complement strand
CAATAGAAGTTGAAAAAATATCAAAAATACCTTATGACTACACAGATGTTATGGGAGTTCCCAATTCATTTATTAGCAAGTACTGCCCTGAACAATTTGATATTATTGGAATGCCTACAGCAGGGACAAATAAGGGTTCCTTAAATCTTAATAATGACTACAAGTCCTACATAGGATATAAACAAGATGGAACAAAAACAGGTCGTACTGGAAGCACATTTGGTGCATACCCTGTATTTGAACGAAATGACCACAAATCAATATACTACACGAACGGTAAAAGGACTGTACAGGCAGGAAATTGTGAACGTATTTTTATACGGTTTAAGAAAGCATATATTTCACAGCATCCAGAATTATTTGGAAATAAAGGAGAATAAGTATGATTAAAATAGTTGACTATGGAAAAATAAAAGTAAGTGAATTAATTGAAGGTTTTATGGAAGACAATACAACGGGGCAAGTCACTTCTATGAATGGCAGGCTTAATATACGACCAGCATATCAAAGAGAGTTTGTTTGGGATAAAGGTGCTGATAATGGTGGCAAAAAGCAAATTGCTCTAATTGATTCTATTTTAAATGGTTATCCAATAAATGTTATGTATTTTGTAAAAACAGATGTAAATCAAGATGGTGAAGATATGTACGAAGTTCTTGATGGACAACAACGCATTATAACAATGTGCCATTTTAGAGAAAATCGCTTTGGTTTGTCTGATGGAACTCAATATGATGGACTTACAGATAACACCAAATTTAATAATTTTGATACCTTTACAGTTTATATATGTGAGGCAGACACTCTTGAAGAAAAGTTGAATTGGTTTGAACGAGTTAATACAGCAGGTGAGCCTTTATCAAAACAAGAAATGCGTTCTGCTATTGCTTGTGGTGAAGGAACTACCCGTGCAAAAAAATATTTTGTAAGCACAAGAGAAACAAATGGCACAAATGCTTATTCATTTGATATTCAATCAGGGAGACCAGCAAAAGATTACATATCTAGAGCATGGGATAGACAGGATGTTTATGAACAAGTAGTAACATGGTTTATTAACAGTAAAAAGGATGATGATATTCTCTCTTTTATGAAAAACAATCGTAATGATGTGGCAAAAGCAGAAGAAATGTTTGAATATTATAAAAATGTTATAAAATGGATAAAAAGGCTATTTCCTACCTACAACCCTGATATGAAAAAAGTTGATTGGGGTTTTCTATATAATAAATATCACGAGAATATGGCTATGACTTCTAGAGTTCTTGAAGAACAAGTTAAATATCTCCGTCAAGATGTGGGTAATGGTGATAATGACCATCTAAAATCAACAAAAGGTATATATGAATACGTACTTGCAATTGCAAATGGAGAAAATCCAAGAGATGCCCTTAAATATCTTGAACCACGCATATTTAGTGATAAAGACAAAAGGGCGCAATATGAGAGACAACGCCATGTGTGTCCACTGCATGAAAAGATTTGAAGATATTTCTTGGATGGTAGGTGACCATATTATCCCATATAGCCCAATTCCTTCTGCAGGTCAAGAAAATGGAAAAACTACACCAGAAAATCTTCAAATGCTTTGTTATAGTTGCAATTTAGATAAAAGTAATCATCCATTTGATAAAAAGGCTGAACAAAAGCGACTTCAGCATTTATATAACATGTCTGACGAAGAAATTGCAGAATTGTCGGAAGGTAGTAATTCATAAAAAGCATTTAGTATTTTATTACAAAGATAACCCAAAGCCGAAATATACAAAGCAAAATATCCATAAGATTGATGAGTTATGAAGCCCTTTGCATCCCTTGTGTTTGTTTAATCATCATATCAATTCGTTCTTTGGTAACACCTTGTGATAAAAAGAGGTTTTCTAACTGGCTACTGTCACACCCAACTGTCACACATATTCAATTTTATGTAATTGTTAGGTTTTGAGGGGGGAGTAATAAAAAAAAGTCCTTGAAATTTCAAGGACTTGTAAAATTTGCTGGCTGGGGCGGCTGGATTCGAACCAACGAATGTCGGCACCAAAAGCCGATGCCTTACCACTTGGCGACGCCCCAATCTGTTTTACGCTATATCCGTCATTATTTACTAACCACGGCAAGCGTTGTGGTAGGTTGTCTTACCGACAAGCAAGTTTATATGCTAAAAAAAATCATATTGCAAGTGTTTTTTTTATGTTTATTGCATTTTTTTATAAATATCTGTTTTTATCGTTAAATCAGCCTAAAATTAATTGTATTTTTACTACCGATATATTAAACTGTGTTCCAAATATGCAAAGGAGTTGTGTGATGTCCCGTGCCGAAGATATTTTTGAAAAGTTGGTCTATTTCGGTGAAGATGCTCTTGATGAATTCATCCGCGAGCGACAAACCGAAGAGTTGTTTATGGATTTTAAACAGGCAAATTCTACCGGTAAACACGGTTGGTCGCTAAGTCCGGATGACAGACGTAATTTGGCAAAATGTATATCCGGTTTCGGTAATTCGGAAGGCGGTGTCATTGTTTGGGGCGTTGAGTGTTCGCGCGATATGGATGTGGGCGATGTGGCAAAGGCCAAAGTAAAAGTGCAAAATGTGCATCGCTTTTTGAGTTGGGTGGAAAGCGCTATTTCCGGATGTACGATTCCGAGCCATAATAAAGTGCGTAATCATATTATATCGGTGGATGAAAACGGCGACGGTTATTTGGCAACGTATATCCCGCGTTCCGAAATTGCACCGTTGATGACAACAATGGGAAATACCATATATATTCGTTCCGGCTCAAATAATGTGCCGGCACCGTATGCCGTGATTGCCGGGATGTTCGGCCGCCGTCCGCAACCAAATGTGGCGCTTTCGTTTGAAAATAAAAAATTGGAAGTGTTGGAAAATGATGATGAGGATATTTTATATCCGCGTACCATTGATACGCCGCCGCAGAAATACGTTAAAATAAGTTTTGATATTCAGTGCGCCAACGATAGTAATGTTATTGCTCGTGAGCTGTATTTTACCTGTACTACCGAAAATACCGGCGGCGAATATAACCGCGTGCGCTTCGGCGAATATAATATGATGGCGAACTTTTCGGGTATGGAAGGGCATATTAACTTGATTACCAAGCCGGAAATGCGCTTGCCGCCGCGCGGAATCCTCAAGTTTGCGCGTATGGAAATCGTGCTTTCCGAATATATAGATGATGATTTGCTGATTAACGGTGTTATCGGTGCCGACGGGGCTATGCCTTGTTCTTTCAGAATATACGGAGCAAAAAACAGCTTGCGCTCATTTGCGGCTAAGGCTTCGCGCGCCGAAGATAATACGGATTTGTTGGTAAACGAATTTTTTAATGAATATTTGAAAGATTTTTAGATGACTGCCAGAGTGGAAATATTTACGGACGGCGCTTGTTCCGGAAATCCGGGAGCAGGGGGATGGGGCGCGATTTTGCGCTATAAAGATGTGGAAAAAGAGCTTTCCGGCGGCGAAGAAAATACTACTAACAATCGGATGGAACTTATGGCGGTTATCAGTGCTTTGAGTGCGTTGAAAACCGTGTGCAATATCTCGCTTTATACCGACAGCAAATATGTGATGTGCGGGGTAACCGAGTGGATGCCGAACTGGAAACAAAACGGTTGGCGTACCTCAAATAAAAAGAAAGATGTTAAAAATATAGACTTGTGGCAAAAACTTGATGAACTGGCGCAAAAACACGAAATCCGCTGGATTTGGGTTAAAGGACACGCCGGACACGCCGAAAACGAGCGTTGCGATGCTTTGGCCAGAGCCGAAGTGCAAAAAATAAAAGATACACAAAATAATTTTGCAAAAAGTGCAAATTAGGTATTGACAAGCCCTGAAAAAATAGTTAAATTATAGACGAAAACTCTAAATAATTATGCGTATGTTAAGTATTACTAATTTGCTTGCTAACTTGCAGGCTGTCGCGTTCATCATCTTCATGGCTGCTATCGCAATAGGTTCTACCTTTTGCCGCAAAGAGCCCGAAGTGAAGTAACGCTTAAGTGCATAGGACGGGACGCTCAATGAGCTTTCCTGTCAGAGAGGTGGAAGAGTAGTTTGTAATAGTATAAGTTTCCCTTGTGCTTTTGCAGACTTTTTTCCACCTTTTTTCTTTACAAAATTTGTCAATAGTGGTAAAATCCCCGTCAAAGGAAGTTGCCGATGATTAGAAATATATTCATACTTTATGAAAAAGGATTGGAACCGCTCAAACCGCATTTGGAAGATGCGATAGGGCAAATGATGGATTGTTTTCCGCGTTATAAGGGTGAATATCCGATAAAAACTTTGGGAAATTGGCAAAGTGCAAAGGCTCAAAAAGAGTTGCCTAACGGAAATATTCAACTGGAACCGTGGGAAAGCGTCGATTGGTATATCGGCAGAGCCAAAATCAAGGCAATGCAACAGAATCGTTGGCAAACCAAGGGGCAAATTTCCATTAATCAGCTTTGGGATGATTTGAGCTCCGATCCGTATTGCAAAAAAATTCCGCAGTGGTCAATTTTGGTTACCAAACATGATTTATATGCCGACGGTCTTAATTTTTGTTTGGGAGTTTCCAAAGAAAACGCGTTTTCCATTGTTTCAACAGCCAGGTTTATTGACAGGAATAATGTTTTGGATGTTGAAGGTTTTAAAACCGTGGTTATGCACGAGTTCGGACATTTAATCGGTCTGACCCACGAAGGCAGAGCCAATACTGCCGAACAACTCGGCTCACACTGTACTAATAACGGTTGTATTATGCAACAACGTATGGATGGTGATTTTCGTGAAATTACGGCAATAAGATTAGAGGCAAAAAGAAGATACGGTCTGCCGCCGATTTGTTCGGATTGTATAGACAGCGGAGAAAAATTTTTCGCCCGTCAACAGATGATATACAATCGTACTCACGGATTAGGTAACGGCGGTATTTATCCGCGATAAAAAAATAAGCCCCCGCAGGGGCTTTTTTTAATTTCCGGAGTTTGCCGTATTGGATGCTTGATTAGGCATAAACTGAATTTCTTCGGCTTCCAGAGCGACAATGTCGCCTTCCTTGTTAACTTCGGCGGCAATCCAGACCATGGTGGTCGGAGAATAGGTGTTGCTTCCCATTAAATCGTCATCAATTTCAACGGTCATGGTACCGCTGTCGTCTTGGAAAGTGTAGTTTTCATTGCCTAAACTCTGAATCAAATAGCCTTGAATATATACCGTTGAGTCATCCGGCATATTCTTGACGTCGGAAACTTGGCTTATCGGTTTGGCCGAATTTTCGGATGCCATACTTGCGGCATCGGCGGTAAATGCGCCGAAAACAACCGCACCGGCAGCCAAAATTGATAAAATCTTATTCTTCATTTTCATATTCTCCTTGTTAAAACTGTAAGTACATAGTCTAATATACGTATGGATTTGCGGCTTTCAAGGTGGTATGTTATAAATAGTAATAAAATGTGAAGTAAAATATGAAAAAAATACTTCTTTTTTGGAATTTATCTTAATATTATGAGCGCAGTTTAACAGGAGGATATTATGGATAATACAAATATAGATGAAAAAGCTGAACAAGAATATATCAGCAACTTAATTAACAAAGTAAGAGCTGCACAACAAAAGTTTGCAACCTATTCGCAAGAACAGGTTGATGAAATTTTCCGCCGTGTGGCTTTGAAAGCAAGCTCTCTTCGTATTGAAATGGCAAAAATGGCGGTTGAAGAAACCGGTATGGGTATCGCCGAAGATAAAGTTATTAAAAACCACTTTGCTTCGGAATATATCTATAACAAGTTCAAAAACACCAAAACTTGCGGAATTATAGAAGAAGACAAAGACAACGGTTTGATTAAGTTTGCCGAACCGGTTGGTGTTATTGCCGGCGTTATTCCGACTACCAACCCGACTTCTACGGTTATTTTTAAGTCTTTAATTACGCTTAAGACTCGTAACGGTATTATCTTTTCTCCACACCCTCGTGCCAAAAAATGCACTATTGAAATGGCACGCATTATTTTGGAAGAAGCCGTTAAAGCCGGCGCTCCGAAAGATATTATCGCTTGGGTTGATGAGCCGACAATTTTGCGTACGCAATATTTGATGCAACAATCCGATTTGATTTTGGCTACCGGCGGTCCTGGTATGGTTAAATCGGCTTATTCTTCTGGAACTCCTGCTATCGGCGTTGGTCCGGGTAATACTCCGGCCGTGATTGATGAAACTGCCGATATTGAAATGGCCGTCAGTTCTGTTTTGATGTCTAAAACTTTTGATAACGGTATGATTTGTGCTTCCGAGCAATCAGTGATTATCGTTGATAAAATTTATGACAAGGTAAAAGCCGAATTTATTAAACGCGGTGCCCATATTTTGAACGATAAAGATCGTGCCAAAGTTGCCGCTACCATTATTCAAGACGGTAAGGTTAATTCGGCGATTGTCGGTCAATCGGCCGCTAAAATTGCCGAGATGTCCGGTGTTAAAGTTGATGAAAATGCCAAAGTTTTAATCGGCGAAGTTACTAAAATCGGTGCGGCTGAGCCGTTCTCGTATGAAAAACTTTCTCCGTGCCTGGCAATGTATCATGCCAAAGATTTTGAAGATGCCATGAGCAAGGCCAAAAAATTGGTAGAATTTGCCGGTAACGGACACACCTCTATTTTGTACACCAATCCGCGCAATGATGATCGTATCAAATTGTACGGTGACACCATGACAACCGGTCGTGTGATGATTAACTGTCCGGCTGCTCAAGGTGCAATCGGTGATATTTATAACTTTAGATTGGAACCGTCTTTGACTTTGGGATGCGGTTCTTGGGGACAGAACTCGGTTAGTGAAAATGTAGGAGTAAAACATCTGATGAATATTAAATCTGTGGCAAAACGTGAAGAAAATATGTTGTGGTTTAAGGTTCCGCCGAAAATTTATTTCAAGCCGGGTTGTTTGTCTTTGGCTTTGAAGGAACTTAAAGGTCGTAAAAAAGCGTTCATTGTGACCGATAAAGCCTTGTTTGATTTGGGATATACCAAAAAGGTTACGGATGTTTTGGATACTCTGGATATTCAATACAAAATTTTCAGTGATGTTAAACCGGATCCGGATTTGACCACTATTAATAAGGCTCGCGATATGGTTGAGAGCTTTGAGCCGGATATTTTGCTTGCTTTGGGCGGCGGTTCGCCGATTGATGCCTGCAAGATTTTGTGGATTATGTACGAACATCCGGAACTCAAGTTTGAAGACTTGGCTCGCCGCTTTATGGATATCAGAAAACGTATTTTTGAATTTCCGCAAATGGGCGTTAAGGCGCAAATGGTTGCTATCCCGACTACTTCGGGTACCGGTTCGGAAGTTACTCCGTTCTCCATTATTACCGACGACAAGACCGGTGTTAAATATGCCATTGCCGACTATGCTTTGACTCCGTCCATGGCCATTGTGGATACCGATTTGGTACTTACAATGCCGAGAGGCTTGTGTGCCGCTTCCGGTATTGACGTAATGACCCACGCTTTGGAATCTTACGTTTCTTGTATGGCAACCGATTATACCAGAGGATTGTCGGTGGAAGCCGGTAAATTGATTTATGAGAATTTGATTAAGTCTTATGAAACAGGTGATGCCGAAGCCAGAGAAAAAGTTCACCACGCTGCAACCATTGCCGGTATGGCCTTTGCCAATGCCTTCTTGGGTGTATGTCACTCAATGGCTCATAAATTGGGTGCGGCTTTCCATATTCCGCACGGCTTTGCCAATGCTTTGTTGATTTGTCAGGTTATTCGTTACAATGCTACCGATTGTCCGGCAAAACAGGCAACTTTCCCGCAATATCGTTTCCCGAATACCAAGGCGGCTTATGCCGAATTTGCACGCGGTATCGGCTTAAAGGGCAGAACCGATGACGAAGCGATTGAAAACTTGATTAAAGCTTTGCAGGAAATGAAGAAAAAGCTTAATATTCCGCTTTCTATCAAAGATTGGGGTATCAGCAAAAAAGATTGGGAAGCTGCGATGAAGAAGTTACCGGAATTGGCCTTTGATGACCAATGCACCGGTGCTAACCCGCGCTATCCGTTGTTTAAGGAAATCGAACAGATGTATCGTTATGCCTATGACGGTGTGATTGATTTTAAGCTGTAATCCGAAAGCATTGAAAAAAATAAAGGGGCAGGGAAACTTGCTCCTTTTTTTAATTGTTCGGTTTTAAATGTTGACAAAATAGAAGAAAAAGAGTAATAAGGAATCTGAATATGAATAATTATTAACCCCTAAACAATAGAATTATGAAGAGAGCTATTATTGAGGGCGAAGTTAAGCGATTCGCCATGTCCGGTAAGGATGTTCAGTTCAACATCCATGTTTCCCAGTCAATCATTGACGGAGAAGTTTTTACCATCGGAACCGTTGTGAGCTGTGTGGTGTCGCCCGCCGAGATTAAGATTGGAGATTGTCTCATTTGGGACGGGCACCTCGTTCCCTTTCAGAACCTGCCCGAAGACAAGGAGCCGTACAAGACCGCCCTTAGTTTGGCCGTAGGTGATAAGGTGATTGTGGAGATGGTCAAAGATGACACCGGCGTATGGAGTATCGAAGGCATCAGTCACAAGCCCAATCTCGGACAGGATGCCGGCGAGTTTCTCGGCTCTTTGGAAGATATTATGAAGGAGCGCCGATTGAAAGCAAAGTAAATTCAAAAACCCCGCAGAACATTGATGTTTTACGGGGTTTTTAATTTGCCTGACAATAAGGACCGTATTTTTTAATGACATTTCCCGTTGGTGTTTATAAGCGGTTAAAGTACTTGCATATAATGACAAAACACATATAATTGCGCCATGTAATATGGACTATGAGGACTTTTTTTTCAATGAATATTATAAAAGAAAATAAAGCGGCTTTGATAAAATTCTTTGCTTATTTCTTCGGCTTTTATTTTATGATTGCGATTTTGCGTTGTTTTACGACATCAGGTTCGTTAATGCCGACCATGTATCAGGGATACCAGATAGTATGCGCTCTCATATTTGCTCTTGTGTGTGCTTTATGGAAATATGACTATAAAAATACTTTGTTGTCGTTATTTATTGCGCTGTTTTGGGGTGGTGCCGCACTATGCAGAATAGGGGCGAATATGGTGTTAAGCGAGCGGGAGATAATTCAGACTATTGGTGTCGGGATTGCCTTTTATGCCATATTTTCGGTAGTTTGGTATGCTTTGGAGTTTATATCCGGAAAAGTGTTACGGCGAGTTATGAAAACCATAATACTTATTTTGTTCGGAATATCAATGTTGCCGGCGCTTTTGGTTATAGGGTACTATGTGGTAAGCGACGGACATATGCTTTCGGCGAATATTTTGCTGACGCTGTTTCAGACCAATTATGACGAGGTTGTTTCTTATTTGGTAGAGCAAAATGTGGCTCTGTGGGCTGTTTCGGTATTGGCGATTATTTTGATTGTCGGCGGTTTGGTTTATTTTGTCGGCAAAATAGGAAAATCTCGCGCAAGTTTGAAGATTTTTGCCCTCAATGTGATATTTTTGCTTTATGTGGTGATTGATATTTTCCCGAAATTGAGTTCCAGTTTTGTGATAAATATGATTGTGCGTGTGTCAGATACTTTGAAAGAATACAAAGAATATAACAACGTAAGCAAAAACCGGCAAGAACGTATAAACGGGTTAAAAGAGGTGTTGCAATATGATGATACCCCGCAACTGCATGTCGTGGTGATGGGAGAATCCACCAACAGAGAACATTTATCTGCGTTCGGCTATAACAGACCGACAACTCCGTGGTTGGACAAGCTCATAGAAAATAAGCAAAATGTGGTTTTGTTTGATAAGGCTTATTCCAATAACATACAGACCGTGATGGCAGTACAATTTTCCTTAACCTCGCAAAATCAATATGACAATTCGGCTTTGACCGACGCTTATTCGGCCACGGAAGTCGCAACGGCGGCGGGATACGATACGTATTGGATTTCCAACCAAATGCATTACAGTGCCTACGATACGCCGATAAGCACCATTGCCGGCGGTGCCGAACACCAGGTTTTTATTAATGACTTTTGGGGTAATAAGCTGTTGACCGAATACTATGACGATAAATTAGTCGAATATTTCCCGAAATCACCGGCAAACGGCAAAACGTTTGTGATTTTTCATCTGATGGGGTGTCATAATGTGTACAGTGATCGTTACCCTTCGGAATATGCCGTGTTTAAGGACGGTGAGGACGAACGAATAAATTCTTATGATAACTGCGTTCGTTTTAATGACCATGTCTTGTCTTTGTTATATGAAAAAGCCGCAGAAAATCCGAACTTTATGTCGTTTACGTTTTTATCCGACCACGGTGAAGATCCCGATCACGGATTGACGCACGATTATTCAAAATTTACCTGGCCGATGGCTCATATACCGTTTTTCAGCGTGTTATCCGAGAAGTATGCTAAGTTACATCCCGAAATTATGACAGCGTTGAAAGATAATGCCGGTAAGTATTGGACCAGTGATTTGCTGTATAATGAAATGCTACATATTATGGGAATAGAAAATGCACCGGGAGAAGATGAAAAGTATGATATATCTTCGGAAAATTATAATATGAGCCGTGATAGTCTGACGATTATTGAGGGGCAAAAGTATATCAAGGATGATGATTCCGAATAATTGGTTCTCATCTCGCCATCTGATAGCCATAAAAAAAACCACCCGCAAGGGGTGGCTTTCTTTTTGGCTCCGACTGTCGGATTACTTCGCTTCGCTACGTTCACTGCGCTCATCGGCTTATAGCCGACCGGCGTACTTGCGTCCTACTTCTTGCTTCGTAAGCTCTGCCTTCGCTTATGCTCGGCAATCGCAAACTACGCTTCGGTCACTCGTTTTGTAAATTCGTTGCGGTTGCTATCGCTTTCCTTACTCATTAACAAAACTTCGCCACTTGCGGTAAAAACAACATTTTGAGGTTGTTTTTATCCTTATGCGCTTGTAGTCAAACCAACTGCTGTTGTTTCGAACCCTCAACCGGAATTTAAAACACAAAAAAACCACCATGAAGGTGGTTTTTTGTGTTTTGGCTCCGACTGTCGGATTCGAACCAACGACCAATCGGTTAACAGCCGATTGCTCTACCGCTGAGCTAAGTCGGAATGCTGGAGGCCGGTACCGGAATTGAACCGATATAGAAGGATTTGCAGTCCTCTGCATGAGCCATTCTGCCAACCGGCCGGTTCGCTACATCAAGTACCAAACTCAATCGACAAACCCATTTATATCTATTTTTTTGCAAACGTCAATAATTTTTTTTCATTTTTTTCGTTTTTTTTACGGTCTTGTGCAAAAGTCGGTTTTTTATCGCCACATTTTTTCTTATATACTATATACTTAGCGGAGTTTTAAGGAGATAAATATGAAAATAGCAATAGCTGCCGATCATGGCGGTTTTGAAATGAAAGAAGAGCTGAAAAAACACTATAAGGGGTTTGATTGGCTTGATTTGGGGACAACCGGTACCGATTCTGTTGATTATCCGGATTATGCCAAGAAAATGGCAAAGGTGATGTTGTCACACGAGGCAGAACTCGGAATCCTTGTCTGCGGTACCGGAGTCGGAATTTCTATTGCCGCCAATCGCTATAAAGGGATTAGGGCGGCCTTGATATATAATACCGAAGTTGCCAAGCTTGCCAAACAGCATAATAACGCCAATGTTCTGGTGTTTGGCGGACGTACGATGCTTGTTGATGACGTGATAAACTCTATTGATACTTTTTTGCAATCGGAGTATGAAGGAGGCAGACATCAACGTCGCCTTGATAAAATTGAAAATACGGAGCTATAATAAATGGATTTTGAACAGAATTTAAAAACAGAAGATGCGGCGATTTATGAAATTATCCAAAAGGAATTGAAGCGCCAACAGGATCAGGTTGAATTGATTGCTTCCGAAAATATCGTTTCTAAAGCGGTTATGGAGGCACAGGGCTCAATACTTACCAATAAATATGCCGAAGGTTATCCGGCACACCGTTATTATTGCGGTTGCGAGTTTATTGATGAAATTGAGTCTTTAGCTCAGGAACGCGCTAAAAAGTTATTTAATGCCGAATATGTGAACGTTCAGCCTCATTCCGGCTCGCAAGCCAATATGGCGGTTTATGCGGCACTTGTTAAGCCCGGCGACACGATTATGGGTATGAGCCTTGATGCCGGCGGACATTTAACGCACGGCTCAAAAGTATCTTTGAGCGGCAAAATGTATAACGCCGTGCAATACGGTGTACGTCGTGAGGACGGTTTGATTGACTATGATGAAGTGGAACGTCTGGCAAAAGAGTGTCAGCCGAAATTGATAGTTGCCGGCGGCTCGGCTTATCCGCGCCAAATTGATTTTGCCCGTTTCCGTAAAATTGCCGATGAAGTGGGTGCCTATTTAATGGTGGATATGGCACACTTTGCCGGACTTGTTGCCGGCGGATGCCATCCGAATCCTTTGAAATTTGCGGATGTCGTTACCACCACAACACACAAGACGTTACGCGGTCCGCGCGGTGGCATGATTTTAACCAATAATGCCGATATTGCTAAAAAAGTAAATTCGGCGATATTCCCGGGAACGCAAGGCGGTCCGTTGGAACACGTTATTGCCGGCAAGGCGGTTTGTTTCGGCGAAGATTTAACGCCGCAATTTAAGGACTATGCCAAGCAGGTTATATTAAACGCCAAAACTTTGGGTGATACGCTGATTAAACGCGGTTTGGCTTTGGTATCCGGCGGTACCGATACTCATTTGGTGCTTGTGGATTTACGGCCGAAGAATTTAACCGGTGATGTGGTTACCACCGCTTTGGAAAAGGCACATATTACCTGCAATAAAAACGCTATTCCGTTTGACCCTCAACCTCCGAAGGTTACTTCGGGCGTACGTTTGGGAACTCCGGCCGGAACTACCAGAGGCTTCAAACAAAAAGAATTTGAACTTATCGGAAACTGCATCGGTGATGTGGTAGACGCTTTGGCTCAAGGCAATGCCGATGAGGTAATTGCTCAAACAAAACAGAAAATCGTGGCATTGTGTCGTGATTTTCCCATCTATAAATAGAAAGGAATACTAAAATGAAAGAATTTTTCAATGAATTTAAAAAGTTTGCCATGCGCGGCAATGTTATGGATATGGCCGTCGGTATCATCATCGGTGCCGCTTTCGGTAAAATCGTTACTTCTTTGGTGGAAGATGTGATTATGCCTCCTATCGGTTTGGCTTTGGGCAAGGTTGATTTTTCCGATTTGGCTTGGAAATTGACAGATGATGTTTCCATTAAATACGGTGCTTTCATCAATACGGTTATCAGCTTCATTATTGTTGCTTTTGCCGTGTTCATTTTGATTAAAGCCGTTAATACTCTGCAAGCAAAAATGATTAAAGAAGAAGCAGAAGCCGAAGCTGCCGCAGCTCCGACCACCAAAAAATGCCCGTATTGCTGTTCGGAAATTGCTATTGAGGCTACACGTTGCCCGCATTGCACTTCCGAATTGAAGAGATAATCGGAAACAGAAATAAAATAAAAAAAGGGAGGTTAAAACCTCCCTTTTTCATGTTGTACCGATGTTTTTCCGGTGTGGCCGGAATACAATACGGTATTATCGGGTAAGGTCATTACCTTGTTTTTGATACTGTCGTAAAGCTGAAAATAGTTACCTCCCGGTAAGTCGGTACGTCCTTCGCTGTCTTTGAAAACAGTATCGCCGACAAACGCTACGTTATTGTCGGCATCGTAATACATAACAGAATCAGCGGTATGTCCCGGTGTGTATATTACTTTGAGTTTTATATCCGGTGCGGTGGTCAAAGATATTTCATCGCCGTCTTGCAGATATTCGGCTTTCGGCAGAGTGATATTATGCTCAAAAAATGCCGACAGGTTCATCTGCGGGTCAATAAGATATTGTTTGCCGTTAGCATGGATATAGTATGGTATACCTAACTCTTTAGCCAGTTTTTCTACTGCGCCGATGTGGTCAAAGTGGCCGTGAGTGATTAAAATTTTTTCTATGGTCCATCCGTTTTCTTTGATGATTTGCAAGAGTTTTTCCGGTTCGGCGGCCGGATCTACCAAAAAACCGTGTTTGGTGTTTTCATCAATATAAAAATAGGCATTAGTGGTTAAAATTTCGCACAAAGGAACCTGCTTGACAATCATTTTATAACCTTTCATCATACTGTTATTGAGAAAGATTATATATTCTTTATGGCGGGATTGACAAGCATAATTTGGTAAAAAATTGTGAAATGATGATGTTTTGAATTTGCGAAAATCGGCATTTCGGGTAATATAAATTTTATGAGCAGGGAGATTATACCATGAAAAAAATGATTAAAAATTTGATTATAACCGTTGTTTCGGCGGTTTTGAGTACGAGTGCCGTTGCTGCCGACAATAATGCGGAAATGAGCGGAGATTGGCAAAAAATATCTCTTAACGACGTCAAAAATCCGGCCACATTGTTCGGAGAGGATTGGGCGGCTCTTGCGGCCGGTAAAAAAGGCAGCATGAACGCCATGACCATCGGTTGGGGACAATTCGGCGTGTTATGGGGACGGCCGGTTGTGACCGTCTATGTGGCACCGGAAAGATATACCAATGAATTTATGGAGAATAACGAATACTTTACCGTAACCGCTTTTTCGCAAGACTATAAAAAGGCTTTGCAATATATAGGTACTCACTCCGGACGTGACGGTGACAAATTAAAAGAAGCCGGCCTTAATGCCGAATATACCGAATTGGGTAATCCGATTTTCAAAGAAGGTAATTTGGCGG
>Ga0265298_10006182_pt1 | contig 14841 bp, 9 predicted proteins | sample AusTroGonzalo_MG_3_FD_193486 | JGI IMG/M metagenome (GOLD analysis project Ga0265298, IMG submission 193486) | Bovine rumen microbial communities from tropical cattle in Woodstock, Queensland, Australia - Gonzalo_01 | ecosystem: Host-associated > Mammals > Digestive system > Stomach > Rumen ... | reverse complement strand
CGTTCAGCAAGTACTTCAAGCTGACCGTGGGTTTGCGTTTGGAATTGCCGTTCATCCGCTATGCCTACGACAACCTCAACAGAGAGTTCGAACAAATCGCCAACTCGCATCCGAATAGCTCATTCGCCGGTCTCAGCACCAACGATTACCCGAGAGGGGATTTCCACTATTCGCCCCGCATCGGGTTCAACTGGGACATCACCCACAAGCGCAAGCTCATTCTCCGAGGCGGAACAGGTCTTTTCACGGGCCGTATCCCCAACGTATGGTTGGTTAGCGCCATCGGCAACTCCAACTGTCTGCAGTATCAATACATCGCCAACACGTCTACCGGTGCTGATGTGGCAGAATTCGACCCCGACCGTGAGAACATCATTAACAGCATCTACGAAGGGCACAACTACAGCCGGCAGGGTCTCCCCGCCCCCACCTACGCCACCATTCTGGCTAGAAACTTGAGGATGCCCACGAGCTGGAAGACCTCCCTCGCCCTCGACATTCTCATCCCTGGCGACGTCAAGGCATCCGTGGAAGGGGTTTATTCCTTCAACCTCAACGAGATCTATGCCTCCACGCTGGGTTATACCGAAAATGGTACCATCCAGCTGCCCGGCGAACCCGACGCGCGTACGTTCTACGTCTCTGAGGGCATCACCAACCGCGAAGGCTCCACGATGAGTGGCTATTATCTCCACAACGAGAACAAATTTCATGGGCAATATCTCGCCCTTTCCGCCATACTTTCCAAGGAATTCAAATTCGGTCTTGACCTCATGGCGGCCTACACCTACAGCTACGCCACCAACCTCTCGGACGGTTCTGGCGACCAAGTGTCATCCTTTGCCAACACAGCCAACGTGAACGACTGCAACAGTCCTGAGCTGGGCTATTCCGCATACGTGGCCCCGCACCGTGTGATTGCCAGCATCGGCTATACCATCAAAGAGGGCAAGCACACAGCCACCAAATTAGGACTCTTCTATGAAGGCCTCAACATAGGCATTTTCAACGGTATATATGTCACCCGCGCCTCCTACCTCATTGACAACGTGAGTGGACTGACAAATGCGCAACTGGCTTACATCCCCACGAAGGATGAGCTGGCCGCCATGCCATTCTCTTCCGAGGAGAACCGCGCCGCCTTCGAGGAGTTCATCAGCGGCGACCGTTACCTGAGCAAGCACCGCGGCGAATACTCCAAGCGCAACGGCGGTCTGGCCCCGTGGGTCAACCGCATCAACCTGAAACTTGAGCAGGAATTCTACTTCAACATCAACGGACGTCGCCAGACCCTCGATGTCGGCATTGACATCAACAATCTCGGCAACCTCCTCTGCAACAAGTGGTGCGCCTACAAAATCCTCGACAACAATGTGATACTGAGCTACGACAAAGACAAACAGCAATACACCTTCAACTCGTCCAACTGGTCAACCTACAACAACCTCTCCTCCACGTGGCAGCTCTTGTTGCATGTGAAGTATGCGTTTTAGAGGGGGTACTTTTCGCATTTAATCCGTGCCCTTGCGGGTTCGCCCATCAACGTTTTCCCCTGCACTTGCGAGATCACCAATTTTGCACCTCCTCCACCATAACGAAAACCCCACCGCCATTCCGTTTTGCCGAAAAAGCGTGGAAGCAACTCACAAGAGCACTGACAAACGGAAAAGCCAAGCAGTGACTCGCAAGAACAAACATGCAAAACGGAAACTATGTCTCGCAAGGGCACTTTACCACGACTAAAGGCACAACCAATACGAGAAAGCTAGATTATTCGTTCAATTTAATACTTTTCCATTTACTTTTCATGTTGGGCGACACCCTTACCGTCGGAGTTTGCAACTTCATATTGACATCTATCGACGTTTTTTGAACATTATCAATAACATAATCCGACAATTCCTCCAACGTAACATCCCCCTTAGCGTCTTGCAACTTTTTCAATATGTAATAGGTGAACATTCCATGACCTTTATCAGAATATTGGTGTGCGGTCTCTTCTCCTGACGAAGCTGAGAACACCACTAAATTGCCTTTTAGGACATCCTCTCTCGGTTTCACAATGACCCCTCGTCCTGCCATAATCACATTATCTTCCCTAGTGGCACCGGAGAAACACGCATCGATAAAGCATATCACCGAATTGACTGACAGATTCCCTAGTTCATCAAACAACTTTTGGAGGCTATACGAGGTAGATCTTATCCTGGTGTTGCCGTCAACAGGAAGAAAGTGACCCGTTCTTTCGGCTTCATCTGGGAAAGCATGGCCTGCATAGTAAAAGATAATGTTGGCATCCTTGCCGTATGCAACCCCCACCTCTTTTATCCGTTCCACACATTCTGTCATATTGCCGAAAGTCGCATCTTTATGTAAAATCACCTTTTTTTCATTTACGCCCAACGTTTTCACACAATAATCTCTAAACACACTCCCATCATTGATGGCAAATGGTACTTTAGCAGCTGTAGAATAGTTCTCGTTGGCAATAATGAACACATATGTGTTGTCGTTTTTCTTACTTACGACAGGAATATTTTGATCCACATCGGATTTGCCAACAGCTACATCAACTTTTGTAATAGTAATATTACCACCACCGTTATAACTTTCTCCTTGAGGAATAGTAATGGGCGCGAACTGATAGTCAACATTCGCTATCTGGTAGGTTAAATCCGCAGCCTTCTGATAGTGCGCTACCCGATTATATTGTTGGCTCACGCTATCATAGAGCATGAAATCCATTTCCAATATGTCGATATTGTTCCCATTAATAAAATAGGTGGGAACAGAGATGATTTTATTCCAAGAAGATTTGAATGTTTGTGGTGAAATACTGTTGTCCAAAGAGATTATCATATCCTCAAACCTATACACGGTATCCTCAACTATGAAAGTCCTGTTATCTGCATCATAACTTCCTAATTGGAAACAATGTTGAAGTCTTTGAGAGACACTTTCTATATAAAGGTCTTGAAGTTGTTTATATAGATTATCAACTTTTTGCTTTCGAGCATCTTCTGTAACACGTATTTTCCATTCCGCTGTTGTTTCAAACTCTTGTTTCTTTTGCCATTCGTTTATTTCTTTCCCTATACAATGTCTGGCAATAGAACGGAATGGTAATGTTGTTGGACAATCCAAGAAATCCTGTACGATGATGGCCTCTGGATGACCTATATATTCATCGTTTTCCCAAAGGCCATAGTTATCATCAAATATTGTATCTATCATGGTATAATAGATGATTCCTTTTCCATTTTTGTGACCTTTGGTAAAATCACCATAGAACATATTCGTGTAACCTTCATCTAACTCGAACATAGAACCTTTCCCATTTAATAAATTGTCTTTAAAATTACCTTCTAAAATCACATCTCCCACATGACCACCATCTTCGTGAGGTAGATACACTCCCTCTCCATTCATTTTATCGTTATGCCACTCTCCTTTATATGTAGTATACCACGTATAACCATACTTATCTTTACGCTTCCAATGCATTTCACCGTAGCCTTCCCTTTTGCCGTTCACCCAATCTCCCCGATACCAGTCACCATTCGCCCAATGATATTCACCATATCCTTCGGCATAAAAATCATCATACCCAATTCTTTTCGAGAAAGACCAATCAGAGTCCCTTTTCATAAAATACTGATGTCCCTTAATATCACCTATATAATAATCTCCCTTACGAGAAGCAGTATTCCAATGATATTCTATGATTTGAGCAAAGGCATCCGATTCGCTTTCTTTTGTTACAAATTTACCTTTGATCCAGTTACCATTATGCCACTTGTACTGCATGTAGAATTCATACCAATTATCACCATTGCGATAAACATGTTTGGATTCTCTGACATCTTGATAGATAATTTCACCTATTACTTGGGAAAAATTATTCAGTATATTATCTTCCTTGATGTTTTTCAAATTCTCAATTTCAGGAATTTGTTCTACAGGAATTAGTGATTTTTGAGACTTTTTTTCAGAAGTTCTTGAAACAATATATTTTCCAAAACCAGCAAACAACGAGTCTTTCCTATTTGGAAGATTGTTTACCATTATACGATAATTGTTCTTGGAGGGATTAATTGTAGAGCATACAATCACCTTTTTTAATTGAGAAAAATCATTGAATAACGAGGTGTTTAATGAAAGTAATTGCCTCTCATACAACATGACCAATTCTACATATCTGCACCCATAAAAAAGATTATCACTCAGATGTCCATCCGCATGAAAACGAGTCAAATCCACTACCTTAATTCTATCGGCAATCCCATTTTTCACGAATGGCGAGTTCTGCGGTTTTTTGCTGTAATCGTATGTGTCTCCAGCACCGGTTATGACAAGCGTGCCATCATCTTGCAATGTCCAAGTGATATTCTTGCCGCATTTGCCGCTGGTGGGTTGGGCAAGGGCGGTCACACCAAAGAAAAATAATGCCAAAACAAATACATTTTTTTTCATCTTATTCGTCATTAAGGTTATTGTCTATATCAAATCCCGCAGCGATTCTTCCCTGAGATTTCACAAAGAATACCATGATCATTCTTGCAGGGCAAGATGCAATATTTATTTCAGAGGTATCACCGTTCGATCCTCCGGTTTGAAATCCGACATTTCCTTCCCAATGGATGCCCCAATGTAGGTGGGGTCACAGATGACGTAGCGTTTTCCGTTGTACATAACGGAAGCGCCTGTAACCTCTGTTGGAAAATGTACTGCAGTAGCAATGTGTCCAGGATAGTCTATCAAGACCACATCCAATTTTAGCAGATATCGCACGAGGAAAGAGAACAGCACACTGCGGTCTTCGCAGTCATTTTTAGGATAATAATAACTCTCTTCGCAGAAAAAAGGTTTTTCATAGCCAAATTGTTCATCATCTGTGGCATATTCAAAACCGTATTGCACATAGTTCAGCAAATAAGACACTGCCTTGTATGGGGTAAGATTTTCTATGTGTGGTTTGATAACGCGATTCACAGAAGCACGGAATTCTTCACTGGGCATAGCATTGGCATAAATATCAATGTCTACTTGAGGATAGGTTTTGAAAAGATTAATCATGTTTTTATTCACCTGTATAACATTATCAGGCATCTCTTTTGAAGCAGACTTCAGAGGGTGCCGGAAATGCATGTCAAAACCGCTGGTCTTTCCCGGAAACGGCATATCGTATGTTCTAAAAGGCCGAGCTTTTGTTGATGAATAGTTTGGATCCGTATCAAAAATGTAGTATCGGTAGCTAGAGATATCCGAATAGGAAACCCCATACAACTGCTGATCCACTGCCAACAGACAGAAAAGATGTGTGTCGTCAAAACCAACCTTTGCTTCCATGCCCAGTTGGTTGAGCAGAAAGACTGTCATGACAGCTTGTTCGTTGTAACGTCCCTCGTACGTCATCCGAGCAAACTCCAGCACCATTTGGTAAACCGCCCAATCGTTGAATGCAGCGTCCTCTTTTGCCTCTCGACAAGCTTGCACCATTTCTTTGTAGTCGCATTTTGACAATTGAATCCAAAAGTCTGAAACGTTTTTTGGAGCGATCCCGATTAACTTATCCGGAAACGGTTCTTTTATAATTTGCACAAATTCCCCAAATAAGCTGAATCCTATCATATTGATATGATCAAGAGCTGGGGTGGATAGTGAAGGGTTCTTTGGTTCCGGCAGCACGATATCAGGCATGGCTGGTCTCTCTAGTTCTGGTTTTCCAAGAGGATTTGGCCTCAACGGGTCTACTTCAGGCAGCGGATCAGGTTGAGTTTGTGGTGTCGGTTGAGGGGCTACAGGGACTTTTACAGGCTTCGGTTTCGGATCGCGAACCTTGGGTTTCTCAGCGGAAAACGCTTTCATGTTCGCTTCCATCGCTTCAGCGAATTGTTTGTTGATGCTATCTGTGAATTGGTTAAACACCTGTTCGTTTTGCTGGAGGAACGCATTGAATTCATCCTCAAAATTTTGGGCCTGACCCAACACGGCCAATCCGCACAACAACACACTAATAATCCATTGTTTTTTCATCGTTCCATCGTTTTTCATCGATTCATAAAACCCAGGGCTCGCTACGCTCACCCTGGGCTAAAATGTCGGGCTCACAGCCCTCTTAGAACATGGATATTACTCCGCAATTTCGTCATATTGCGGCATATCCTTGGCTATTTGTTCCATTATATTATCCATTCCCATAAGACTTTCTAACTGCGCCTTATTCAAGTCTGAGTCTTTCTTAAGTTCCTCCAACATCACCTCGCGAGCGATGGCAACAGCAGCCTTCATATCGTAGAACATTACAATTCGCAAACGGAAATTGCCGTTACTTAACTCTTGATAAATTTCTAGGGTTTTGAAGGTGCGACCCAATTTCTGTGAAACAATCACTTTTGCATTCTCAACCGTTTTGGAGAGGGATACGACATCCTTGGCATCAATTTGATTGTTGGCAAGAGCCACATCAGTGAGGGCTGCGATACTACTACTTATCTGCGATGCGATACGAAGCTTAGCCACATTGTCGGCCATTGACTGAGCGGCAACATAAGTATTTCCTGTAGCCTCTACACGTCCTGCTATATATCGTGGAATACCCGGAGTCTCCTCTTCCATTTCTTTCATCCAAGTTCTATCAAGTTGCTTGGCAATAGGAAGTCCCATAGTCTTCCAACCCTGTTTCTCTAATTTTTTGGCTGTCTTCATAGCCAACTTATCATCCTTTTTGTAAAGAGCCTTGCGGAGTTCGTTCTGATCTTTCTGATACTCCTTCTTTTCCTTTTTCTGCTGTTTGTCTGTTTGAGCTGTAGCAGGAGCTGCCATTAACATACCCAAGACCAAAACAACCATTGCAAATAATTTCATTGTAATTTTCATAACTTTTATTTTTTAATGTGAATAATATCGTTTGTTTTTACACTCATATATAGTGCTGAGAATTTCGTAATCTATCAAACCAATTGTTTTTTTGTAATATTATTTATAAATAACAGATATACAACATATTACACATGCCATTTTTCAAAAGGCCGAACGTTATCCAATGTTTCATTCCGCTTTCATAATTCTACATTCTTAATTCATAATTATATTAATCCCTTGCCACAATACGCACTTTTCATTCCTTTTTATCTTAGCCAACCAGCGGATCACGCTCTCATAGTTCACTTTATCTGTGAATGGATAGTTTTTTTTCAAGGCCACAATCAGTAGCACATCCTGTTCTATAATATCCCTCGTATTCTCCATCTGCAAAGTGTAGTCAAATGGCTGGTCATAGAGAAACTTGCTGTCATCAGGCGGAAAATTCACGGTTTCGTCCGCTTTAAATCGAATGTCTTTAAACACACCCTCCAACGGATAAATCTGGGCATTGCTGTCGGGATTTTTCCCTAAGAGGAAGACCCGTATATAGCAGTCGGCGGTAGGCTTCACCGTGAAAGTCATCGTCTCTCCCGAAACGTAGGTGTTTCTGAGGCCATCGGTTTTGAAACGAAAGTTCAGGTCTTCCTCCGTTTCTTCCACCACCACTTCTGCGCGAATAGTGGTGCTATATTTAATCAGGTTGTTCGAAACGAACTCAGGAGCCGCATCTTTCTGATCCTTCAGGCGAACGCGGCCTTCGAGTTCAATGCGACTCAACTCGGAAGAAATTTCCTGAAACTCATTGTTGCTGCCCCCAAGCACGATGATGGCGGTGGACGAGATTTCCTCCATCACCCCCGCCTCCCTCAGGGCTTGTTTTTTGGCCTCGAGAAGGGCTTGTGCCTTCCCGTAGGCGGGTGTTTCGTTCTGGTTAGCCACATATTCGCCCGTGGCGGTGACCGTGCGGGTACGCTCGCGCTGGGCGGTGGCCGGTAGCATGGCGGCCGCCAGCAGCAGGGCGAGGCTCATGCGGAAGCCCCACACAGTGCTGCGCACTCGTACAGAGCACTGCGCTGCGCACCCGTGATCTCCCCACACTGCGCTACGGACTCGTGCCGAGTTCTGCAGACCTCCCCACACTGCGCTTCGCTTGTGTGGGGTTAATTGCGCTTCGCGCGTGTTGCCTCTCCGAGGCTGTTCAAGGAATACTTTTTCCATATATGTCATCATTATATTCACTATTCGTTCCTCGCTCATTCCGTTTCGGGGCGTGCGGCTCGCGTCACTCCGTTCCGCGGCTCGCCGCCCCTCTACTCCATTCGCTCTCTCCCTGCCCTCTGGGCTCAAAACACCAGCCGGATTCCTGTTATTGAACTATGGAGAGGCGGAATCCGTAGTAGCTGCCGCGGCCGGGGCCGTCGCCGTTACGGTCAGACACCCGGCAGTCCCCGACGCTGCGGTTCCAACTGCCGCCGCGAAGCACACGGGTCGAGCCCGAGGAAGGCCCCTGGGGGCCGGTCTGCGCCCCGCTGCTGTAGCTCCCGTACCAGTCCGAACACCATTCCCACACGTTGCCGCTCATGTCGTACAAGCCCAGCGCATTCGGCTGTTTAGTCTTGACATCATGTGTTTGGCTGCCGCTGTTTCCATTATACCATGCCACATAGCCAACACTGTTGCTACCGGCGTATTTATACCCGCTGTGATGGACGCCGCCACGCGCCGCATACTCCCACTCCGCCTCCGTGGGCAGCCGGAACGTCCTGCCCGTGAGCTGGTTCAGTTTCTGGATGAACGCCTGGCAGTCGTTCCAGCTCACATTCTCCACAGGACGGTTGTCACCCGTAAAATGCGACGGGTTGCTCCCCATCACCGCCTGCCACAACGCCTGCGTCACCTCCGTCTCGCCCATATAGAAGTCGCTCAACGTCACGCTGTGTGCGGGATTCTCATCGCTCTCACAGTCGCCGACCTGCTCTGAGGTGCATCCCATGGTGAAGGTGCCGCCCTGGACATAAATCATCTTGAAGGTCACGCCACTCACCGTAAACGTCAGGTTGTCTTCACCCTGCGCCTTCACCTTGAAGACGATGTTATCACCCGCCAGCTTCTCCCGTTCGGCGAGCACGTCCCAAACGATAGTCTTGTGTCCGGCGGAGACGTTCTTGCCCACATCCCCGCTCACGCGGTAGAGTTGGGTGTAGGTGCTCCCGCCGTCGGTGGAGAGGAACAGGGTGATGTCCGCCGCCTTGTCCAGGTCGTAGCTCACGCGGATGGTCTTGCCCACCTGCTCGGCGGTGACGTGGGAGACGGTCTGGGCGGTGGCCGGTAGCAGGGCGGCCGCCAGCAGCAGGGCTATGCTCATGCGGATAGCCCACACTGCGCTGCGGACTCGTGCCGAGTTCTGCAGACCTCCCCACACTGCGCTTCGCTTGTGTGGGGTTAATTGCGCTTCGCGCGTGTTGCCTCTCCGAGGCTGTTCAAGGAAAAATTGTTCCATATATAAACTGCTAATTCCTAATTACTAATTGAACCTCCATTCTCCCCAGCTGTCCTGCACCTGCGGGGCGATGTTCACCTCGGGGGTTTGGTCCTTGCGGTTCACGCGGAGGCTACTGACACCCACGTTTTTGTTCAGGTAATCAGACAGTTCCGAATAGGTAAACTCCCCATTGCTGCTCTGGAACTTTTTCAACAGGTAATAGGTAAACATACCATGTTGTTTTTCGGCATAAGGAAGGGCAGTTTGGTCGGCAGAGGTGGCCGAGAAGACCACCAGATTGCCGCTAAGGGCATCTTTTTTGGGAGTCAACCGGATGCCGCGGGAGGCCACCAAACCCGCATCGCGCCCACCGCCACTGAAACATGCGTCGAGGAACACGGTCACCCTCGAGGCACCCGTGGATGTCAACTTGCCGTACAATTCATACAGCGAAAGTGCGGAAGACAGAGTGGTCGCATTCACATCCACGGGGATCAGATAGGGTTCCTTCGTACTCTCATCAGGGTAGCCGTGGCCGGCATAGTAGAAGATAATCTCCGCCTGCGGGTCAAGGTTGGCCAATCGAACCACAACTTCAATCTCCTGGTACATTTTGGCAGCCGTGGCATCCGTCAGCAGGACGATATTTTCCTCTTTCACGCCAAGTGTTTTCTGGCAATATTGTTTGAAAACCCGGGCATCTTCAGCGGCAAAAGGCACGTCTTGCTCACTGTTCAAACCTCTCTGATAAGAATGATAGTCTTGATTGCCGATAATGATGGCATAACGGTGGTCGTTCTTTATTCCTGTCTCAGGAATATTGCGGTCCACGTCTGAGCGTAGCTGCGCTTCCACAATGCTCGCCTGCGGGGTCACTTGGGAAGCCACCTCTATGGAACGGTTCACCAGGGTCTGGTTAAGTTCCAAGGTGATCGTTTTGTCTTGGGCATACTTGCCGTATTTCTCCTTCACCAGCACCTGCAGCGGAAGGGTGGGCTCGTCATACTGGTTGTTCACCAGCAGAGAATAAGTCAGAGTTTTCGATTCGCCGGCATACATCTTCGGGATGTTCGTCACATCCTGCCCTTCCAAATTATAGACATTGTCGGGATATTTCAGCGTCACAGTCACATTCTCTCCCAATCCGTATTGGATGTTCTGAATCAAGACCTGGAGTTGGAACGGTTTCATCTTCACCAGCTTGCCACCATTGTCACAGGTGGCCACATAATCCTTCACCTCGATCATGGGAGATTGGAACTTCCGGCTCTGCACCTTCACGGTGTAGTGTTCGGTGCTGAATCCCATGGGTTCATCCACATACACATTGAACTCCACCTGTCCGTCGGCCGTGTTCATATTTGCGGAGATGAGGAACTCCACCGTGGCGGTGGCGCCCACTTTGACGGTTGGGAGTTTCTGGTTACGGACCGTAATGCCGCTTTGCGTGCCGCTGGCAGAGATTTTGGCGGTCAGCCCGGCACCGTCGCCCATGCCGATGTTTTTGATTTTCATCACGATTTTGCAATCCTCGTTGGCATCCACCGCATGGTTACCGTCAGCATCCACGAAATAGGGCTCCTCCACGATTTCCCACAATGGAGGTTTCACCTCTTTAGCGATACTGAAACTCATCGGCTTTGAAATTGCCTCCGATTGAGCTGCACAAACCCATGCACTCAAAACTAATATCATCACACAAAACAACCGACTGATTTTCCTCATAATCTATTATTTTTTTATTGTTTTATCTTTGTTATACTGCTTAATACATTACTATGTAGTGATAGAGCTATCTAAATCTATCAACTTATACGATTTTTTTGAAAAACAATCTAATTCGATGATTATCAATATATGTAAAGAAAATTTCTCATACATAATCTATTCTTAATTTTTTACACATCGGACAGAATAACCCATGTCCCTGTCTTGATAGTAAAGCAAATAACAATCATCATAATCTAAGTGAAATGAAATTCTATCTTTGGAATGATGACTTTGTGCCGTGCTCCAAAATTGTGCACATAAGCGAGTTGGATACATCTCTGGTTCTTGTTTTTTACCAAGTATTTTATGATATGTCCAATAAAAGCCAGCCGCGCGTATGGAAAAGTTCGTCATATTATTGCTTGATGGATTCTTGCAAGCATAACATGGTGGTGCAGCAGCACCACAAGCATAACTATCCCAAGTTACTGTGTCGGCTAACGCTTTCACAATAGAATCCTTGCCACTACCACACACATACTCCCTTTTTGATCCAACATATTTCAACAATTGTTCCCATTCTGCAGCACTGGGGACATGCCATCCTTTAGGACAAATTCCTTGTACTCCACTTGGATTTGCATTCGATGGTTTAGCATAGCCCATGACGGCACACCAATTATAAAGAAGACCATACTCTGAAACGTACTTTTTATCGTAATAACTATCTCGAGAATCCGTAGGATAGAAATAGTATGGGTATTTTTGAGAGCCTTTTGTCCCATGGTTGATACTGGTTCCATCGGCGTAATGAGTGGTTCGCAAATTCTCCCTCATCCAACATTGTTCTCCGATTTGAACTGTACGATAGGTGTTACCATCATAATCTGTCAAGGTATATGGGCAAGCTCCTTGTGCCTTCACTTTCAACACAATATTATCCCCCACCAACTGTTCTCGCTCCGCCAGCACATCCCAGACAATGGTGTTGTGACCCGCTCCCACGTTTTTCCCCACATCACCACTCACCCTGTGCATTTCACTATATGTATTTCCCCCATCAGTGGATAAATGTAGTGTGACATCCGCCTCCTTGTCCAAATCGTAGCTCACGTGGATGGTTTTGCCCACCTGTGTGGCGGTGGCGTTGGAAACGGTTTGGGCGGAAACACAACCAAATGTCCCATACACTATGCATAAGAAAAACAATCCTTTTCGATAAAAGCCTCTCATTTTTAATACTTAATTTTGCATTCTTAATTAAATTTCCACCCTCTCCAGATATCCTGCACTTGCACAGAAGTGTTGACTTCCGGGGTTTGATCTTTTCGATTCACACGTAAACTACTGGTACCAACACTACTATTCAAATAATCATACAATTCGGAATATGTGCACTCCCCGTTACTGTCTTGCAACTTCTTAAGCAAATAATAAGTGAACATTCCATGACGTTTTTCTTTATAAGGGAGGGCTGTTTGATCCGCAGTGGTAGCTGAGAAAATGACGATATTCCCTGTCAAAGCATCTTTTTTCGGAGTAACCTTGACACCTCTGGCAGCCAAGAGACCAGCATCGCGTCCTCCTCCACTAAAACAAGCATCCAGAAACACGGTTATGCGTTGAGCTCCTGAGCTGCAAAGTTTGCTGTATAAATCATACAGTGGTATTGCCGAATTAAGACTGGTGGCACTCACATCAACAGGAATCAAATAGGGCACTTTGCTGCTTTCATCAGGGAATCCATGTCCTGCATAGTAGAATATAATTTCAGCTTGAGGATCTCTCGAAGCCAAACGAGTCATAAGTTCTATCTCTTGATTCATCTTTGCTGCAGTGGCATTCGTCAACAGCACCAAATTGTTCTCTTCAACACCAAGTGTTTGTTGGCAATACTGTTTAAAAATACTGGCGTCCGCCAAAGCAAAGGGAACATCTTGCTCACTATCCAGTCCATTTTGATAGGAGTGATAATCTTCGTTGCCAATCACGATGGCATAACGATGTATGTTCTTTTTGCTCGTTTGCGGAATATTGCGATCCACTTCCGAACGGAGTTGGGCATCCGCAATGCCTGTTATTTGACCTGGTTGGGGAGAAACATCGATCAAACGATTCGCGAGAGGTTGATTCAACTCTAGATTAATTGTTTTATTTTGGGAATATTTTCCAAATTTCTCTTTAACTGAAACTTGAATAGGCAAAACATTTCCGTCAAACTGGTTGTTAACTAATAGAGAATATGTCAGAATCTGCGTTTCACCTGCTGACAAACGAGGTATCATCATGATGTCCTGTCCTCCCACATTATACACGTTGTTGGGATATTTTATCGTGACAGATATATTTTCTCCCAAACCATATTGGGTATTCTGAATTAACAACTGCAATTGAAAAGGTTTCATTTTCTCCAATTTCCCTCCATTTTCACAGGTTGCTTCATAATCCTTCACCACTATCATGGGAGACTGGAAAGCACGAGTTTGCACAGTAAGGGTATATTTATCCGTATTGAAGCCGAGAGGTTCTTCTATATACACCGTAAATGAAGCGGCACCATCCACCGTATTCATGTTCGTGGACAAAGGATACTCTATAGTGGCGGTGCCACCTGTAGGAATGTTTTGGATTTTTTGGTCAGAAAAGGTTACTCCTGAAGTGCTTCCTGTGGCGGAAATTTTGGCCTTGAGGTTTAACCCGTCTCCCATACCAGTGTTTTTCAATTTCATCACTATCCTGCAAGCTTCATTTGCATCGATAGTGTGGTTGCCGTCCGAGTCCAAAAAATAGGGTTCTTGGAGCACTTGCCACAAAGGAGGTTTCACATCTTTCGTAATACTGAAACTCATCGGCGGGGTGGTGGTCTCCGACTGTGCGCAGGAACCCCATACGCCCAAAAGTAGCACTATTATACAAAACAATCGATTGATCTTTTTCATATTTATTAATTTTTGAGACAGCGGACGGAATAGCCGCCCCCCCTGTCGTCAGCGTTACCATTCACACCTCTAGTGCCAGAGCTTAAAATGCGACAAAAGGGATTGCCGTTGCTGTACTGCGTAGAAGACCAGAAAAAGGTTTGACCGCCCACGTTGTAGAACGACGAGCCATCGCAGTAGCCTGCCGGAACGGCGGAGAAACCTGTTGCATTGTTCAATGTTTGATCGTTGCCTACCATACAGCTGCTGTAGTATGTGCTCGTATTCCATCCCTCCGTTGAGGCCAATGCCTTGGCAATGTAACTGCTGTTGCCCTCGCAAATGTATTCGCTTTGGCCGCCCACATAGTTAGTGAGCTGTGTCCACTCCGCATCGCTCGGCACATGCCAACCCGCAGGGCAAATACCCCTGCGATGACCCGAGAAACTCACCGACACCCCATTACCGGAGCTCGTGTTCACGCTCGTCTCCCCGTATGCCGTGTTGAATGTATCCACCGCCGCGTTCCAGTTGTACAGCAATCCGTAGTTCATCGGTGCGTATGTAGTTGAGTCGTTGTTGTACCAGCGGGCCTGCTTGCCCGTGTAGGTGTAGCCCGTTCCAGCGGCTGGGATGAGGTATGTCCCTGTGCTCGGCGAAGTGGTCGTCCTCAAATTCTCCCGCATCCAGCACTGGTCGCCGATCTGCACCGTGGCATAAACGTTGCCCTCGTGATCGGTGACCGTGGGGGAAGAAGAGCAGGATTTGGAGTCGATGACGACAGAAGGTGCATCGCGGAGACAGCGGACAGACCGACCGTAGTCCTTGTTGTAGTTGCCCCTGTACACGCGGGCGAGGCTGTAG
>Ga0265298_10006181_pt1 | contig 14844 bp, 13 predicted proteins | sample AusTroGonzalo_MG_3_FD_193486 | JGI IMG/M metagenome (GOLD analysis project Ga0265298, IMG submission 193486) | Bovine rumen microbial communities from tropical cattle in Woodstock, Queensland, Australia - Gonzalo_01 | ecosystem: Host-associated > Mammals > Digestive system > Stomach > Rumen ... | reverse complement strand
ATATGCAGTGCTTCAACGACGGACAGTAGGCACGTGCGCGGATAACATTCCTGAGCACAATCACATCGCCCACAGCCACAATAGCCTTGATGTCGGCCTGATGGCAACGGTAGATGATGTCCTTGTCGGTAAGAAGATGTGTGGCAGGGATAACGACTGCCCCAATCTTGTGCAGTGCCACCATCGTAAGCCACCACTCTACCCTGCGCTTCAGGATGAGCATCACACTGTCGCCCCTCCCTATGCCCAACGTGAGGAAGTAGGATGCCACATTGTCTGAAAGACGCTTGTACTCGGAATAGTTGATATGCTTCACGTCGCCTCTGTCGTTAGTCCAGAGGATGGCTTCCTTCTCGGGTTCTGCCTCGGCATAGGCATCCACGACGTCGTACCCGAAGTTAAAGTCCTCGGGCACCACCACCTTGAAGTTTGCCATGAAGTCGGCATAGTCCTTGAACTGCGTCTGCTTTAGGAACTTCTCTAACATATTTTGTTCAATTCAAAATTCAAAATTATTAAATTCAAAATTAAGGGTAGGGACAGCTTTCAACTTCTCACCTGTCCATTTCCATTGATGAGCCACTTGTAGGTGGTCATCTCTTCGAGTGCCATAGGACCGCGAGGGCCGAGCTTCTGTGTCGAGATGCCAATCTCTGCACCCAAGCCGAACTGTGCACCGTCGGTGAAGCTGGTGGGCGCATTGACATAGACGCAGGCGGCATCCACCATCTGCTGGAAGCGGGAAGCCGTCTGACCGTTCTCCGTGATGATGCATTCGCTATGCCCAGAGCCGTAGCGGGCAATGTGTGCCAATGCTTCGTCGAGGCTGTCAACCACCCGGAGCGACAGCTTGTAGTCCATCCACTCCGTACCCATTGCCGCCTCGTCCGTAACAATTTCCACACGTCCCTCCATCGGGGCAAGCAAGGCGGGGATGTCGGCCGCGCGGTCGCGATGAACCAGCAGACAGTCGAGCGCGTTGCAGACGCTCACACGCCGCATCTTGGCATTGCAGATGATGCGACGCCCTTTCTCCAGGTCGCCATCCTTGTCGAAATAGGCATGTACCACGCCTGCGCCTGTCTCGATGACCGGCACACGGGCATTGTCGCGCACAAAGTCGATGAGCTTCCTGCCGCCTCGCGGGATGACGAGGTCAACACTGCCTACAGCGCCAAGCAGTTCCGCTGTAGCCTCATGAGTGGGCGGCATCAGCGTCACCACATCAGGGCAAATGCCTGCCTCGCGAAGCACATCGTGGATGAGCGACACGATGGCACGGTTGCTTTCCTCTGCACTGCGGCTTCCCTTCAGAATGCAGGCATTCCCGCTCTTGAAGCAAAGGGAAAAGACATCGAAGCAGACGTTGGGACGTGCCTCGAAGATAATGCCAATGACACCGAAAGGAACACTGATGCGCCGCAGGTAAAGGCCATTGGCAAGAATCCGCTCCTTGCTGGCGATGCCAAGAGGCGACGGCAGCCTGGCCACGTTGCACAGGTCTGCAGCAATTCCGGCGATACGTTCTGGCGTAAGCAGCAAGCGGTCGTAGAGAGGGTCGCTTGGTTCGAGCTTCTGCAAGTCTATGGCATTGGCAGCAAGCAGCTGTGCCGTGGCTGCTTCGGCACAGTCGGCAATGCGCCGAAGCACATCGTTTCGCTGCTCGTCCGTCAGGAGCATCAGCTCCCGGCTTGCCTGTTTTATCGGTTCGAAGTCCATTCCGTATGTATCGTTTCCTCTGGCTTTTCTGCCAAGTCTATCAATATGTTGTTCCTGTTTCCGTTGGCAACAATCACCTTTATGCCTGTGGCTGCCACACTGCAGGCTGTCTTATACTTGGAGGCCATTCCGCCACGACCGGCCGTGCTCTTTTCCGACTGAATGTAGCGGGACAAGTCATCGTCCGGCTTGATGGTGCGGATGACCTCGCTGCCAGGTTCCAAGGGATTGCCGTTGTAGAGGCCATCAACGCCTGTGAGCAGCACAAGCGTCTGCGCCCCAACCATCTTGGCAATCAGGCCGGACAGCTCGTCGTTGTCCGTGAACATCAGTTCCTCGATGCTTACCGTGTCGTTCTCATTGACAATGGGCAGCACGCCATTCTCCAGCATCACCTCCATGCAAGCCCTTTGGTTCTGATAGGAGCGTTCGCTTTGAAAGTTCTCCTTCGTGGTGAGGACTTGCCCTATATGGATGTTGTACTCGCGGAAGAGGTCGTAGTAGAGGTTGATGAGTTTCACCTGCCCCATTGCCGAATAGAGCTGACGCTGCTCGACAGAATCCAGCAGATGGTCAACCTGCAACTCATTGCGACCGCAAGCCACTGCACCGCTTGTGACAAGCACAACGTCATAGTTGTGCCAGCGCAGCCAGGCAATCTGGTCAACAAGCGACGACATGCGGGTGATGTCGAGCTTGCCTTTGTCCGTGGTGAGCACATTGCTGCCCACCTTCACAACGATTCTCCTTTTCACTTTTTCACCTTTTTACCTTTTCTCTTTTTTACCTTTTCACCCTTTTAACTTTTCACCTTTTCACTTCAGTCCTGCCTTAAGGCAGCGTATTACTGCCGAGTTGAAAGCGGCATGATCCAGTTCGTTCAATCCTTTGATGGTGATGCCGCCAGGAGTTGTCACCTTGTCGATAGCTGCCTCCGGGTGAAGTCCTGTTTCCCGAAGCATTGTGACAGCTCCCTGCATGGTCTGCATGGCTATCTCCTTTGCTTCGTCGGGATAAAAGCCCATCTCTACGCCGCCTTCCATCATGGCACGCAGGAAACGCACGACATAGGCAATGCCGCAGCCTGCCATCATCATGCCGGCAGCCATCTGTCGCTGGGGAACGACCTTGCACAATCCCACTCTGCCGAAAAGTTCTGCTGCTGCCTCTGCTTGCTCTGCCTCCTCTACGAAGGTCATGCTCTCACCGAACTCAGCAGCGATGTTAGGCATAGCATAGACATCAATTCTTTCATGGCGGACACCTGCCGCGACGGAGATAAGCAGTTTATCCCTCAACTCGGGAGTTATCTCCGCGATGACTTGCTCCACAAGCCAAGGTTTGACGGCAAGCACCACGACATCTGCACCCTGAACAGCCTTTTTATTATCAAGCATGGCTGTAATACCAGGGCAGACTTCCTTGAGGCGGTCGAGTGTCTGCTGAGTATGTGCAGTGACAGTGAGGCTTGACATACCAGCCTTTGACCAGCCCTTCACAAGGGCACCGCCCATGTTACCTGCTCCAATAACTGTTACCTTCATTCTTATAACACTGCTTTTAATCTTTCCACGAAGCTGTCCGCTTCGGCCTTTGTCAAACAGAGAGGCGGCAACAGACGGAGCACGTTTGTGCCTGAGCAGCCAGTGAAGCAATGCTGTTCGCAGACGAGTCGCTGGCGGGGTTCCTTGTAGGGGATGTCAAGCTCTATGCCTATCATCAAGCCTCGTCCGCGCACCTCCACTACATGAGGCAGCTGTGCGTCGCGAATAGTCTGCATCAGGTACTCGCCCACCTCTGCGGCATTCTCCACGAGCCGTTCGCTCTCGATGATGTCGAGCACGGCAAGGGCACCGGCACAAGCCAGATGGTTGCCGCCGAAGGTTGTGCCAAGCTGACCATAGACGGGGGTGAACTTCGGGGAAATGAGCACTGCGCCCATCGGGAAGCCGTTGCAGATGCCCTTAGCCACCGTGATGATGTCGGGCTTCACGCCGAGGTGCTGATGCGCAAAGAACTTGCCGCTGCGTCCGTAACCGCACTGTATCTCGTCGCAAATGAGCACCGTATTGTGCTCATCGCACAACTTGCGAAGAGCCTGCAAGAAACCAGCCTCGACCATGCGGATGCCGCCCACGCCCTGAATGCACTCCAAGATACAAGCACACACATCGCCCTTCTCTATCTCCTGTTCCCATGCCCTAATGTCGTTGAGGGGCAGATAGGTGACGTGTCCGTTCGCATTGATGGGAGCGATAATCTTGGGGTTGTTGGTTGCCTCGACAGCCAATGAAGTTCTGCCATGAAAAGCCTTCTCCAAGGAAAGCACACGGGTACGTCCATTATAGAAAGATGCCAATTTCAAGGCATTCTCGTTGGCTTCGGCACCAGAGTTGATGAGGAAGAGGCTGTAGTCATCGTAGCCGCAGACCTTGCCAAGGCGTCGTGCCAGCTCCTTCTGCAAGGGGTTCTGCACGGAGTTGCTGTAGAAGCCCAGCTTTTGCAACTGCCCCGTCATTGCCTCCACATAATGCGGATGGCAGTGCCCCACGCTGATGACGGCATGACCGCCGTAGAGGTCAAGGTACTCCTGACCTTCCGTGTCCCACACGGTGCAACCTTTGCCACAGGCAATGGTCACATCCATCAGGGGATATACATCAAATAGTTCCATTTTGCTTTTTAGTTTTCGTTATTACGTTATAACGTCATATCGTTATGACGAGTCAGAAGGCTGACGCTTTCAATCGCAGGCCTTCTGTCTCATCGAGGCCGAACATGAGGTTCATGTTCTGCACTGCCTGCCCGACGGCACCCTTCAGCAGGTTGTCGATACAGCTCACCATCAAGAGCTGGTCCTCGTACTTCTCCACATAAACGAGAGCCTTGTTGGTGTTCACCACCTGCTTCATGTCGGGGCTTTTAGTGACAAAATGCGTGAAAGCAGCGTCCTTGTAATAATCGGCATAGATGCGCTGTACCTCTTCGAGCGGCAAGTCGCATTTGGCGTATGCCGTCACGAAGATACCGCGCGTGAAGCAGCCGCGCTGGGGGATGAAGAGCACACGGCCGTCATAACCAGGACAAAGCTCCTGCACCGTCTGGTTTATCTCCAAGAGATGCTGGTGCGTGAAAGTCTTATAGACGGAGATGTTGTCGTTGCGCCAAGAGAAATGCGTCGTTGCACCAGGCTTCTGGCCAGCTCCGGTGCTGCCCGTAATGCCATTCACATGAATATCACCGCTGATGATGCCGGCCTTCAAAGCGGGCAGCATGGCAAGCTGTATGCATGTGGCAAAACAGCCGGGATTAGCGAGGTGCTGAGCTGTGCGCGTTTGCTCGCGATGTGTCTCGGGAAGGCCATAGATGAAATCATGTTCGCCTGCGATGCGGAAGTCTTGAGCGAGGTCGATTATCTTGACATTTGCAGGTATGTCATGCTCCTTCAGGAACTGCTCGCTCTTGCCGTGGCCGAAACAGAAGAAGACAACATCCACCTTGTCGAAGGGGGAGTTGAGGGTGAACCTCAACTCACAGTCGCCGAGAAGGCCTTCGTGCACTTCGCTGACAAGATTGCCGGCATTCGATTCACTATTTGCGAAAACAATCTCCACCTCAGGATGCCCAAGCAACACACGAATAAGTTCACCCCCTGTGTAACCAGCAGCACCGAGTATGCCAACTCGAAGCCTACCCCCAACCCCTCCCAAAGGGAGGGGAGAAAAGACGGCCTCCATTGTGTTGTTAGAGTTTTGGTCCATTTGTTATTATATAATCTTTTATACTATTTAAGACGTTGTCTGTGTCTGCGATAATCTGCTCATTTGTAAACCTAAGAACACTAAAGCCTTTTTCCTCCAGCCAATCCGTTCTTTCTTCATCACTTATTTGTTGCTCTGGCAGTTGATGGTATTTCCCATCCACTTCGATTATTAACTTGTGCGGAAGACATACAAAGTCTGCGATGAACTGCCCTATGATATGCTGCCTCCTAAAATGAGCACCACACTGATTCCCTTTAAGATAGCCCCATAAAATACTTTCCGCTTCTGTCGGCTTTCTCCTATTTTCATTTGCATATCCTTTCAGAAGAGAATATGTCATTGGATCTGCCATTTCATAACCGAAAGAAGTTTTATCTACCATAGGCATCTTTTATTCTCCCCTCCCTTTGGGAGGGGTTGGGGGTAGGCTTATTCCCTCTCACCTGGGTGTGCCAAATAGTAAGCTCTCAATGCCGTTGATGTCACTTTGATGAAGCCCTTGGCGTCCTCGCTTGTCCAAGCCTTTGCTGTCTCGCCATATTCGCCGAGCTTGTTCTTGACGAGGTCGTTGGGGCTGTCCACGCCGACGGTCTGGAAGCAGAGCGGACGCAGTTCGAGTGTCACTTCGCCCGTTACGTTACGCTGGCTGCTCAGGAGCATCGCTTCGATGTCCGGCATGACGGGTTCGAGATACTGGCTCTCGTGCAGGAACATGCCATACCAGTTCGCCACCTGCTCCTTCCAGTACTGCTGCCACTTTGAGAGCGTGAACTTCTCTAAATAGCGGTGTGCACCGATGATGAGCATGGGAGCAGCAGCTTCGAAGCCGACGCGACCCTTGATGCCTATGATGGTGTCGCCCACATGACAGTCGCGGCCAATGCCGTAGCGGGCGCCTATCTCCTCTACCTTCTGTATGGCCTTTATCTTGTCATCGAAGTGCTCACCGTTCACGGAGCATATTTCGCCCTTCTCAAAGCCAATCTTCAGCAGTTCGGGGCCTTCTTCGGTCGGATGCTTCAAGTAGGCACTCTCTGGCAAGCCCTGCTTAGAATCGAGAATCTCGCCGCCACAGATGCTTGTTCCCCAAAGTCCTACGTTGTAGCTGTACTTGAGCTTGGTGAAGTCGGCAAAGTATCCGTTCTTGTTGAGGTAATCCACCTCCTCCTGACGAGAGAGGTTGCCGTCGCGGGTCAGGGTGATAATCTCCACACCCGGACACATCACGAGGAACGTCATGTCGAAGCGTATCTGGTCGTTGCCTGCGCCAGTGGAGCCGTGAGCAATCGCCGTGGCTCCAATCTCCTTGGCATAACGGGCAATAGCCAAAGCCTGGAAGATACGCTCGCTACTAACCGAGATAGGATAGCAATTGTTGCGCAGCACATTGCCGAACACCATGTATTTGAGGGACTTCTCGTAGTACTCCTTTGTCACGTCGAGGGTGACATAATTCTTTGCGCCCAGCTTGTAGGCATTCTCTTCGTTAGCCTTGAGCTGCTCGGGACTGAAACCACCCGTATTGGCACAAGCCGCATAAACCTCATAACCTTTCTCCTTTGCCAGATACATCACTGTGTAACTGGTATCCAAACCGCCACTAAAGGCGACAACAACCTTTTTCATTTACTATTTGACAATTTTCATTATTTATGATTTTATTCAATGCCTCTCAGCACTAATGTCCGCATCACGTCCTTGATGACCTCGAGCGAGGTGGGTTCGCCATGATGCTTCTCCGGGTCCCAAAGCATACCTGTGCAGACGCAGAACTTGCGGTCTTTGGCTTCGAGGATGTCGTGGTTGATGCAACCCTGACAACCGTGCCAGAAGGCATCGTCGTCGGTCAGCTGGTTGAAGCTCACGGGTACATAGCCCAGAGCCGTGTTCATCTTCATCACGGCATCGCCGCTCGTCAGGCTGAATATCTTGGCATGAGGCCAGCGCAGTCGGGCCAGCGTGAAGGTGTAGTCCTTGATACGTTTCGCAACGCCAAGTCCTTGATAGTCGGGATGCACGATAAGGCCGGAAGTTGTGACATAGTGTTTGTTTCCCCAAGTTTCAATATAGCTGAAGCCGACAAACCTGTCGCCATGCAGTGCCAGCACTGCCTTGCCCTCGCGCATCTTTGTCGCCACATATTCATGGGTTCTTTCTGCTATGCCTGTGCCACGCTTACGCGCAGCATCGCGAATGGTGTCAAGTATGGTGTCAACATATTTCTCGTGCTCGGCATCTGCTACGAGCACTCGTATGTCTTCACTCTTTATCTCTTCCATTTCTTTGAAATCTCCTTATATTATATATAATGTGTGTAAGTTTATCAGTTCAATTTGGGAACAATGTCACGCAGAGCTTTGCCTGCCGCCTCTCTGTCAACGCCTTCTGCCAGCACCACGATAACGGTGTCGTCGCCTGCCACGGTGCCGAGGAAGAAGGGATGCCTGACGTTATCCACATCGTAGGCCACCATGCTGGCATGTCCGGGAGGCGTGTGCACCACCATGAGGTTGCCCGAGAAGTTCAGACGCCATTTCGTTTGGTTAATCTCCTCCAACGTAGGAAGCGGTTCGAACTGTCCTTCGCGAGGCAACGCATAGATGCTGTGACCACTGCGCGAACGTACTTTGCTGATGCGCAACTGCTTGAGGTCACGACTCAGCGTAGTCTGCGTGCTGACAAATCCCTCCGCCTTAAGTGCTGCAAGCAACTCTTCCTGACTCTCCATGCTGTTCATACTGACAATCCTGCGAATGGTTTGCAGCCTTGCCTTTTTGTCCACTTTCTCCATAATCTTCTAACCCTAAACATTATTCACTATTCTGTTTTGCGCCGCAAAGGTACAACATTTTATGCAAACATCCGCAATGTTTCGTGCATATTATGCACCAGCGCCTTCAATTTGTTGCATATTATACCATTTAGCCTGCATATTCCATGTTATTCGTCGAGCACACGCAGCTGCACGAGCTCTATCTTTGTGGTTGTCTTCTTCGTGACCTTGAATTCCCAATGCCCGAAGCGTATCGGCTCATTGAGTTTTGGGAAGTTCTGGAACTCGTGCAGGATGAGTCCGCCCACGGTCAGGTACTCGTCGCTTTCGGGCAGGTCGAGGTCGAGCAGTTCGTTGGCCTGCGCTATCTCCAGTCTGCCCGATAGCTGATACTCGTCTGGAGCTGTCTGCTTTGCTACATAGTTCTTACTGTCGTGTTCGTCTTCTATCTCTCCGAATATCTCTTCCACCAAGTCCTCCATCGTCACAATGCCGCTTGTGCCGCCAAACTCATCAACGATAACTGCCATAGAACGCTTCTGGCTGATGAAGATGCCAAGTAGCTTCTGCGCGTTCATCGTTTCTGGCACGATAGATACCTCACGGATGTGCTTGGTCCAGTCCTCGCCTCCCTTGAGGCGGAACATCTCGACCGTATGGATGTAGCCGACAATGTCGTCAATATCCTCCTTATAGACGATTATCTTGCTGTGCCCGCTCTCCACGAACTGCGTCCTCAGCTCCTGCAATGATGTTTCGACCGATACGGCTGTTATCTCCGTGCGCGGCACGATGCAGTCGCGCACCTTGACCGAACTGAAGTCGAGGGCATTCTGGAATATCTTCACTTCGTCCTCGATGTCCTCGTCGTCGGCAGCCTTTTCCATATTGCTTTGGATGAGGTAGTCGAGGTCTTCGCGGGTAAAGGTCTTCTCCTGCTTTGCCTTCTTCACCTTCTCGCCCATCATCCACAGCAGGAGCTTGCCAAGCGAACTGGTGAATTTGCTGACAGGCCACAACACAATATAGAACATGTAGGCAGGCAGGGCGAAGATGCGCATCATGCGGTTCGGGTTGATGCGGAAGAGCGTCTTGGGCAGGAACTCGCCTGTGACAAGCACGATGAGGGTGGCGATGATGGTCTGCAGGAACAGGCAGAGGGCATCGTTGCTTATATTAAGTGGTTCAAGCAGAACAGCGTTTACTATCTTTGCCATCAAGATGCCATAGACAACCAGCGCGATATTGTTCCCGACAAGAAGGGTGGAGATGAAGCTGTTGGGATGACGGTAGAAAGTGTCGATGAGGCGTGCCGAGAAACCCTGCTCCTCCCTGTCCATCTCGAAGCGCAGTTTGCTGCTCGAGACGAAGGCAATCTCCATTCCCGAGAAGAAGCCCGAGAGCAGGAGGATGGCGGCAGTGGCAAATATCAGTTCTGAGCTCATGGTTCAGTGTTCACAGTTGTTTCTACTTCCTTTTTGGGAGGTTGACTACCACTCTGGTCGTCAGGCGTTGTTTGAGGGGCGGGCGTCTCTGTCTCCTTGACGGGGAAGGTACCTATGGAGTTGAGCACGGAATAGCACGTCATCTGTTCGTTGCTGCGGAACTCTGTGCCTTCCAGCTCACGTTCAGGAGTCGTGATGTATATGTATTGGTGGTTCCACATTTCATGGGTGTCCAAGTTCCAGAAGAGCTCCTCCGTATGGAAGACATCGCCGTTGACGTTGCGCACCACGACTCTGCCGCGCAGCTCCCAAAGCTGTTGCCGATGCAGATAAGCGGTGTCGGACTGCACGAAGAGATCCACATGGAATTTTTCGTCGAAGCGTTCCATGAGCAAGCCCTTCATAAACTTCCACGTTGCTGGCTCGCCTCCGACGCCATTGTAGATGTCCCACTCCTCGACAACCATGTGGTAGCGCATCACACCGCTGTCGCTGATGAACGTGTTGATGCCTTTGGAGTGCACAAAGAGAAGGGAATCCTTCTTGTCAACAGGTTCTGCGATGTGTTCCACCTCGCCAGTGCAGGCACATATTAAAAGTTGAGAAAGTGAAAAGGTGAAAAGGCAAAGGACAAATAGGATTGTTTTGCGTTTCATATCTTTTCTTTACTTTTATATGCTTGAGCTTTTTTCACCTTTTTACTATTTCACTTTTTTTATTCAATCTTATACTTCTGGAACCAACGTTCGTTGAACGTCACGCCAACGTTGATGAGCAGGTAGTCTTCTGTTATCGAGTTGGCTGCGCTGGACGAACGCCTCAGCCACTGCAAGCCGAAGTTGATCACAGAACGATTGTTTATATTGTTCATGATGGGCAGGCCTGCGCCAACCGTCAGGCTTATCTCTCTTGGGCCACTATTATCGTCCACCTTGAGGAATGGCGTAGAGTAATTGACACCTGCACGGTACTGGATGCGCTTCCAATAGCGCTTGTCGAAGGGGTCTGGCGTCCACTGCACACCCGCAGCAACCTTTGTGCGATTGCTGTAAAATCCCTTTTGGGAAACGTACCTGAACTCGCCATCAATCTTCGCATCAGCAGGAACCCGGCAATTGCTCCAAAACTCCTGGTGCAAGTCTGCTGCCACGAGAAGGGTGTTCTTGTGCTGCCATGCGCCACCGATGCCAAAGGTAAAGGGAAGGTCGAAAGGCGAAGAGGCAGTAAATAATGTGTCAACAAGCAAGAGCGTGGCATCCTGTGCTATCTTGTGCCCGATTCCGAATGTCGCTCCGATGTTCAGCCAGTCATGCTTTGTAAGGCGGACGGGGTATTGTGCGCCAAGGTCGATCATGTAGGTCTTCAACGATGCCGTATAGGTCTTGAGTGTGCCGTCGTAGTAGTCGCTGCTCACGCCTCCCTCTTTGTACAGAGGCACGACGAGATGGTCGTAGTTGCCCCAGAGGAAGCTGACGTTGGCTCCGATGGACAGGTCACGATAGACCTTCCAGCCCACGCCGACGTACGCTCTGTTCAGTCCACCGCTGCCGCTGTAGGTGTTGCTGTTGGTGATGGCCTGTGTGGTGAGGGCATCGTTGGCAACAGCTTTGTCGGGCGAAGTGTAGTCATAGCCAATGTTCGTGTAAGGCATGAAGCCAGCTGCGAGGCCAAGCTTTCTGGCAAGGCGCATACCGACATGGACATAGTCGAACGATGCATTCCTGACATTCACGCTTGCCGTTCCCTGCTTCATCTGTCCGAAGGAGGCGTTCATGCCGACATCGAAGATGAGACTCAAAGAGTCAATGGCAGAATAGGAAGCGGGGTTGATAGTGTTGATACGATTGCCAATGCGCACGCCAAGCCCCACGCCACCCATAGACTTGTTGAAGCCTTGCGACTGGTCGTGAAGCAATCCAAGCCCGAAACGGGAATACGAGGAAAGTGTGCTGCTGACCTGAGCGAAGGAGTGAAAAGTGAAAAGTGAAAAGTGAAAAATCAGAGTTACTATTGCACTCTTAAAGAAAGAGGTTCCCTTTTCCTTTTTACTATTATAGTTGGATATCATACACATATTCATTTTATTGTTGTTCGCGCGGTAGCAAATTACTTGCTTTTCACTTTTACTTGCCCCCCTTTTTATTGTTGAAATCAAGAATCTTGTTGAGCCCCCTGGGGACAATGTACTTGTCAGTGAATATCAGATTTATGATGTTTGTGTCGAAATTGATGCGATTGCCACCTGTCAGGAAGACCTCCAGGTTCGGGAACTTCGCCCTCATGGACTTAATGTAACCCTCTATCTCATACTTCATGCCGCGCAGGACACCGCTGCGGATGGCGGTCTCGGTGTCGTAGCCCATACCCGGCACTTCACCCTCGGCCTCCACGAGTGGCAGACGTGCTGTGAACTCATGCAAGGCTCTCAAGCGCATCTGCATACCGGGGGCGATGTTGCCGCCCCAGTAGTTGCCACGCGCATCGATGACTTCGTATGTGATGCAGGTGCCTGCATCGATGATGAGCAGGTCTTTTCCCGGACGGAGCGAGCTGGCACCAATGACAGCCGCCAGGCGGTCACTACCCAGCGTCTCGGGCGAGCGGTAGCGGTTTGTGATGGGAATAGGCGTGTCGGGCGAGAAACGCAGCATGGGAAAGGGCAGTCGCGCAAGGGCCTCTTCCTCTCTCGTGGTGAGGTTGCGCACAGCACCCACGATGCCGCATCGGAAGTTGTGTTTACCCACAAAAGCATCCAGGCAAGCGAGTTCGCCACCCGCCGCCTTTACTTCATCGACAGGTTCGTCTCCCCGGAAAGCAACCATCTTGACAACGGTGTTCCCTATGTCTATTATCAGTTTCACGGGTGCAAAGGTACGACATTTAATTCACAATTCATAATCGATGGCCAATTTCATCAAGTTAAAGTTTCATAAAGATGTATGAAACTATCATATTCTTGCACGTTTAAGGAAAACTTTCAACCTTCAACTTTCAACTTTCAACTTTATTTTGTACCTTTGCGCCCGTGTTTAAGAAACTGACCATATTTTTGTGCCTTTTCTTCCTCGTTAAAGCGCAGGCGGAAGCCGCTATGTTCAATGTCCAAGGTGCAATGAATCCCGAGGATAGCATACGTGTGTCGCTCATCACCTGCTCGCCGGGTCAGGAGGTCTATGAGCTGTATGGGCACACAGCTATCCGCTGCCAGCAGCCGGAAGGGTCTTTAGACGTAGTCTTCAACTATGGCGTATTCGACATGAATAAGCCACACTTCGCATGGCATTTCGTGCTCGGCGAGACCGACTATATGGTGCAGCCCATCCCCTGGAAATTCTTCATCATAGACTATGAGAAGCGTGGGTCGAGCATCACGGAGCAGGAACTGAATCTGACGCCACAGGAAGCACGGAAACTGCTAACCTTCCTCATTTTGAACAGCCGCCCTGAGAACTGCGAATACCGCTACAGCTTCCTCTACAAGAACTGCACGACGATGGTGCGCGACATTGTGGAGCAAACCATCATCGGCCGCATCCAATACCCCGACACCCTACCCCACCAGACGTTCCGTGAGACACTGCACCACTACACAGCAGAACATCCCTGGGCACAGGAGGGCAACGACCTTCTACTCGGTGCCGAAGTGGACACTATCCCGTCTGCACACGCCGCCATGTTCTTGCCGGAGAATCTGATGCGAGCCTTCGACGGAGCATTCATCCGCACCCCAAAAGGCGACATGCGGCCGCTCGTGAAAAGCAAATCAGTACTTTTGGAGGCAAGGCCGCAAATCGTCGAACCCGAGTTCCCGCTTCTTCCCTGGCAGGCACTGCTGGCATTCGGTGCCATCTGCCTTCTCATTGTGCTGCTCGAGGTGTGGACAAAGCGCGTCTTCTGGCTTTGGGACGTACTGCTCCTGCTCCTGCAAGGAGCGGCAGGCTCCTTGCTCACCTTCATGCTTCTTTTCTCGGGACACCCTGCCGTGGACTCCAACTGGCAAGTATGGCTCTTGAATCCTACTGCCCTGATAGGCATCCCCCTTGTCATAAAAGCAGCTGTCAAACACGAAACAACACTTTGGTATGCCTTCCAGTTTGCGGTTTTGGCACTGTTCTTGTTATTTTCTCCCTGGATACCGCAGGTGTTCGCGAAAATAACCGTACCTTTGGCACTGTGTTTGCTCACAAGGCCGATAAGCTACTACATAGTAAAGGTGAAAAAGTGAAAAGGTAAAAAAAAAGAAAATTGAAAATTGAAAGTTAAATGAGCCAACGCTTCCTATACTCTCTTCTGGTTCTTGTCCAATGGTCAATGGTCAATGGTCAATGGTCAATGGTCATGGCCCAGGATGCACCCAAGGTGCCGTCGTTAGTGGTGAACATCGTCATCGACCAGTTGCGCAACGACTATCTGGAAGCCTTTGCCCCACTCTACGGCCAGGGAGGTTTCCTGCGGCTCAAGGAGCAGGGACGCTTCTATTCACAAGCAGAATACCCGTTCAGCTCGCCAGACCGCGCTTCAGCAATGGCTTGTCTGATGACTGGCACAAGCCCCTACGTCAACGGCATTGTCGGCACACATTGGCTCGACAGACAGACACTCCTGCCCGTCTTCTGTGTCGATGACAACACATATCCCGGCATCCACACAAGCGAGAAGTCCTCGCCTCGGGCACTCGCCGTCTCCACCATAAGCGACGAACTGAAAATATCTTCCGAAGGGAAGAGCATCGTCTATTCCATCGCACCGACACGCGAGGCCGCCATCATCGGAGCCGGACATGCCGGGAACGAAGCGTTTTGGTTAGACGACTGGACAGGCAACTGGGCGGCATCCTGCTACTATGACGACTACCCCGACTGGGCTACAGAATACGATGTCCGCTCCTCGCTTGCAAGCCGCATTGAGGATATCCATTGGGAGCCGCTCAACGACCAAGTAGCGAGCTTCCAATACTTCGTGTCATCGGGCGGGACAAGAGTCAAGCCCTTCAGCCACAAGTTCAACAGCAACCGCAAGTTCCGTGAGTTCAAAGCCACGGCATGTGTCAACGACGAGGTTAACCGCTTCGCCAAGGATGCCATCGAGAAAGCAGGGCTCGGCACAGACGCTGTGACCGACATGCTGACGCTGACTTACTATG
>Ga0265298_10006180_pt1 | contig 14844 bp, 9 predicted proteins | sample AusTroGonzalo_MG_3_FD_193486 | JGI IMG/M metagenome (GOLD analysis project Ga0265298, IMG submission 193486) | Bovine rumen microbial communities from tropical cattle in Woodstock, Queensland, Australia - Gonzalo_01 | ecosystem: Host-associated > Mammals > Digestive system > Stomach > Rumen ... | reverse complement strand
CAACGGCGTCGTGGACGGCCGTTCCGACCTTGTCCTGGCCAGCTACGGCGACCAGAAGGGAAAGGGCTTCATTCCCGCCTCAACGCCGGTTCCCGCCCTGTTCTACTTTAAAGACAGTAAGGGAGTCACGTTGAAGGATATCCTCTACCGCAACTCCCCTAACAAGGATTGGTATATTTCTGAGAACAGTTCGGTTACGGCCGAAGGCTGCTTCACAGACACCCACTAGTAAAGCACCACGGGCCCGATGAGGCCCGCCGGCATGAGCGGCGTCTTCCTGCGCAGGATAAAGCGCTGAACCATCAGGTTATCCGGAAGCGTCTGCAGATAGTTGCTCATGAGCGTGGTCACCTTCACCTCTATGGTGTTGGCACCCGGTTTCAAAAGCCCGTCGACTTCCAGTACGGCATCCCCGTACCAGTGAAGGCCGGCGGGTTTTCCGTTGATGGTAACCTCTGCGATGTAGCCCACCTTGCCCAAATTGAGATAACGGGGCAGGTTGCCGGCAGGAAGTTCCACTTCCGTCGTGTAGGTGGCTACACCCATGAAGTTCTGATAGGCCGGGATGTCCTTCAGATCGGCCAGCGTATCCAGTACGGTGGGCGGAACGTCCGGCACTTCCGGATTCACAAAGCTCACCTTCCAGTTACGGACCTCCAGGCCTCCGGTGGAAACCTTGGGAGCCTTCCATTCGGGAGCCTTCCCGCCCATCTTGTTGAACATGAAGACGAAGCTCTCGGAAGGGCCGAAGTCGAAGTGGATCTTTCCATCGGCCGGAACCTTGAGGGTATAGCGCTTGCCGGTTGCGGGATCGTAGAGCCATGCCTTGCGGCCGCGGGTGATGCTGGCGGGGAAAGTGATGTCCGTTCCCTTGCCTTCCACGCGGCTGGCGTTCACAAAGAGGAAGAAGTTGCTTCCGTCATCCATCACATAACGGTTCTGGAGCAGGAAGCGGTCAGGCTGGGAGATGGTAAGGGAGTGCGGCAGGGAATACTGCTGCATCACATCGGAATACCACTCCAGGAAACGGTTGTCTTCGGGCTTGGGCAGCAGGACAAAGCGGCCGGTCTTCTCCAGTTCCTTGACAATCTGGTTCACGCGGGCGTCGCGGGCATCGGCATCGGCCATGCCTACGGATTTCTCGGGATAAGTCTCGATGCAGAACACGCGGCCGCCGCCCAGGACGAATTCCCGGATCTTTTCCATGGCTTCTACGGTGGTTCCCCTCACCTCCACGGTGAAGAGCACGCTGTATTCCTTGGGGCCGTAGCAGAGCTTTCCGTTCTTGACGGTGGCGCCTTCCAGGATTCTCTCGGAGACATAATCGGCCCCGCCGCCGTTCTTATGGATGGCTTCCCATACCAGGGAGGTGTAGGGCACGTTCAGCTTCACGGGGAAGGGTTCCGTCTGTACGCCCATGGTGGACCAGAGGTCGGCATTGGCGGGCAGGATGGCGATGTCCGTGTACATGTCTGCATTGCGGACCAGGGCGCCCATACGGGCCCGGTAGTCATTCAGCAGTTTGAAGTACGGCCACCAGGTGTTTTTCTCATTGTAGTAACTGCCGTAGCGCACCCAGCCCGGGAAGGGGGCTTCCTTGGGCGAATAGTTGAATCCGTGCCAGACGGAATGGGTGATGCCGGAAATGCACGTCATGTCGGAACCCACCTTCAGGTACTCCAGCGAGGTGGAGAACACGTTGTAGGTATTGGTCATTTCCTCGGCGCTTATCAGGCGTTTGCCTTGCAGATGGGCGGCCGATGAGACGTACTTGTCAATCATGGTGTAGGCCCTTCCGCGGCGGTAGTCCTGGTCTCCCATCTCCTCACCCACCACATGGCGGAGCCAGTTGGTGGTCCAGGATTCGCCTTCGGGAATGTCCACGGTCATGGACGTTTCCAGAGGGAAGAAGCCGCAGCCGTAGGCCTGGGCGCGGGCCTTGACCCCGTGCTCATTGCACCAGGCGCGGTACACTTTGAAGAAGCGCTCCTCCAGCAGCTCGGCCTTGGTGAGTTCGAAGTCGTAGCGGGCACGGTTCACCTGGTCCTGGAACTTGGCACCCTTGGCGCTGCCGTAGTTGAAGTTCTCCACCTCGCCCAGACGGCGCAGCTTGAACATGGTAAAGGGCAGCCAGGGCAGGATGTCATACCCGCGGCGGCGGCGGAACTCCTGGGCGAAATCGTCCGTCCAGTTGGCCCCCTCCAGTTCCATGCTGTCCACAAAGAAGGCGCGGATGTACTGGGAAATGGGGCCGAAGCGCTCTTCCAGCCGGTCGGACATGTGGTCCAGGTATTTGCGCACGGCGGCAGCGTTCATGTGGTCCAGGATGGGACCGGCGGCACCCGGTGCACCGTTGATCACACTGGCGAAGGAATTGTACTTCACCATGTAATAGACCTGCCATTTGCCTTCGGGAACCACCATATTGATAACCCCGTTCTTCACCTGGTCGGTGATATCCTTAGCCTCGGACAGGTCGTTGATGGGGTCCGGAACCAGCAGCACCTTCAGCAGTTCCGGGGTGCGGCTGGGATGCGGCGTCGTGGCCTTGGGATCCAGTTCCTTGTACACATGGAAAAGGGACTGGTCGTAAATGGTACCCGCCTTGGCCATGGTGTCGCAGTAAGTGAGGATAACGGAAGCACGCTCCTCGCGGGGAAGCGATTCGGCCCCGAAAGGCCAGCCGGAACCCACGATGAGATCGCAGGTCATCCCCAGCTTCTTGGCCTCGTCAAAGGCCACTTCCAGCATATCCAGCCACTCGTCGCTGAGCCAGGTGAGCGATTTGATACCCAGGTCGTCTACGTTCTCTTTTCCGGGGTAGGCTACCGGGTTAATCTCTACGCCGGCAATACCGGCTTCCTTGAGGAGGTTCAGTTCCCTCCGGATTTCATTGGCTTCTACCTTATCTCCGTTCCACCACCAGCGTACATAGGGCCGATAGGCGTCGTCCGGATTCTGGAAAACCTTGAAAACGGTTTTGGAACTGGTGGCAAAGCCAGGCAGTGCCAGCAGGAGTGCGCCGGCAAGGGCAATCAGTGTCTTTCTCATCTTGCAGCAAAAGGAATTACGCAGTCAATAATCAGGTCCAGGTTGGCCGGTTTGTTCTTCCAGTCAAAAGAGATCTTGTGCTCTCCGGGATTCAGGTCCCAGACACAGCACAGTTCGCGGGTCTGGCCGCGGCCGGCCGTAGGAAGGGAGACGGTCTGGTTGACCTGGCCGTCCACGATGACATCCACCACAGCCTCATATCCTTTGCTGTCGTAAGGCGTGGGCAGGGTAAAATGATAGGTAACCACGGCGCCCTTGCCTTCAAAAGCATACTCCCCTACCTCCGAGAAGGACTTCTTGACATCCTTCCTGGCAACGGGATAATAGCCCTCGAAGTTCTGTTCCAGACGCACGGGCTGGGGCTGCTGGGTCTTGATGGTAACCTCGGTCTCGCTCACGGCGCCGCCGTCCCTTTCAATCACCTGAAGGGCCTGGCGGAAGCTCATATCGCAGGCGCGGTTCATGGAAATGTCCGTGTACTTGAAGTTCATGTCCTGAACTTTCTCGGTGGCGTCCGTCCATTTGGAAGGAATTCCACTGTAACCCAGGATGGTTCCCAGGATACCGCCGGCCGAGGCGGGATTGCAGTCGGAATCCTGCCCGCAACGCGTGGAAATATCAATGGTCTTGTAAAAATCACCCTCGCCATACAGCAGGCCGATAAGGATGTAGGCGCTGTTGATGACGGCGTCGATGTTATAAGGCAGGTTGAAGCCCACCGGGCAGCCCAGGTCATAACCGTAATACTCGTTGGCCAGCACCCAGGTCTGGTGCCAGTCTTCCGGATACTGCTTCCACCAGCGGATGACATCGGCCATGCACTTGTAGAAATTGCTCTGCGCCGGAATGGTCTTGAGGGCTTCCGTCACGATGAAGGGGATGTCGTCGGTAACGAAGGCCAGGGCGTACATGGCTGCCACGTAAACGCCTCCATACCAGCCGTCTCCGGAATTCATGATGTGGCCGATTTCGTCGGCAAAGCCGGTGGCGGAGTTCACCATGCCCGGGGCCATGATGCCGGCATAATCGGCCTCAATCTGGAAGTCGATGTCGTCGGCGTGGGCGTTGTTGCGCCAGTGTCCGGACGCCGGAGGCATGATGCCGTGCTGAATGTTGTACCGGGCCTGCAGATTGGCATGCCACAGCGGATAATCGGCATAGGCGTATGCCTTGGCAAAGGACTCTACGGGAGCGTCCAGGCCTTCCTTGTCAAAGACCTCCACGAAGGTGAGGTCCATGTAGACGTCGTCATAGAGGCCCGGGGAATGCTCGAAATACCATAGTGCGCGGTTCTCATCCCAGTCTATGGCAAAGTTGTCGTGCATGAAACTGGAATACTTGAATTCCGTGGGACCGCCGTAGGTGCAGCCGATCACCTGACCGGCCCAGGCACCGCGGATCTTGTCCTGGAGGACGGATTTCTCCATTTTGACCTCGGCAGGAAGGGTCTTGGCTTTCTCCTGACTGGAGCAGGAGGCAAGCACCGCCACAAGGGCCAGTGCGGCAAAACTTAAGCTTCTCATATTACTCCAAAACAGCGATTACGGGATAGTGGTCCGACACGAAGGGCACGTTGTCGTAGGACTTGGTCAGACGGACGAGGCTGGTGCACTTCGTGTAGCCGGAATAGAAGATATAGTCAATGTGACGGGTGTCGGGACCCTTTCCCCAGTCGTGCCAGGTAGGGCCTTCGTCAATTTCGGGAGCGGTTTCCCAGACATCGGACATGATGCCTCTCAGGTCCGTGAGGCAAGGGTCGTCGGGAAAGACGTTGAAGTCTCCGGTCAGGATCATGGGGTAACCGTCCGGATTCATCTTGCCAATCCTTTCCACAATGAGGGCCAGGCCGTTGCGACGGGCTTCCTCACCAATATGGTCCAGGTGCGTATTCACAAAGAAGAACTCCTTGTTGCAGGCGAGATCCTTCAGCAAGGTCCAGGTGGCGGTGCGGCGGCAGGCGGCATCCCAGCCCTTCGAAGGCACGTCAGGGGTCTCGGAAAGCCAGTAAGTGCCCCAGTCCTTCAGGGCTATGCGGGTGGTGTCGTAGAATACCGACATGTGCTCACCCTCCTTTACGCCATCCTCGCGGCCCACGCCCACGCATTTGTACATGGGGCATTGTTCCAGGATGTAGTCCAACTGGAAATCCACAGCCTCCTGTACGCCGAATACGGCGGGATGCTGGTCCAGGATCATATCGGTAGCGGCCTTGCGGCGATACTGCCAGGAATTCTCGTGATCATTGGCCTTGCCCACCCGAACGTTGAAGGTCATGACCTTGATGGGGGTGGGTGCCTGGCGGCAGGCAAACAGGGAAAGGGCTGCCGCAAAGAGAATCAGAATCTTTTTCATTGGGGAATAGTTTATAGGTCAATTTCGATGATATAGTCGGTGCTGCAATCGGCTTCGGCAGGGACCCAGACGGAGAAATCGGTCTTGGTCTTCTTGAACTGGAGAGGGGTTCCATCGGCAAAAGCCTTTACCTTGCCCTTCTTGACCTTGAGGGTGAAGGGAAGGGTGATGACTCCGTTCTCGGGCATTTCCAGTACATGCAGGAAGATCTTGCCTTCCTTGTGGGTGAGGACGCCCCAAGGCTGGGGTTTGAGCATGGTGGCACGCGTTCCGTAGATGGTTTCGCCGTTGACGGCCATCCATTCTCCCATGGCGGCCAGGCGCTCCACGCTGCCGGCAGGAATAGTTCCATCCGGGGCCGGGCCCACGTTGAGCAGGAGGTTGGCATTGCGGCCGGCGATGTTCACCAGGGTGCGGAGCAGCTCGGGAACCGTCTTCCACTTGGGATCCCTGAGGTTGTAGCCCCAGTTGTCGTTGAGCGTCTTGCAGGTTTCCAGGGCCAGGTCCTGGCTCACGTGGCTGGTGCGGCTGTAACCGGACTCATTCTCTCCGGGGATGTCGCGTTCGAAGATCTGGATGTCTTCTCCCGGAATGGGAACGCGGTGATGGTTGTTGGCCACCAGGCAGGAAGGCTGTAGACTGTGGATGAGGTTGTAAATCCTCTCATAGCCCCAGTCGAAGTCCACTTTCAGTTCCTGGCCCGGCTCGGGTTTCTTGATCTTGGCCCAGTCGCCGTCGAACCAGATGCAGCCGATTGGACCATAGTTGGTGAGGAGCTCAGTAATCTGCTCGCACATGAAGTCCAGGTAGTGGGCATAATCGGCCTTGGGATTGCCGTCACCGCGGGGATAGTCGTCGCGGCCCCAGTCCAAAAGGGAATAATAGAAATTAAGGCCGATACCCTCTGCGTGGCAAGCCTCTGCCAGTTCCTTGATGGGATCGCGGTGCCAGGGCGTGGCATCCACTACGTTATAGGGAGAGGCCTTGGTTGCGAACATGGAAAAGCCGTCGTGGTGACGCGAAGTGATGGTGATGTACTTGGCACCGGAAGCCTTGATCTGGCGCACCCACTGCCGGGCATCGAAACGGGACGGATAGAAGCCGCCCGGATACGTGGAATACACCTCGTAGGGAACCTTCTCGTTATACATCACCCATTCGCCCTGGGCCAGCATGGAATACACGCCCCAGTGGATGAAAACGCCGAACTTGTCGTCGCGGAAGTGTTCTTTGGCGGCTACGACCTGGGCAGATGGTACATAGCCCTTGACGCCTTCTTCCACATCGGGAAGGATGGGCTGGCCGGAAAGGCCCAGGAAGGCGGAGATGAATAGTGTGGTTAACATATGGGTTGGTTTTGAATTATTTGTCTATGTGGAAGGAACAGGTAAGGGGCTCACTTACGGCATCCCAGGAATCTACGGCCACTATGCTGGCGGTGTACCCCCCTTCTTCCAGACCGTCCAGCGGCAATTCGAAAGAGTCCTTCATCTGGGACGGCAGCGGAACCTTGTAAAAATCGGCCAGAATCTTTTTGAGGGCCACCTGCTCGCCGTCCTTGCTAAGGGTGATGCGGTAGTGGTGGACAAATTCGTCGTCCTTGCCGGCCGCGAAGCAGAGTTTCCCCTCCTTGAATTGGGCCGATGATAACGTCGGAGGCGTGTTCCGGGCTTTCATGTCCTCGTGCCTGTATCGGCCCAGATGGGAAAGGTCCTTGCGGGGCGCACCCAGTTCCCAGGGTTCGCCGATGACCGCCTTGTTGTAGAAATCCATGCGGGTAAGGCGGGCATTCCCCTTCTTGTCAAATTGAAGCAGCAGGCCCTGCGAGAACTTGCCGGCGCCCTTCATGACGGTGACGGTCGCCATGTCCTCGTAGTTCCCGTTGTCAATGGCCATATAGCTGGTAGAGGCGGTCCCCACGGCGGTAAAGGCTCCCTGCCAGATGCTGCGGGGGTCGTTCAGGGGGAAATGCAGGTGTCCGCCAAAGGTGATGACCTGGGGATAGCGGGAAAGGATTTCGCTCAGTTCCTTAGTGGACCAGTAGTCCCCCATCCGGGTATACGTATCCTGCAGGACGGAGCCGTAGCAGGTGCCGTAAATCATGGGATGGGTTAGGAAGAGGATATAATGGTCCGGATCCTTTTCCGTTATTTCCTTGAGGCGGGCCTCCAGCCAGTCCAGGGCCGCGGGGGCATAGGTGACGGGGCTGGAATGGTCCGGGGTAAGGCACAGGATGTGGTACTCCCCTATTACGCAGTGCCTGCATTCCAGGGAATCCCTCATGGCCGGGTCCAGGTCCGTCTTGAAATAATCATCTCCCAGGATGGTATGGAAGACCGCATTCTGGGCCACACTCTCCTGGGTCCAGCGGTACTGGGGATTCATGTCGTGATTGCCCACCGTGTACACCATGGGAACCTTCACGGGGTCCAGGACGGATTCGTAGATTTGCTTGAAAGTGGATATCTGCTCCGTAGAAGCCACGTTGACCAGGTCTCCGACTATAAGGACACCCGCCAGATTCCCCTGTGCAGCCTCCTCCAGTTGGGTGAGAACTTCCTTGAATTTTTCTTCCGATCCGTACCCGTTTCCTATATGCGTGTCGCTGATTACGCCCAAAGACAGCACTATGGAATTCTCGTCAAAACGGCCGGCCTGTTGCCTGCAGGCGAATAGAAAAGGAAGGGCCAGAAGCCCTATGGCAAGACGGGTCCAATTCATAGGGATAAATATAGTGAAAAATCGCCATTATTGTTTATCTTTGAAGTATGAAAACGCATTTTTTCTTATCGGCCTTGGCTCTGGGCTTATGCATAAGCCTCCAGGCCCAGCACACACAGTATGTGAATCCCTTCATCGGCACCACCGGAATGGGTCATACCTTCCCCGGAGCCTGCGTCCCCTTTGGCGGAGTGCAGCTTTCTCCCGACACGGAAATGATTCCCCACAACATCAAGGGAGTCTACCAGCCCCGCACCTACGAGTACTGCGCCGGCTACCAGTATGACGACCCTACCATCGTAGGCTTTTCCCACACGCACTTCAGCGGAACCGGTCATTCGGACCTGGGTGATATTCTGCTGATGCCCGGAACGGGAGAGGTCCTGCTTACGCCCGGAACCGCGGAGAAGCCGGAAGAAGGTTACCGCCAGCGCTTCAGCCATGAGCAGGAAGCGGCCGGAGCCGGTCACTACGAGGTCAAGTTGGAAGACAGCGGCATCCAGGTGGAACTGACGGCCACCCCGCGCGTAGGCGTGCACCGCTACACTTTCCCGAAAGGGGCCGATAAGGGCCACGTTGTCCTGGACCTGGACCACGGTATCTACAACTACGACGGCAAGACGCTCTGGGCCGAGGTTAAGGTGCTCAGCCCCACCCTCGTCGTGGGCTACCGCATCACCAACGGCTGGGCCCGCACCAACTATACCTATTTTGCCATGAGCTTCTCCAGCCCCATCGTGGAATATGGCTACGAGGACAAAGCCCCCGCTTACTACAAAGGCGGGTACGCCAAGTTCTCCCAGTACCACAATTTCCCGGAGATGGCGGGCCGCAAACTCGCCGCCTGGTTCCGCTTTGACACGGCGGCCAACCCGGAGATTACCGTCAAGGTGGGCATCTCCGCCACCGGCACCACCGGCGCGCTCAACAATCTGGAGGCCGAGGCCGGCAGCAAGGGCTTCGACCAGATTCGCAAGGAGGCCGAACAGGCCTGGGAGAAAGAGCTCTCCTGCATGGAAATAGAAGGCAGCGAGAAGGAGAAAACCATGTTCTACACCTCGCTGTACCATACTATGATCAACCCGTCCGTCTACATGGACGTGGATGGCCTGTACCGCGGTCTGGACCACGAACTGCACCAGGCAGAGGGCTTTACCAACTACACCGTTTTCTCCCTCTGGGACACATACAGGGCCGAGCATCCTTTCCTGGCGCTGGTGAAGCAGCACCGCGACGAGGACATGATTGCCTCCATGCTGGCCCATTTCCAGCAGAGCGTCCACGGCATGCTCCCCATCTGGAGCCACATGGCCAATGAGAACTGGTGCATGACCGGCTACCACAGCGTGAGCGTCCTTTCCGACGCCATCGTGAAGGGCCTCAAAGTGGACGGCCAGGAGGCCCTGAAGGCCATGGTTTCCACTTCCACCGTTCCCTGGTACGGAGGGCTGGGAGAATACATGAAACTGGGTTACGTGCCGCTGGATGCCACTTCCACAGCCGCCAGCAACACGCTGGAATATGCCTACGACGACTGGGCCATAGCCGCAGCAGCCCAAAAGCTTGGCGACAAGAAAACGGCCGATGAATACTTCAAGCGCGCCGCCTACTACAAGAATGTCTTCGACAAGGAAATCGGCATGGCCAGGCCCCGTTATACCGACGGCACTTTCAAGGCCGATTTCGACAGCAAGCAGACTGTGGGTCAGGGCTTCATCGAGGGCAACTCCCAGAACTTCTCCTTCCACGTTCCCCAGGACGTGAACGGGATCATGAAACTCATGGGCGGGGACAAGCGTTTCATCGCTACCCTGGACGACCTCTTCGGCAGCGAACTGCCCGCCTACTGCTATGAGGACAACGAGGATGTCACCGAAGACTGCCTGCTGGGCGGCTACGTGCACGGCAACGAGCCCAGCCACCACATTCCTTATCTGTACGCCTGGACTTCCCAGCCCTGGAAAACCCAGTACTGGCTGCGGGAAATCATCGACCGCTTCTACAAGCCCGAGATCCGCGGCCTGGGCGGCAACGACGACTGCGGCCAGATGAGCGCCTGGTACATTTTCTCCGTGATGGGCTTCTATCCCGTGTGCCCCGGCACCGACCAGTATGTGATCGGCGCCCCCTACCTTCCTTACGTAAAGGTCCAGTTCGAGAACGGGAACACCTTGGAAATCAAGGCTCCCGGAGTGAGCGACGCCAAGCGTTACGTGAAGGCCGTCAAACTGAACGGCCAGCCCCTGAACCGGCTCTACCTCACCCACCAAGAACTTTTGCAGGGCGGTACTCTGGAATTCACCATGAGCAAAACCCCCAACAAGCGCCGCGGCGTTTCCGCTGATACCAAACCCTACTCGCTATGAGAAAAACCCTTTTAGCCCTGGCCCTGCTGGCCTGCACGGCCGCCTTTGCGCAGGAGCGCCTCATCGACTACGTCAATCCTTTCATCGGCACTGACGGCTTCGGCAATGTCTATCCCGGTGCCCAGATTCCCTTCGGCGGCATCCAGATAAGCCCCGACACGGACAACGACGACTATGACACCGCCGCCGGTTACAAATACAACAAGCCCACCATCATGGGCTTCAGCCTCACGCATCTTAGCGGCACCGGCATTCCGGATCTGGGAGACTTCCTCTTCGTTCCGGGCACCGGCACTTTGAAATCGGCCCCCGGTTCGGGTGAGGAGCCGGACAGCGGCTACCGTTCCCGTTTCAGCCATGAGCGGGAGGCGGCTTCCCCCGGTTATTATACGGTGGATCTTCTGGATTACGGGGTGAAGGCCGAGATGACGCCATCGGCCCGCGGCGGTATCTTCCGCTTTACCTATCCCGCGGCCGATTCGGCCTTTGTGATGGTGGACCTGAACCATACCCTCCTCTGGCCCTGCGAATGGTCTTCCGTACGCCTGCTGGACGATTACACCATCATCGGCAGCAAGGTGGTGGCCGGCTGGAACCCGGACCGCTATGTCTACTTTGCCGCCCGCTTCTCGGTTCCCATCAAAGACTTCGTCATCTTGCAGGAAGGAAAACCGGTCATCTACAATACCAAACGCTTCCGCAGCAGCTACGAAGCCTGGGGCAAGGGCCTGCAGGCCTGCGTCCGCTTCAGCACTACCGAGGGGCAGCAGATAACCGTGCGCACGGCCATTTCCGCCGTGGGTACCGACGGTGCACTCCTCAACCTCAAGGAAGTGGCGGGCAAGAGCTTTGACGAGGTCCGCCAAGAGGCCGAGAAACTCTGGGAGGCCGAACTGGGCAAATACCAGCTGGATCCCAGCTGTGACCTGGCCACTAAGGAGACCTTCTATACCAGCGTCTACCGCACGGCGCAGCATCCTTTCCTCTTCCAGGATGCCGACGGCCGCTTCCGCGAGCACGACAAAACCATCGGCCAGGCAAAAGGCTGGACCAACTATACCACCTTTTCCCTCTGGGACACCTACCGCGCTTTCCATCCCCTCCTGAACCTGGTGAATCAGCCGTTACAGGCCGATATCGCCAACTCCATGCTGGCGCATTACGACAAGAGCGCGGAGAAGATGCTGCCCATCTGGTCCTTCTACGGCGGGGAAACCTGGTGCATGATCGGTTATCACGCCTGCTCGGTATTGGCCGATATGATAGTGAAGGGCGTCAAGGGCTTCGACTACGAGAGGGCCTACCAGGCCATGAAGACCACCGCCACCAACCCTCACTACGACTGCATTCCCGAATACACGACGCTGGGTTATGTGCCCTTCGACAAGGAGAAGGAATCCGTTTCCAAGACCTTGGAATATGCCTATGACGACTGGTGCATTGCCCAGGTGGCCAAACTGCTGGGCCACGAGGAGGACTATGAGTTCTTCATCGGCCGCAGCCGCAATTACCGCAACCTGATTGACCCTGAGACCAAGTACATGCGCGGCCGCGATTCCGAGGGCAACTGGCGCACGCCTTTCGCCCCCATCGCCTACCAGGGTCCCGGTTCGGTGAACGGCTGGGGAGACATCACGGAAGGCTTCACCATGCAGTACACCTGGACCGTCCCCCATGCCTTCGAAGATTACATGGCCATTGCCGGAAAGGACTTCCTGCGCAAGCGCCTGGACAGCATCTTCGAACTGGAGATGAGCGATGACATCCCTGGCGCCCACGACATCTGGGGCCGCATCGGCGGTTACTGGCACGGTAACGAGCCCTGCCACCACGTGCTGTATCTGTACAACAAACTGGGCAAGCCCCAGGCCTGCCAGAAGTGGGTTCGCTACGTGGCCGACCACTTCTACGGCAATACGCCCGACGCCCTCAGCGGCAACGACGACTGCGGCCAGATGAGCGCCTGGTACATCTTCAACTGCATGGGATTCTACCCCGTGTGCCCCGGCAGCGACGAGTACGAGCTGGGCTCCCCTTGCGTTCCCGGCCTGAAGGTCCGCCTCTCCGGCGGCGGCACGCTCACCGTGCGCACCAAGAACTGGAGCAAGAAGAATGTATATGTGAAGGCCGTTTACCTCAACGGACAGAAGTTAAAAGGAACCACCATCCGTTATGAAGACATAAAGGATGGTGGCGAACTGTACTTCGTAATGAAATAGGACGGCTACTTCCAGTATTTGGAGGCCTGGATGGCTGCTTTTTGCAGGGTCCGGGCCTCTTTTGGCGTTATCTCGTTCTCGGTGCCCTGATTGCGGAAGGTGTTACCCTTTACGCTGACTCCGAAGACGGGACGGATGAGGGTTTCGAACCATACGCAGGCCGTAGCGTATCGGCCATATTTATAGTCCATGTGGAAGCCGTCGCGGGTGTATTCCCTTTCGGTCTGCAGCTTTCCCTTGCGAAGGTTCTGCACCGCCACACCGGAAGCGATGACAACCGGAATATCGTAGTCCTTGCGCAGTTTCTCCACGCAGGATTCAATGCAGGCATACATCAGTTCCTGGCTGTAGGTATAGTTGGCAAAATTGCGGCTCTCGTAATTGTGGGCATAGGCCCAGGTCTGGTGCCATACGATAGCGGCATTGGGATTGGAGCAGTTCTGCCGCACAATCTCAATGAGCCTGGGCAGCCAGGGATCGTAACTGTCCCATCGGCCACTCTTGGGAGAGCCCTGCTGCAGGGTAATGATATCCCACGGCTCGTCGCCCACGCCATCCATGAAACTTCCCTCCTTGTAGTGCTTGACCGTCTCCCACTCGTTGGCAACGGACTTTTTGTACACATACTCGTGCCCGTCGGTCTCGAATTCCGTGCAGTGCCTCTCCAGGGTGCAGCCTCCAATATAGAGGCGTCCCAGGATGACATTGCGGATGCCGGCGGCTTCCAGCAGGCCGGGCAGGTACTCCGTGGCGTCATCGGAGAAAGAGTTGCCGATGGCCAGGATGCGGAGCGTGTCGGGCTGCTGCGGCAGCGGGTGATTGGGATAGGATTCCTGTGCCAGTAACCCAATGGGGAAAAGGAACAGGACCAACAGGTAGATACTGATGCGGATTATCTTTTTCATCATTCTTCAGGTCTGTATTCCAAAATATCGCCCGGCTGGCAGTCTAAGGCCTTGCAGATTGCCTCCATGGTACTGAGGCGGATGGCCTTGGCCTTGCCACACTTGAGGATGGAAAGATTGGCGGGGGTGATGCCGACTTTCTCGGCCAGCTCGCCGGAAGACATTTTCCGGCGGGCCAGCATTACATCAATATTGGTGATGATCGGCATACGCGTTTACTTTTCGGGCTGGGGCTGCTCATCGGCCTTCTGGCCTTTGAGGTAGGAAGGGAGTTCCATGCCGGCCATCTTGAAGAGGTCGTCCAGCGGAGGGACGGACTTCATCATACCGGAGATGAAGTTGGACGTGGCGGTCTTGCCGTCGGCGCCGTTGCCGGTGTCCCAGACGGTGACCTTGTCGATGTTGATGCCCTTGACGGCCTCTACCTGGGTCTTCACCAGTTCGGGCAGCTTGTCGGCAATCATCATGAGAACGGCCTTCTGGGCGTCTCCCTCGGCAGCGTTTACGAGGTTCTTGAAACCATCGGCCTGCTTGGTGAGGATTTCCAGCATACCGCGGGCCTGGGCGTCCATCTTGGCGTAGATAGCGTCGGCCTCACCCTTTGCCTTGCGGCGGATCTGCTCGGCTTCGGCCTCGGCCTCGATGATCTTCTTCTGCTTGTCAATCTCGGCAGCCACCACGATGTTGGCCTTCTGGGTAGCCTCTTCACGCTCGGCACGGGCCAGTTCGGCGTCGCGCTCACTCTGGTAGGCTTCCTCCAGGGCCTTTGCAGCCTGCACCTTTTCGGCGGCCACAGCCTGACGCTCTGCCTCAGCGGTCTTCTGACGGCGGAGGGCGTCGGAGTTGGCAATCTCGATCTTGGCGCTGTTCTCTCCCTTCACGGCGTCGGCATCGGCAGCAGCCACGTTGATACGGGTGTCCTTATCGGCCATGGCCTTACCGGTTTCACCGAAACGGTTCTGCTCGGCCACGCTCTTCTTGGCGTCGTTGATGGCCTTGGCGGCAGCTTCCTTACCCAGAGCCTCGATATAACCGGACTCGTCGCGGATATCGGTGACGTTCACGTTGATGAGCTTGAGGCCGATCTTGCGCAGTTCGGCTTCCACGTTGGTGGACACGTTGGCCAGGAATTTATCGCGGTCGGCGTTGATTTCCTCGATATCCATGGTAGCGATAACCAGACGGAGCTGGCCGAAGAGGATATCGGTGGCGATGTTCTGGATGCTGTCC
>Ga0265298_10006179_pt1 | contig 14844 bp, 7 predicted proteins | sample AusTroGonzalo_MG_3_FD_193486 | JGI IMG/M metagenome (GOLD analysis project Ga0265298, IMG submission 193486) | Bovine rumen microbial communities from tropical cattle in Woodstock, Queensland, Australia - Gonzalo_01 | ecosystem: Host-associated > Mammals > Digestive system > Stomach > Rumen ... | reverse complement strand
AAGTGTCCACTGAGCAGGTCGATGATAGCTGAGGCCTTGTGGGCTGTCTCTGGAGCGTCTGCCGTAGCTTTTGCTACACCCATACCTACGCCACCACTCTCTCCAGCACCGAATATCTCGGTATTCTGGTAGGTTTGCATGGTCTGTGGCACATCGATGAGGATATAGCTGCGGTTCTGCATCAGGTCCTCTTCCTCTTCACCGAGGTAGCCCTGGCCGGCTCCGTATATCTGTTCTACGGTATTCAGCGGGTTGTTGGTGTCGTTAGGACGGAAGTTGATGAAGGCGTTGTCCAGGAAAGGCTTGTGATAGTCTGTCTTGGCGTGGCCGTCGGCATCGAAGTATTCCCGGAAGTGTTCATCCTTATAGTCATACACACCGTAGGCACCACCGAAAATCTTCTCTACACGCCCCTGTACATATTCCATATAGGCTGTGGCGTTGAGCATGTCGGTATTAGATACCTTGCTGCGAACGGCATCGTTGCGCAGACGGCTGTCGAAGTTGGCTGTACCCAGGATTTTTCCGCCCAGGTCGTTACCACCATATACGAAGTCGCGAACGTATGGGAAACCGTTGGTACCGATATACGTTTCTGTATGTCCGAGGATGTCGGCATTACAAGCACCGGCAAAGCTGTCGAAGATACGTCCGTTACCTAAGTTGATGATACAGTTACCGGCCACCGTTCCTAAGAAACCGCCGCCATACATAAACTCGCACTCAGCGATGTCCTCGCTCATGTTGTCTTTCCTGGAGACACCGGCAATAGGACCGTTCAGGTTGATGTAGGTGCTGTATCTCGCATCGTGGGTGTACTCTATCTTTCCTGTTCCCTCATTATATGCTCCTTTACCGATACCACCTTCCTCGCTGCCGCCGAATATCTGGAACATATAGCCGCGATTCAAGTTGATGGTGGTAGAACCCCATATCTCGGTGTTCACACCCTTACCACCACCAAACACGTTGAGCGCCTTGCCTAATACATCCATACCTTGCTCGGAAAGGATGACGCCGCTGTGTCGCTCTTGGATGTGATATTGGTCGTTGACGTAGTGCTTATCCTCACCCGTTTCATCCTCTTCCACTTTATCGAAGAGAATCTCTCGGTCAATGATAGAACTGTTGATATTGATGACAACATTACCGTTGACGATGCCGCTGGTGTAGCAACCGCCATAGATGTTACCGCCATCGAAACGACGATCCAGGTCAGCATCAGTACTGGTAGTTGGTTCACCTGATGTTACAGGGTCAACGGGGGCACCTGTTGATGAGCTGATGGTGTTCCAAACCAAAGCGGTATGGTCAGCATTCCAACGCTTAGGCTGTATCTTCAAACCAGCGAAGTTCAGTTCCAGTTTGTCACCGATAGTTCCATCAGGTGAACCTGTCGGTGCTGGGTCGGGGGCTCCCAGCAGTCCGCCTTCATAGATGGCATTATATGCTGTGGGGGCCACAAAAGCATTGTTACATCCACCCACCACTCTGTTATATATAATCACCTTGTCACTGAAGTTGATCGTCGTCTTACCCTCAGTAATCATACTACCCACGTTACCACCGCAGACGAGAGAACCAAACATGGTGGAATATGGTATGTAGTCAACAGCGTCGCCATTGGCTTTGCCCTCGAAGACAACGGTTGACTTCACCTTCATGGCGCAACCTTCCATGTACTTGGCAAAGACTTTCGGGTCTGTCAAGTTCATAGAACTAAATTTGCTACCGTCAGAAGCGATATCGATGCGTGCAAATGTGCGCAACACGCCTTCGTTATGCCCATCGACAGGCTCATTGTATCTAATCATGTTTTCACCGTTGTTGCCAAGGTACACGTTGTCGATGATGGCATATGAACCAATCTTGATGTGCGTTTGGTTGCCAGAACTTGAGCCGGAAACATTCTCTCGCAGAGAGGCACTGTTACCACCCACATAGAGACCACCATCCACGATGGCAGGTTTAGCTTCTTCCGTACCTCTGACGAGGATAGACACCTTCTCAGCGTTAGGACGGATGAGGTTGAGGGCTGTAACAGACTTGAGGTCTTCATCTGTGACTGTCACTCCTGCTGCTGCAAGGATTTCATCAGGATTGTAGTAGAAATCACTCCAAGCGGGGTTATCTTTCAGGTCGGGGTTGTCGGTATATGCATACGAACCGTTACCGCCACCATAGACGTCGCCATAGATATGGGTCATGATACCTACGGTATTGCCGGCATAAACGTTACCTGAGATATCGTTACCGCCATAGACGTTGTTGACATGGCCAGCCAACACTCTGACACGAGCGGCGTAGCCGGCAGGAATGTTGTTCGGGTTATCCTCAGGGTCCAATGCCACCTCATTATATGGCACAGGTGTCGCGTCGTTGTTGTTATACAAAGGCTTCACATCTGCCTTACGACAACCGCCATAGACATTGTCAATCACCATTCCTGCGCCTTTAATCTCCATGAGCAGACCTTCAGGACTTGTCATACGTCCCTCGTTACCGCCGCCATAGAGGTTGCGGATTCTACCTTGTTGTAGATTCCATCGAGGACGAATAGCCATATCAGCCTTGTTATTGCCACCAAAGAAACGGCCAATCTGATAGGCATCGCTGCTGGGGTAAGAGAAGGTGGTGTTGATACCCATCTTATCCTCGAAGCGGGTGTTGTTCAACACTTCGCCACTAGCATCAGCATTAGGATTGGCGGCATCTGTGATACTGTTCACCACTGCACTGGGGTTATCCATACTGATAACCGTTTTTTCTGTAATAGTCGCATTATTGCCACCACCATAGGCATAGACGATGGAACCACCGTGAATGTCAACAAAGGTCTTGCCAAGATCAGGGACAGTAAGTGGTGTGCTACTGGTAGCCACTTCAACACCATCCTCTTCAGCATAATAAACAGTATTGGAGCCTTCGGTCCTTGAACCATATACATACTCGCCATCACCTCCGCCAAACAGCTGACCGATATATATCTTCTGGGCATCGGTGGCCTCTGTTCCATCTGTATTTGTCTTTGTAGAAATGAGCAAGAGGGCATTCCAGCTTGTATCAACATTATTGTTGCTTGCATGAGTCTTTATCTCATCAGGCAATTCCTCTGTTGATGTGCCAATGGTTCCAGCGATATCGTTACCACCATAGAGACGGTTAATGACAATATAGTCAGAGGCATGGGCACCGTCAATATTCACGAAGGCTCTGCCCTTGACATCTGCCATACGCGCGCCACCGAAGACTCCGTTCAAATCACCTTCTCTGATTGTCACAGTCGAATTACCACCAGTTTCTCCAGCATTACCGCCTCCATAGACGTGTCCGCCTATGACAATCTGTGCCTGTACCTGTACTGTCACCGCAGTCAGGAACATCAACATGCTTATTATGGTCTGTTTAACTCTCAATTATCAATTATCAATTTTCAATTATCAATTAATCACCACTTTCGGGTTGTCCAAGTCTGGGTCAGACAAGACATAGAGGTATGTTGGGGTGACAGTCAGATTCACCTGTACCCGTTGTCCTCTATTGGCTTCCAGATTCGGCAATTTGTTGGTTGCCGTGCAGTTCTGACGTATCAGGTTGCCTTTGCTGTCGTACACATCATAGGTGCTGACCAGTGTCAGGTTGGCTGAAAGGGTGGGGGCAAAGCAGGCGTTGACAGGCAAGGGGACCGTCTTGTCAAGTGCTGTTCCCTCATCGCTGTTGAATATCACGACGGCATCGCTACTGCCTGATGCTGTGTAAGTTACGTTAGAGATGGGGCTTGCGCCTGTCTCGTTGTGCGTCAGCGAAATAGTGGCATTCACGCTTCCCTTATCGGCGCTTAGCGTCATCGTCTTCAGTTTGATGGTACGTAGCAGTGCATACTCTGTATCTGTTTTCAAGCTGAACAGGGCTGCAGCATAGAGGTGGTCCATCAGCAGGTGAATTTTGTAGTTCTCGTCTCCTGCAGAAATGGGCCAGCACCAGCTGAACTGTCCTTCCTTCAATCCTTCGTCGGTATCCTTGGCACCAGTGATGATGCAAATGTCGTCAGTGGTTACGGGCTTGATACCGGTAATGGTCAGTGTGGCAGCATCGGCAGTGCTTTTTACCAGCGTACTGCTCATCTCTCCCGATTTGGGCATATAGCCATAGACGGTATAGGTCTTATCTGCTGTTACCTCAAAGAACGCATGCCACTTATTGTTGTTGTATATGATTTTTTCTTCTTTTGGATTAGCCCAATCTGTCGCTGGGTTCTCTGAAAATAGCGTATAGATACCCATGCTGGTTGTCTTGTCAGGGGTATATGTAGAGAACCCTGCAGGCGCGGCACGATGAGACAGCTCTTTATCCGTAAAGGGAGAAGCATACGACACCAGTTGCACCACCTTGCCTACGGGTTCTTCACCCGTAGTAACCGTCTGTGCTTCGGGGTCGTCCGAGGAACAGGCGCTTAGCAGCATCATGGTGGCTGTCAATAGGATGCCAATGTATTTATTCTTTATGCTCATTCTTTACTCTTTTACTGAATATCACCAATTATAGAAGTTGTGATTGACTTCTTTCGTTGACCAGTCTTTAACATATAGTGACTCCACCTGTAGCTTGCCAGCACCGGCATAGTATGCATAGACAATCCAGGTGTGGTTGCGACTGAAGTCGCCAGCCTGCTGCATGGCGAAGTCAACAGTTTGTTCCGCTCCACCATCAATGGTGTATGTGATGGTACCCGCCAGTTGCTTGTCGCTCTCTCGTAGATAGATAGGGCCTTCTACGGTGACCTCAGGTGTCGTTTTACTTGCTGCTTCATTAATCAGGTCTTCATATTCCTGTGCCTCTTGACCCAGATAGAGATATTGGGTGGGGTCAGCAGTCGCAGCGATATCGCTAATAGCTGTTGACAGCAGCTCTTTCGCCTCAGTATTATAGGACATAGAAACAGGAGTTTTGAAAAGATACTCCTCATCGGGTATCATGGCGGCATTCATCTTGATGCTGGTAATGTTCACCGTTGGCTGTCCTGTCGTCTTGGCAAAGACGAAGCGCATCTTCGACACCGCACGGGTCAGTTGAACGGTGGAAACCGCACTGAGCGTACCTATACGCAGTGTGGGGGCATCGCCAACAACGGGCTGTGCGGTCAACTTACCAGCAAATGGCAGACCATCGGTCGGTACACTTCTTGTATTTTCCTCCAAACCAAAGTGTCCATTCGCTATCTTGGCACCGTCCAGCAGGTCTGTACGCGTTGTCTCCTTGTCCAATGTCCCTACACCGCAGTTGGCGGTGGTCACATTAGCCATTACATATACGTTGACATTGGGCTTGGCGGCAGCAAATTCGTCGGATACTGGTAACTGGTAGGTAGTACCTTGCCCATTATTCAGTGCTACCACATCTTCGGTATTGAAATAACCGACGTAATTGCCCGACTCTGACTCGTAAATCCATATCTGCAGGCTCTTGATGGTACCCTCAGTGGTGATGTCATCCACCTCACCCACGTTAGCACGAGTTGGTGCGGCATCCTTTTTAGCTGCCGTTTGCTCGGGAGCATAGACATAGATAGCCAGTTTCACCTGCTTGTGTGAAACTTCCTCTCCTTCATCACCAGAAGAGCAGGCTGCGCACAGCACTGTCAGAATGCTGCACAAGAGCCATTGGAGGAGGTATATATGTCTATTCTTCGTCATTTCTTATATTATAGTTCCACATTCGTGGTGGTTGCCTGAATCCATTTGGTCACCACCTGAACACCAATCTCCAGACGTGGAGCCAGTAGGTCGGGCATACAGGTATATGCCTTGGCGAGCGATGTCACGCTCATCGACATGGTGGTGGTATAGTCTTGTGTGAACACGCGGTCAGCATATGCTCCTGAGCCCTGTCCTGCAGGGTCTATCATAGCGATGAGGTAGAAACGGGCATCTGGATAGACGATGCCATCCTTACCTGTGAACGCATGTCCGGTCTTGTTCTCGAACTCCAGGATGACGGGTACTTTCTCGTTATCGTAAGACTGGAGCACCAGTGTATTGATGCTATTCCCTGAGATGATGCCTGTCTCATAGATGAAACGTCCATCAACATCTGTCTGCTCACCTTGGGGTTTCATATTGAAACCTACCGTATGCTGGCCACCAATGATGACACCTCTCAGGGGCAGATGTGTCATGTCGGCGTTGGTTACATAGGCATCTTTAGCATCTTTCAGCGTCTGGCTCATACCTGTCAGCGTCAGTTGCAGATTGGCAACACCATATTGGATGGGATTTTCTACAGCTACCGCCTTAGTATTCGTATTGACAACTGTGGAGCCAGTGTAGTATGTATCCAGGAACGCACTCCATGTTTTGGTATTCTCCTGGTAGATGGTTTTCGACACCTCTTCTGCGGAGGTGCGTATGGGGCTATCTGCAAAGAACATCAGTTCTGCAGGATAGGTATAACGGTTGATACCGTTGATATTGTCGAGTTGAGTAGTAGTTGTTTTGACTTCAAAGTGGTCACCCATCCAACGGATAGCTGCTGCTCCGTCAGGAAGACCGAGGGAGCGTGGATAGGTGTTGCCGGCAATAGTAGTTCCGTTGTCAATATTAGCCTTGATAGCCGTACTAAGGGCATCGTCGCCTGTCAGCAGGGTTTTGAGGGCAGTTGCGAACGCCTTGATGTTGGCTGCCGCTCCGCTCATGATTCCGGCACCTTCCGAACCCATACGGATGAAGTCCAGATAATAGCTCTTCAGGGTTGGGTCGGTAGTCGTGCTCCAACCGGTAGTGTTGGCAATGGCGGTCATGTAGTCTGCCAATGCCTGAGCATCAGCGTGTACCTCCGATGTATTACGAATAGAGGTCAGGCTGAATTGGATATCAGCGGTATTCTTGCGAATGGTAGGCAAATCGCTCAGTTGACCATATACGGCGGGGTTGGGTGTCGATGGCTTTGTTGCCTTTCCATATACCAGCATGCGGTCAGTACCTGTCATCAGGTGACAGGTATTCACATAGTAGGTGTTGTATTTCGCTGTCTCGTATTCTTTCGCTAAGTTGTTTTCATCTACACCCACAAGGTTTATCAGCGGGTCGTCGCTTGCTGTTACATTGGCTCCGTTGGTGTGGTAGGGTATAGCCACCAGCATATCCATCGCAGTAAACGTGGGGGCTCGATGGGTTGGGGTAGGCGCCTGACGAGGTTGGGAAGTCTTATTGCCAATACTCATCAGTAGGTCTACCTGCTTGGCTGTTTGTTCCATCCCGAGCTCATCAGACATGCCGTCACCGGTTGAGCATGATACCATTATCATGCCTGACAGCATAGAGTAGAGGATGTTTCTAATAGCAGCCATCGCGCGCGTACATTAATAATATAAATTATAATGGTGTATCATATGTTCCACCGTCGTTCCAGTCCAGCGTTACGCTGACACCTACGGAACTGTCATAAGGTCTCACAGCACCATCGTCATCAAGCTCTCCCTTGATAATCTTCAAGTCGCCAGCCTTTAGCGGCTCATTGATATCCAATACCGTCTCTGTGACAGTACCATCGGTTTTCGTCAGGTAGATTTTAAACTGCCACAGGGAAGTGGTCTCTCCGCTACGTCTTTGTGCGGCAGCAGGGGGAGCATCACGGGAGGGGAAGTTCACGGAGCAGAAACACAGCAGGTCATTACTGGTATCAACCTTTTCCGCCTTTACCAGCACGGGGGTCTCTGAATAGGCGTAGACGCTGTCGCTGACGAGGAAGGCGTTGGCAAAGCCTGTGGCATACACCTTCAGGTCGGTATAGCTCTGTCCTTTAGGGTTGAGCACCAGTGTCGTGGCACTGTTGGCCATATAAAGGCGCACATTGAACGTCTGGTCAACACCCTCCAGCACCTCCATAGCTTGACGGGCGGTGAAAAGACCTGTCGTATGCGAGGGCAGGACGCCGACGGAAGAGCCTTCAGGCACTGTTGGAATGCTCTGCTTTAACATGGAGGTGTGGCTGTACTCGTCACCTGTCAGACCCACCACAGCGTTCTCGGCGATGTTGGCTACTGCCAGGTGCAGATACTGTCGCATGGGCAGTGTCAGTGTATAGCTCTTCTGGTTGGCATTCATGATGGGGGTGTCGTGTTTCAGACGTTCCCGTTCGCTGTCCGTATCATAGAAGGAGAGGTCTACATCGTGGGCAAAGTCGGTGAAGATATTTTTCAGATGTGTTTCCAAGGAACCTGCCACACTGAGCTCAGTCATGGTAGTCAGCTGGGTCTTCAGCTCGGTGGTCATATTGGTGACCAGCTTGAGCTGATAGTCCGTCTGGAACTGTCCTTCCTCGTTACAGTTCGACAGGTCATCATCAATCGAGGAGCATCCTACCGTCAGCCAGCAGGCTGACAGCAGGAGTCCCATCATGAATGTATTTCTTCTTTGCCTCACAGGGTGTTAATGATTAGTTACCACCAACAATAATATTATCGAATACCAGACCCGTTGACCAATTCAGGTCAACAGACAGTCCTAATGTGACAGAACTGCTGCGCAAGTCGGGTACCGTCAGATAGGCATACTTCAGCGAATTAACACCAATCTTGAAGTTTGCCGTTGTCATGTGGTCCTGAATGAACACACGGGGAACAGTTCTGGTACCTTCGGCTGTTGTCGCATCATAAGGCGGCAGGGCATGATAGGCTGGCAGGGCAGGACCCTCTTTACCTGTTGGATCAAGCTCACCGATAAGGTAGAAATTGCTGCCATTGGCAATCAGGTTGTCCTTGCCAAAGAAGTCTCTGCCAGTATTGTTCTGGAGTTCCAGTGCTACATAAACCTTTGGCTGCTTGTTGGTCGCATCTGTTGACCTCATATCCTGATAGTTGTCGAATACCAAGGTGTAGTTAGGCTCTGAAGCACTCTCTGTGGAAGCAGGTATGGCCCCATTACCGGTAATCTGATTATCATAGATATATCCCTTTCGGTAGTTAGCATTACCAGGATCCGTTGTCTTAGGCAGGAAATCCCAACCTACCTTCGGCCACTGGTCACCAATGATGAGAGATACCAACTTGAAGGAACCATTAGTAACACTAATCTCTTTGTCTACTTCAGTGGTAACACCATAATCTCTTTCCTGGATAGCTGCATTATTATCCTTTAATATCGCACTAGTGTAACCAACAGTAGCCTTGAGCAATGCAGTACCGTAGTTGATGTCGTTCTTCATAGCTACGCTACGGGTAGAAGACTGTACGTGAGTCAACGACCAGTCAGCGTTCCAGCTTGATGATGCCTCAGTATCCCATAAATCAACAGATAGAGGATAGTCACTTACGACATGCTCTTTATCGGATACGCGAATCGGACTGTTGCCAAAATAGCAGAGCTCAGCAGGATAGTAATAGTCATCAACGGTGAAGGTCGTACCTCCCACAGCACTGGTATTGTATTCCTCTACATAATAGAAAGTTTTTTTGGTATTATCAAACTTGACATGTGTAGCGCCCTGGGGTAAGGCGAACTGACTTGGAAATTCTGCGAAATTAGCACTGGTATAGCCTGAAATGCTTGTGAATACGCCTACGACTGGTTTTGTACCACCAGATGCTGGCCAGTAGGTATCTGCTTCGAGTGCATCGATAAGTGTTGCTGCAGACTTAAACGCAACACCATCAACAGAGCCACCATCGGTCGGAATGTTAGTTACATCGAAATACTTACGCAGTTCTTGGTCTATTAGGTATGCCATATACTTGGCTAATGCTTCTTCTTGGTTGGTTGGGGTAGCACAACGAACAGAGTTCACGATAGACCAAAGGTTCTGAACCGTGTATAATAAGGCAATACCTGAAGCATTACGCAGTTCGGCAGTCTGAATAGTGGTCAGCTCCTTATAAACCTTATATAACTTTATCTCCAAAGGACGAGCAGCCGCACCGTCAACAGGGCTTAATGGCTGTTTTTGAGCATCCACAACATTATATGCGCTCCAAAGCATGTTTGGCATATAATCAGCAGGAAGGGCAAAACCGTATGCTGGAATACCTTCACCCGGAGTAGCGTCCGCAGCAATAGCAGCAGTTCCACGATGGGTGTTGATGACACATGACATCACTGCTGCCAGTAGCTTTTCAACAGCCTGGAACTTGACTTTGTCATCATCTGTCAGTCGCTTACCCAGTTTGAAGTAGGCATCATTCAGATTATTAGTCACATTGAAATTATCCAGATGACCAAATTTGCTTTTGTAATCCACAATGCTATTATCGGTAATGGCCCTACCATAGAACAACATGGTATTTGTATTCAAAGGCAAGGACATCTCCAATACACGGCGTGACTTAGCATTGCTCAGAGAGCCTTCTGCTACTACGCGCGACATGTCATAATATTTGGTAGCTGTAGTCGCAGCAGAGAGGCTTTTACCATCTGATCCCTGATTGAAACACATGATATAACAATTATCAATGCCGCGGAATTTTTCAGCTGTTAAGCTGGATGATGCTTGGGTTGCATCTCCTGACATACGCGTGATAGGCGAGTTGCCATTTGACACGTTGAAGACAAATTGAGTTGCTACTTCTCCTTTTGCTTCACCATTGCTTTCCATGTTGGAATTCTCCGCTACCGTGTCGTCACTTGACGAACAGGCAGTGAAACCAAATGTACCTAAGAATGCTATCGCACCCATGAAGGCAAAGTTGAAATACTTTTTCATCGTTGTTTGGTTTTTTGTTATTATTGTTTGTTTTCTATTGTTGCTATATCTGGGCTCTACTGCTTTTCGCCTTCTTCGTAGTAGACGATGATGTAGCCAGAGTTACGCTGATTCTTCAGGATGTGACGGCGGATGTACTCCCATGTCTGACCGTGGTTCATGACGTGCAGACGCCACTTGCGGTTGTTGACATTGGGTGCCGTGTCGATAATCTCGATAGCCCTCTTCAGGTCGGGACGCTGGTCGACATTCTCCACCAGTTGCTTGCGGAACCACTCCCATGCTTCGCCACCGCCGACAACCTCGAACTTCTCGTCAGGCAGGTCTACCCGCTGCTGCACATACTTCTTCAGGGCTATTGCACGGTTGTGGGCCAAACGCTCATTATAGGCAGTGTTACCCTCTACAGATGCCAGACCGACAATCTGTATCTTCTTGATGGTCATGTGACCATTGCTGGCTGACTCGCGGGTGGCATCGATGATGCGCTGCAGAGTCTCGCGGTTCTCACGGAAGTTCTCGTCAAGCACACTCTTGCTCCAAGGGAAGTGTACATACAGGGTGTCCCTGACTTTCGGAGTGACAATGACGGGCTCCGGCTTCTTCTCCACCTCAACAGGCTGCTCGAACTCTGGTTCTGGAGCAGGTCTTACAGGCAGTTCTATCTGTGGCTCTGCTATCGGTTCCTCGATGATAATCTGTGGCTCCTCTTTGGTCTTGCGTGGACGACCAGGTATGTTGTAAACCACCGACAGGGCGGCCTGAGGCATCAACAGCACCTTGCTGTCGTCCTTCAGTTTCTTACCGCAATGTCCACAGGCATAAGCCTTGTATTTGGTGTATGCCACAGCGGCACCAATCTGTGCCTCAATATTCCAATAACGGCCTAAAGGCCAGGAGTATCCATAGAAAGCACCAACGGCACCAAGGTCTCCCTGGCGTCGTATGTCTTTAGCTGCATTGTAGATAATGGGGTCTACATTGGCTATGTTGTAGTGGGCGTATATCAGGTTGCCACCTATGAAATGCCCTGTGTTCACGCCTTTGAACCAATACCGTAAGTCAGGTGATAGCAGTAAATGCCGCCACTTGGTATTCGTATCATCATCAGTAGGCCAGGGACGGTAGCCCGCAGTAAGGCCTGCCGACCAGTTGTCAGCAAGTCTAATGCCGATACGCAGATTAGGTGTCAGCGTAGCGTCATATAGCAAATTATTTCCTACTGTCATGTGGAATGGTTGTTGTGCTTTAACAGCTAACACATGGCACATCAACAGCAAGGTGCTTAATGCTATTTTTATCATATGTATAACCGCTCTACACATTCAAAGTTTTCTGATTGATTGCAAAGTGTTCGACAATTAATGCAAATTTACACAATTTTACCAAATAATTGTTCATTTTATACCCACATTTAACTCAAATTTAACAATAATTCACCCCCCCCCAGTATAAATGTTAATAAGAATTAACAAAGCGGCTATAAATAAAAGCAGGTACACTACTGTGACGTAATGTACCTGCTTGGAATAGATTAATGATAGTGTTTTACTTGACCGTAATCTTTCTGCCATTGATGACATAGATGCCACGCTTGAGCTTCAGCACCTCATCAGCAGTCATGTCGCGACCGACTAATGCACCAGCAACGGTATAGACATTGGCGGTCTTGCTATTACTGAAGATATACTGGATGCCAGTAGCCTCTTTCCATGTGGCCGTGTACGTGCGGTTGCCGATGCTTCCCTTGGCAATTGTTACTGCCATGGTAGCTGTCGACAGGCCAGTACCTGTCCATCCGATGAAGTCGTAGCCCTCACGTGTTGGGTTCTTCAGCGTGATGGCCTCACTCTCGATGGTATACGTGGCAGGGTTAGACTCACCTGTTGCCAGTGTACCACCAGCAAGGTCATAGGTGATGGTGTAGGTGATAGGTGTCCACGTAGCAGTGTACGTACGGGCTCCCATGCTACCCTTGGCGATGGTTACCTCCATAGAGGAACCCTCAATACCTGTACCAGTCCAACCTGCGAAGGTGTAGCCCTCACGTGTTGGGTTCTTCAGCGTGATAGCCTCACTTTCGATAGTGTAGCTCTCCGGGTTCGTCTCACCGTCTGCCAGCTGACCGCCAGCCAGATTATAGGTGATGGCATACTGCTCCGGTGCCCATATAGCCTCAAACGTCATGTTACCACTTGGAACTGTTGCGGGCAGCTCTGGATCCCAACCAGCGAGAACATATCCTGTCTTTTTGATATTCTCTGGAGCCTTCAGCTCAGCACCGAAGTCCATTGCCTTAACGACATCCTTCTCACCATTGTTGAGCACGAAGGTCATAACGTACTGGTTGACAGTCCATGTCGCATTGAACGTCATGTTCTCAGCAGGAATGGTAGCAGGAACAGCCTTGTCCCATCCTGCGAACGTATGGCCTTCCTTGGTGGGGATAGGAGCGACGAGCTCGGTGGCATAGTCCTGCGTGATGACGATGTTCTCTTCACCATTGTTGAGCACGAAGGTCATGGCGTACTGATTGATTGTCCACTGAGCGGTGTACGTCATGTTGCCGGCAGGAACCGTAGCAGGAACCTCAGGACTCCATCCGCTGAAGCTATAACCCGTCTTCACCAGATTCTCCGGGGCTTTCAGTTCAGTACCGAAGTTCTGCGTCTTGACCACATTCTCCTCACCATTGTTGAGCACGAAGGTCAGGGTGTACGAATTAGGAGCAAACGTAGCCGTCAGCGTGGTGTTGGCACCAACGGTAAACGTATAGGTGTCAGTCACAGAGACGATAGTGCCGTCGACAGACCAATTGACAAAGTGGTAGCCTTCATTGGCAGTAGCTGTCACTGTTACCTCCTCGCCAGACTCGAAGGTGCCGGAACCAGTGACGATACCCATCTGTGCATCAGCTGCTGCGGCAGTCACCGTGAACTCATCAAATACCGTCAGTGTGGCTGTGCAGCCAGCAAAATGCGACTTGAACTGTGCATCGCCCAGTTCCACATTGGCAATGCCTATGGAGTACTTGCCATACGCCACATTGTCAGCAACCTTCACCTTGAAAGAGATGACAGCGCCTGATGTACCATCGATAGCAGCTACAGCACCATATTCCTTGTTGGCTGTTACCACGAAACGTTTCGCGTTGGCATTGACAACATGTGATACTACGGAATTATTCGTCTTAAAACGGCTGCTTGACAGTGTGACTTCCGATACCGTAACACCCTCAGGCAGGACGAAGTCACCCTGCAAAGATGTGATGGTATAGTCAGCGTTCTGCAGTTCCATAGAGACCGTTGTCTCTGTACCCGGCTTCACCTTCAGGTCTGAGAGTGAAACAGTCGGTTCAACAGCAGCCATTGTCTTTAACCCCAAGAATAAGGTTAAGAATAATATCAAATTCTTCTTCATGGAATTAAGGATTTAAGATTTTGTTAATAATTGCAGTAACATCAGCTTCAGTGACTGAACCGCTCTTGTCCATATCAGCGGCATCAGCATTGAAGTCAGGAGCGCTGCCATTCAGCAGGTACTCAACACACAAGTTCACATCAATGGCAGAGATGGTACCATCACCATTGACATCACCCATTAGTAGCTGGTCAGACCATGTAGCCTTGAAGGAATAGTCGCCCGTACTGCCCTTAGGAATAGAAACGATGAATGTAGGCTCAGTAAGACCTGTACCTTCCCATCCAGCAAAGGAGAAACCAGACTTCCATGGATTTGTCAGATAGATGGCTTCTGACTCTACGGTGTAGGTTGTGGGGTTGGTAGCATAACCTTCTCTCCACTGACCACCATCCAAATCGTAGGTAATCTCGTAGACAATAGGTGTCCATGTCGCAGTATAGGCGAGGGGACCTGAGCTACCCTTGGCAATCGTCACCTCCATAGCCTTACCCTCAATACCTGTTCCCGTCCATCCGGTGAAGTTATATCCCTTACGTGTCGGGTTCACCAATGTGAAGGTCTCACTCTCGATGGTGTAGGTGTCAGGATTGGGCTCTTCCACTGTACCACCGGCGAGGTCATAGGTGATGGGGTAGACGAGGGGCTGCCACTGGACTGTGTAGCTACGGTTGTCATAGCTGCCCTTGGCTACTGTCACCTGCAGGGTGGGAGCAGTGAGATCGGTACCCG
>Ga0265298_10006177_pt1 | contig 14845 bp, 22 predicted proteins | sample AusTroGonzalo_MG_3_FD_193486 | JGI IMG/M metagenome (GOLD analysis project Ga0265298, IMG submission 193486) | Bovine rumen microbial communities from tropical cattle in Woodstock, Queensland, Australia - Gonzalo_01 | ecosystem: Host-associated > Mammals > Digestive system > Stomach > Rumen ... | reverse complement strand
GCGCAGATGAGAAGTGCCAGTCGCTTCATGGGCGCTCCTTAGGCGGACGTGCCGACCTTGATGATGCCCTTGGTGGAGGTGGCGTTCGCGCTGGCCGAGATGGCCGCGCAGCCGAACCACAGGTCGCCGTTGACGACGCGGCGGTTCAGCTTCTGCTCCTCGGCCACGACGATGCCGATGGAGAGGCCGCTGTCGGGGTCGGTCTCGATGCCGGACTCCTGGAAGTCGGCCACGAGCTCGGGCACGCGGGCGAGGAAGCCGATCGAGCTGAACGGCACGATGCACGCGCGGGCCGTCATGCCCGGCAGCACGATCACCTTCTTGAAGCCCAGCTCGGCGGCGATGTTCTCCGGCGTGGCGGAGAGGTGCGCGTTGTGCATGAGCTGCTTGATGTTCGAGATCTCGGTGCCGTTCACCACGAGGCAGGACGTGGTGGCGTCGAACCAGTCCTTCGCGTTCGCGAGGCCGTCGTAGTCCGCGAGCGCGGCGCTGCCGACGGCGGGGATGGTGACGCCGGTGGAGAGCGTCGTGCCGTCGAGCGCGGTGCGGATCGCGTTGCGCACGGCGAGCGCGATGCCCGCGCCGCAGCGCTTCGAGAAGAGCTGCTTGACGCGCGCGGCGTTCACGCCCTGGTCGATGTTCGTGCCGCGCAGGTCGAAGCCCTGCAGGTAGTGCGCGCACGTGAGGCTCGCCCAGTCGGTGTCGCCGCCGGTGAGGTAGTTGTTCGAGTCGTCGTCGAACGCAAGGGCCGCGCTCACGGTGGAGAGCGGGACCTTGGTGGTGGCGCCGGGCTTGATGTCAAGGCCGGGTGCGTCGGACGAGAAGTCCGTGGGGCCGAGCTCGTTGATCAGGTCGAGCGCGGGCTTGATGTGCCCGAAGAGCGTCGCGATGGAGAGCGTGAGGGCGGGTGAAGTGAGTGCCATAGTTTTCTTCCTTGTTTGGTTGTTTGGTGGTTAGGTGGTTTGGTGGTTAGCCGATTTCCTCGGCGTGTGCCTTGAAGTAGGCGGCGCGCTCTGCCGGGGGCAGCGCGGCCATCTCGGCGCGGGCGTCGCCGGCGGACTTCGTCGGCTTCAGCTCGGGCGTGAGGCCGAGGGAGTTCAGCGCGGGCTTGTTCGGGATTACCGGCTGCTTCCCGGCATCCGGCTTCGCGAGACCGGCCACGAGTTCGCGGGCGGCGTCCTTGTTCAGGAGATACGCCTTCTTCAGCGCATCCTTGTTGCAGACGGCCTTGTGCTCCTCGGCGAAGGATTCGGCTTCCGCGTCTTCCTTCTCCTTGTTTGCCTGGGCCACCTGTTCCTGCAGGGCGGTCACGGCGGCGACGATTTCCTCTTCGGAAGCCTCCGGCGCGAGCCCCAGCAGTTCCTTCAGTTTGTCCATTTGTTTTTCCTTTCCCTCAACAGGTTCTTTTGCCGGCTGGGGCGCGCGGTTGAGGACGCACGCGACCGGAATGTTGGGCTTGTTGGTGAGCGCCACGGAGCGCAGGCGGTCCGGGCGACCGTCGGCGTCGAGCGTCCAGACTGGCGAGAGGAACCGCAGCCGGCGCGAGGTGACGGCCTGCGCGCCCGCGTCCGTGAACTTCAGGTCGCCCACGAGGCCGCGTTCCTTGTTGACGGCGAGGTTCGTGATCTAGGCGGCAGCCGAAGTGTCGCTGGTGAGCGACGGATCCTCGAAGCGATGCTCGAAGTCGCAGATGATCTCGCGCCCGCCGCCTTCACGCCACTTCTCCACCAGCTTGTTGAACGCCACCTCGTCGCACTTCTGCACGGTGCCGCCGTTGGGCCAGTCGCCGAACGGGCACAGCTGCACGGCGACGAGAACGTCGCCGCACTGGACGGAATCTGGAAGTTCTTTCGAGTTCATGGTTGCGTTCCTCAAAGGGTTGTGGTAGACTGTGCGGCGTTGGAGGCCGAAACTCCCTGCGGTGGCATGAACCGTAAGCCCAGGGCAGTAGGCGCGATGTTCACGTAGGTCTGCGTCGCGTTCACCGTGAGCCTCCTTCGCTTTTATCATCCGGCCCCCAGCCTGTGAGAACCCAGTTCCGAGGGAATCCGGCCTCAGGATCGCCGGTCAGACGAAGCGTAGCAACATAACCGCCGTTCTTGAGATTCAACTTCTGCCCGTTCTGGTATGGTCCTATGGCCTCGCCACGGATCAGCGTCTCCGCCAGATGTTCACGCGCATCCGGTCGTTCCATGAAGCGCACCATGCCGCGCGGATCATCTCCGCCGGTCGTGTAGACGAGAGAGATCAAGCCGACATCGCCACGGCTCACGGCGTTCGGCACGTCGCACTTCTCGGTGATGCACTTCTCGATGGCCTTCTTGCCCTTGCCGATTTCTGCCGCCTGTGTCTCGGCGCTGTCGGGATTGACGCCCGGCTTGTGATCGCTCGGATGATCAACCTCTGAGAACTGGCCATTCTGCTCGCGTTTGTACTCGCGATTCTGAATGACTTCCGGTTCTCGCGCCTTCTCCCACGCCTCCCTGTCCGCCGTAGCCTTGGCGAAGGCGGAGCCGTAGGCCTTCGCCATCTCCTCGGCGATCACCGCCGCGAGGGCGGGATCATCCGGGAGGAGGTTCGGCAGGTCTTTGAGCAGCGCGGCAGCCCTCTCGGGCGTGGGGTTTTCCAGAAGCTTGGCCACCTCGCTTGCAAGCGGCTTGCAATCAGCCGCCAGCGCCCTCAGCGTCGCCCCCTCGTCCTGGGTGTCCTGGGTGTCTTGGGTGTCTTGGCCCGGCGGCACCTTGTTGAGAAGAGGAAACCGGCCGGCGGAAACAGGACCGAATCCGCCGCCCGGCGCGCCGGAACCGCCCGGCAAGTCGCCCGCGTCCGCCTCCAGCTCCGCGCCGGTCTCGGTCTCAAGATACTCCTTCGTGAACTTGTAGCCGGCCTGGCGCGCCTTCGCGGCGGTGTCGAACACCTCGTCGGGCGTCGCCCGCCTCTCGGTGCCGAGCTCGAAGCGCACAAGCATTCCCTCGGGGAACACGAACCGGCCGAACCAGCGCGTGAACTCCTCGCCGATCAGCACGGCGTCGCGGCTTACGATCTCGCGCCACACGTCGCCCTGCGCGTCGCTCGCGCCGCTGCCGATGCCCGTGGCCTCCGCGATCGAGCCGAGCGTGCCGCCCGTGCAGAGCCGCACCATGGTCTTCTCCTGGTGTTCGATGAACGCCGAGAACGGATCCGCGCCGCGCGCCTCCGCGAGCGTGTTCACCTTCGTGCCGTTCGGCACCGCGCCGCACAGCGCCTCGTACACGCGCTGCGCCGCCTCCGCGAAGCGGTCCGCGTCGCCCGGCTGTGTGAGTGGCGGCATTTCGAGGATCACCGGCTGTAACGGCGGGATGCCGTAGCGCTCCAGGAAGCGTCCCCACTGGTCCTCCGCCACCTCGTGACGGAGGAAGAGCGCGAGCGCCGGATAGTCCACGGCGCGCACGCGCTCCAGGTGGAGCACGTCCTCCGGGTCGAAGGAGACCTGACCCTCGCCGCCCGGACCCGCCTCGATCACGAGCGGGTTGTGCCACCACGTGCCGTCCGGCGAACGGTTGAACTCCCACGACGGGGGAAGCTGGAAGCAGAGCCTGCCTTCCTTCAGGTAAGGCGCGGCGAAAGAATAACCGCGAAAGAAGGCAAGCCCCAAATGCTCGATGCACGCCGAGAGGCCGACCGCGCCGTCCAGAAGCTCCTCCAGCTTCTTCTTCTGCGCCTCCGCCGCCGCTCCCTCCTCGTTCACCACCACGCGCCAGCCGAGCGCGGAGAGCGCCGAGAGGCGGCGGTCGACGCACGTGAAGAGGGTCGGGTCGGTCTTCTCGATCTCGGCGTAGACGTACTGCAGGCGCGTGTAGCCGCCGCCGCGCGCCGTGTCGTAGATGTTCTGCGCCGCCCGCAGCGAGAGGCGCGTGAGCGGGTTCGTGCGCTCGATCCACGCCTGCGCGGCCGTGCGCTTCGGCTTCCCCGCGCGCGGAAACGCGATCTGCATGCTCTTCTGCTCCTTCATCCGAACCTCCTGCTCGTCAAGTTGCGCACCGCGCCCGCGCCCGAGCCGCGCGCGCCCACGATCACGCGCGGCGGCGGCACGTACCCGGCCCCGCTCGCGGCCGCGCGCCTCGCCAGCGCGAGCGCCGTGCACCGGTCGCTGTGCCCCTGCGCCGTGCGCGGGGCCTCGTAGTTGAAGCTTCCGTTCGACACCACCTGCTGCATCTCGTGCAGGTCCTCGCGGCAGTCCACGTCGAACGGCACGCGGAGCTTCGTCGCGTCGAACGCCGACCGCAGCTTCGGGAAGATGTCGCACTTGAACGGACGCGAGAACGTGCACAGCTCCACCTTCTCGCCGCCGAACTGCGCGCCCGTGTTCCGGCACGCCGTGAACTTCTTCTCCAGCATGTCGCCGAACCCCACGCCGGGGCCGGTGTAGTCCACGCACACGCGGGCGCACCGCTCCACGTACGGACTCCACGCGTTGAACTGGTCCACCGTGTTCTCGTTCTTCAGCACCTTCACGGCGCGCGTCCACAGGACGTCGCCCACCTGCTCCAGGAGCCACAGCACCGACGGGTCGCTCGTGCGGCCGTAGTCGATTCCCGCGTACCACGGGCCGCGCCCCTCCATCTCCTCGGGCGTGATCGAAAGCGACGCCTCCGCGCTCTCGCACTTCGCCATGAGGTCGTACGGCAGCAGCACCGCCGAGCCGTCGATGAAGAGCGCGAGGAACTCCTGCTTCCAGGTCTCGTCGTCGTCCACCGCTGCCTGCATCTCCGCGAGGTCGATGCCGAGCTCCGGCGCCGCGAGCGTGATCGGCGTGCGGTGGATGCTCCACGCGCCCGCCATGTACTGGGGCGGCATCTGCTCCGGGTCGATCGCGCCCTTGTTGGTGACGATGTCGTAGAACCGCTTCCCGCGTCCGCTCTTGCCGTTCGGCGTGGAGGTGAGGAACGCAGTTTTGAGGCCCTTCAGCGGATTGGAGATGGACGGGAGGATCGCCTTCCACGTGGCGGCGGGATCCTCAAAGAACGCGAACTCGTCCATCCAGATGTCCGCCGAGAAGCCGCGCACCGTGTCCGGCTTGCCCGGCACGGCGATGATGCGGCTGCAGTTCTCGAAGATGATGGTCGCGCTCTTCATCAGCGCGCCAGGCGCGTCGCGCTCCACGATCTCCTCCGCCACCTTGCACGTCTGGAACGCCTCGATGTGCTGCTTGCACTTCTCGACGGCCTCCAGCGACTGGCGCTCGGACGGCGACGCGATCAGGAAGTCGCGCCGGGGAGTCAGGTCGCAGAGCGCGACCGCCCGCATGGCGCCCGTGAAGCTCTTGCCGATCTGGCGGCCCGCGATCCAGGCGATGAAGCGCGACGGGTCGCGGTACACGCGATCCTGGTACGTCTTCAGCAGCTGGACGGGGCTCGTCATATCCCGTAGATCTCCTTGAGGCGGGCGGTGCGCTCCGCGTCCGTAAGCTTCTTGTCTGAAATGGCCTCCTTCGCCTGGGCGGCCCGGCGCTCCGCCGCCTCGAACTTCTCGCGGGCGAGGCGCTGCGCCTCCTCGTCGCGGCGGCCCGCGTCCATCGAGACCAGGAGACGGCCCAGCGCCACGATGCTCTTCGTGTCCTTCGCCGTCAGCGCCTCCCACATCGCGCTCACCACCGCAGACCGCTTCCGCTTGTCGAGCGCCTGCACGTCCTCCGACTCCTCGAACGCCGCCGAGGCGTACACGTTCTCGCGCAGCGTCTCAAGCGGCGCGCGCCGCTTCATGAAGCGCGAGAGCGACGAGACCGTGGTGCGCACGCCGAACTCGGCGCGCACCTTCGGCAGCGCCTCCTCGTACGACGCGCCTTTCAGCATCTCGTACAGCTTGTGCTGCTTCGCGTCGTCCAGCCTGTCAAGCGGGCTCTGTACATTCGGCTTGCGCATACTATCAAACCATCAAACTATCAAACCTCTTCCCTCATTCCCGCCTCGGTCGCGCGCCACGTGAGCGCGGTGGGGTCCAGCACGGACGCCTGGCGGCGCACCATGCCCAGCTGCTCCAGCTCCGCGAGCGCGGCGCGCACCTGCTCGGCGGTCACCGGCGCGTCCATCTGCGCGTTCGCGTAGGTGGCGAGAGCCTCGGGCGAGAGCGGGCGGCGTCCCGTTTCCTGCAGCACGCGCAGGATCGTCTTCTTCAGTTCAAGCGTCACCTTCATGTTTGGGATCCTTTCGCAAGCAGCACGTCAACCTTGCCTCTCAAAGAGTGAAGGGCCTCCGCGACATCATTCAGCCGATCGTATATCTTCCCGTTTTCGGCGAGGATGAGTTCGCGGAGGTCTTTGTCGTTTTTCTCGAGCGCCTTGATGCGGCGGGTGTGTTCGTCGAGGACGGCTTCCGTCTTCGTGATGCGCTCGGAGAGTTCGCCCGGCGCGGGCCTGCCGCGCACGCTGGCCCAGAGCTTCACGAGGCCGTTCGCGAGCATGACCGTGAAGGCGAGGCACGCAAGCCACGCCCCGATCTGCACAGGCGGCACTGTCATCAATTCGTTCATTCGTCATCCTTGGTCGTTATGGTCGCGACGGGCGGCGGGCGGGAAGAGTACGCGGGACCCGAGCGCCGCCACGACGGCGGGGACCGTAAAACCCACCGCGCCGCGACGGTGGGCAGTATATGAAAACGGCGTCAAGAAATCATCACTACGGTGCGCTGCGTGCGCGCTTTCTTCGCGCGCGCGCGCGCGCAGACGCGAGGCAAAAGTCTCACTGTGAGACTTTTGAACAAAAACGCCCTCTGCAAAGGACTTGCAGAGGGTGTGCGAAAAGTCTCACTGTGAGACTTTTGGAGGATCGCGTTACTTGCGCTTGCGGGTGGGGCGAGCCGTCCCCGGCGAGCCGGGTGCGCCGATGGTCACGCTGTTGCCGTTGCCGGAGATGATCGGCGAGTTCGCGCCGGTCGTCACCGCCGTGCCGGGAGAGGACGGCGCTTCGAAGCCGAGCAGTTCGTTCGGCGAAGTGTTGAACAGGTAGCAGAGTTCGAGAAGCATATCGAACTTTGGTTCTCGCTTCCCTTGCTCCCATTGGCTCAATGCAGGGTTAGTGATTCCAAGGGCGTCCGCGCTTTGCACGAGCGTCATTCCTTTGGCCAACCGTGCGGCCTTCAAATTGTCTCCAAAAACCGACATAAAAAGATTCTAACATTTTGTTTGATTTTGTCCTTGTGCCCGCTCTAACGATTTGTTAGAATGTCCACCGTTGTGCGGCACAACAGGCTGCATGATACCAAAAACCAGTAAAACCGTAAAGGAAAGGATACGCAAGAATGCGAAAAGTCGTGCTAAACCGCAACGGGCAGATCAGCCCCAAGGGCCGCGAGACGTCAGATCTCAAGGCCGGACAGTTCAAGGTCGGCGAGCATGTCATGCTCAGCATCACCGGCGACTGCTGCTATCATCGGAAGGCGTTCGAGGAGTTCGAGGTGATCGAAGTCAAGCCCTGCTCCCGTTTCGGGGGCGGCCGCGAGACGGTCACGTTCCAGCGCGTGCCCAAGCGCCCGCAGGAGGGGAAGTGATGCTACCCATCAACGAGATGAACCAGCTGTTCCTCGCGACGCACCCGGACATCCGGCGCAAGATTCGCGCCGAGTACCGCAAGTCGCATCCGCCGGTCATTGTCATGGCAATCAAGCCGAAGTACGCCAAGGCGATCTACGAGGGGCGCAAGAACTGGGAGTTCCGCAAGGCGCCGCCGCCCATCTACAAGGAAATCTTCCTCTACGAGTCGGCGCCCGTCTCGCGGATCACCGGGCGGATCGTGTTCTGCGCCGCCGTGACCGGCACGTGGCTCGACGTGTGGGAGATGGTCAAGACCAACCGGTGCTTCACGCGCAACCTTCCCGGCATCAAGCTGGTCGAACTGGAAGACTACGCGGGGAAGCACGAAGTCACCGCGCTGCGCGTCTTCAAGGCCGAGAAGCTTGAGCATGATGTCGCACTCAACGCGAAGCCGCCGCAGAACTGGGGACGGTTCGCCGCGACCTACCGCGACGCGCCGAAGAAAGAAGTGGAGGCGCAGGGATGAAAGAGGACAAGGCGATAGAAGAGTTGCGCGGAGAATACAAGCACCGCGTGACCCAACTGGCTGAGGCGATACTGGCATTGTGCGACGCCAAGGGGGAAAAGGTCTTTGCGTCACGCGACGAAGTTCGTTGGTCGGATTGCACGGTGCACCTCATGGTTTTCGTAGAGAAGAAGCAGCGTTGTCGCCACCGGGCGAAGCGCAACCACCCCGACCCGCTCACGCCCGAGGAGGAGCTGGCCGACACGATCAAACGCCAGAAGGAGCTAGACGTATGAACGACCTCTACACCAACACCATCTGCGAGAGCGGCGGCGACATCCCCGACTGGATGTTCTACGCCGTCTGCGCGTTGCCGTTCGTGCTCGTGCTGCTCGACTTCCTGGGGGCGCGATGACCGCGACCGACGCGCAGATCGAGATTGCGATCCTCGCGAGCGTCGAGCGGCAGGCGAACCGCACCGCCGCCGCGCTCCAGCGCGTCGTCGATCTCCTGGGCGAGGTTGATACGAAGGGAGGATTGAGCCATGCCAATGTCGGCAGAAGAAAAGCGCTCCAGCGCGTCTGCGACTTGATGAACCGTATCGAAGAAAGGAAAGGAACGAACCATGCCACCCGAAGAAGAAAAAGAGTACAGGACCGCGCTCCTGGCAACCCTGCGCCGGATCGCCGACGCGCTTGACGCCATCGCGGGCGTCCTCGCCGAGGCGTCGCGCGACACCACCCAGGAGGAGCAGGTCGATGAAGTCCGCTGGTAAGAAGACGTCCGCGCGGAGGTCGCCGCGCCGCAGCGCGAGCGGCTACAACGAGAGCGAGCTGGCGCGCGCGGTCGGCGTGTCGCCCTCGACCGTCCACCGCGTCCTCGCCGGCGAGCGCAAGCCGTCGGCGGCGCTGGCCCGCGCCCTGGTGCGGGCGGGCGTCTCCCCGAGGAGGATGCCATGACCGAGCAGGGCGAGCTCTTCCCCGAGCTCCTCGCGCCGGGCGCCGTGGCCGCGCCCCAGCATGAGGCGGCGTCCGTCCTTCTGGAGGGACTGCCCGACAAGGCCACATGCACCGTCCCGGAGGCGGCTGCGTTCCTCGCCGTCTCGGAGAGGCAGGTCGAGTACCTGGTCTCGGACGGCACGCTGCTCGCGGCGTACGCGAGCCGGTCGGACGCGGCCGCGCGCCTCCATGCGCGCCCGATCGTCCGTTCCGCGCGCCCCTACGACGCGGCGCGGACCAAGTTTCTCACGCTGGAGGAGCTTCGCCTGAAGCGTTCCAACGTGGGCCTGTAGACAACCAACCCAAAACCGAAAAGGAGCCATTATGGCAACGAAGAAGATGAGAGCCGAAACGTTCGGCAGCGTGGACGAGTTCCGCGCCGCCGTGAACCTGATCGCGAAGCAGGTGCTCGCGATCCGCAAGGAGGAGCTGTCCCGCGACAAGGAGGTCCAGAAGATCCTCGACGAGCGTAACAAGACGATCGAGCAGATGAAGACGGAGGCCGCCGGGATGCTCGCCCTGTGCGACGCCTACGCGAAGGACCACCGCGAGGAGGTGTTCCCCAAGGGCACCAAGACCGGCGAGACGGAGCTGTGCCAGTACTTCCTGCGCCTCGGCGCGCCGTCGCTGAAGCCGCTCAACGGCAAGTGGAAGGACGCGGACATCCTCGCGGCGGCGAAGGCCGACCCGGCGTGGAAGTCGTTCGTGCGCGTCAAGGAGTCGCTTGACAAGGACGCGGTGAAGGACGCCGCGTTCGACGACGCGGAACTCGCGGCGCACGGTCTGCGTATTGCGCAGACGGAGCGCCTCACGGTCGAACCGAAGGTCGAGAACCTGTAAGAGGAAAGAGTACCAAAATGAAGACCAGGAAGCAAGCCAAAAACGAAAGCCGTGAAGTGGCGCCCGTGGAGGTCGTCACGCCCGAGGTGATGCCGGACGACAAGGCCATCGCCGCGCAGATCGCGGAGGACATCCGCAACGCGGAGCTGGGCACGTTCTGCCGGGTGCGCGCGGGCGTGGGCCTGTGCAACTTCCGCGAGATGAACGCCCACGGCATGTGGGAGGCGCGGATGATAGAGATGTTCCCCGGCAAGTCGCGGGCGACTCTCTTCCGGTACATGCAGCAGGGGCGGAAGTTCTGCGAGCAGGTGTCGCTGGACGCGGGGAAGGTGTACGACAAGATGATGCGCGTGGACGTGAAGGCGCTCCAGGCGCAGGCCGCGCTGCCGGCCGACCAGCGCAAGGCGCTGCCGGTGCGCGGCGTGGCGAAGTCCGAGGCGGAGGGCAATCGCGTGATGAACGCGCTCGTGCTGATGGCCGCCGGCGAGAGGCCGGAGACCGAGAAGCCGAAGGCGAAGCCGCTCACCGCCTCCGAGAAGGCCGCCGCGTGGCGCGACTACACGGCCAAGCTCGCGGACAACCTGCGCGACTGGGGCGACAACCCGCTCACCTGGAAGGCGCTGGAGACGGACGACCTGGAGAAGTTCCGCGCGGAGCTCGTACTTGTGACGGGCCTCGTGAAGGATGAGCTTCGCAGCCGCGAGGAAAACGCGGTCAGGTAGGAGATCGGCGGACCATGAAGATGACACTCGTCAACACGCCCGACTTCGCGATGCTGCCGGTGGAGGAGCGCAAGAGCGTCCTCGACTGGCAGGACGCGATGGAGGCGGTGGACCGTGCCGACTCGAAGTTCGCGGAGTGCCGCCGCCAGGCGATCCTCCACACCGGCGTGAAGGGGTGGAAGAGCCCGCGCGCGATCCAGAAGAAGTACTACGCCTGGATCAACGCGGGGAAGTCCTGGACGGTTCTGGTGAACTGGGCGAAGGTTCCTCGGATGGCCGGGCCGCGCGACGACGCGCTCGGCAACGCGTACAAGGCGTACGCCGAGAGGAACCAGCGCTCGGGCCGCCAGGGCCACGCGGCGCTCCTGCGCGACTTGAGGTCGGGCAAGCACATCGAGGGTGTCGGCACATGGGAGGACGTGTGGCGGGCGAAGTACCCGCGCGCCCCCCTGCCGATGAGGTGTCCGGCGGACTGGATCCCGCCGGGCTGGCACTACGAGAACCTGCAGCGCAAGTACCCGCTCTCGTCGTACGAGCGGGCGAACGCCACGCGGGGCGCGGTCGCGGCGCGGCAGTTCGCGCCGCCGGTGTACTCCACGCGGGTCGGGATGCCCGTCGGCGCGGAGTACCAGTTCGACGACATGTGGGACGACCTGATGGTGTCCGTGCCGGGCGTGAACGCGCGGCTCGTGAGGCCGTTGCAGTTCCGCTGCATCGACCGTGCAAGCACCCACCTGGTGAGCTGGGGCGTGAAGCCGCAGATCCTCCGCGACGACCAGAGCCGCGAGGGTCTGGGCAAGGCGCTCTTCAAGGCGACCGTGGCGGACGTGCTGTGCAACCAGGGGTTCCGTCCGAAGGACGCCGGCGGCACGGTGTTCGTGATCGAGCACGGCACGGCGTCGCTGGACGACGCCGAGTGCGACCTGGTGACGCGTCTCACGGACGGGGCGGTGACGTTCCGCCGGAGCGACGTGCTGGGCAAGCAGGTGAACGACGGCGTGTTCCCGGGGCAGGGGCACGGCAACTTCAGGGCGAAGGCGCTCTTGGAGAGCCTGCACCGCCTGCCGCACTTCGCGGCGGCGGCCCTGCCGGGGCAGACCGGCGCGAACTCGCGCGCGGCGGGCGTGGAGAGCCTGTACGGGCTGGAGCGCTACGCGAACCGGCTGCTGGCCGCGTACGAGCGCATCCCGGCCGCGATCCGCAACCAGGTGAGCTACGGCGGCGCGCTGCCGTTCGCGTGCTACCGCGTCCTGATGGCGGAGCTCTACGAGCTGATCGACACGCGCACCGACCACAAGATGGAGGGTTGGGACGAGAACGGGTGGATCAAGGAGTTGTGGAGCTTCGACGGCGTGACGGACTGGCGGAGCGCGGAGTCGATCGCCGCGCTGCATCCGTCGGCGCGTCCCGCCGCCCAGGAGATGCTGCGCACGCCCGGCCACCACAAGGGCGTGCGGCTCTCGCCGCGCGAGGTGTGGGAGGCGGGCGCGGGCGCGCTCGTGCGGCTGCCGCACTGCGCGGTGGTGGACTTCCTCGGCGACGACTGCTACCGCACGGTGCGCGTCGGCCGGCGCCACCTCATCGAGTTCCAGGACCGCGACATCTTCGGCACGTCGCAGACCATGCGCTACGTCGCCCTGCTGGTCCAGCCGGATGGCACGGGCGTGTGGCTGCGCGAGGGGGCCGAATACGGCCTCTACACGCTCCCGCACAACCCCGCGCTGTCGGTCGTGGTGGATCCCGTCCGGCGGAACGTGCTGGGCGTGGTGAGCCAGTGGACGAGCGTCCAGCCGATGAACGAGAAGCAGGTGGAGGCGGCGATTGCCAGCCAGAACACCGTGCGCGCGATGCTGAACGACCCGATCCGCGAACGGCACGCCGAGGCGGCGCAGATCGCGATGTCGGAGCAGCAGAACAACAAGATCATCCTCGAAGGCATCTTCGAGGAGCGCAAGGACGGCGTGCTGGCGCCGTCGAGGAAAGCCGAGCCTCGGGAGGGCCGCGCTCCGTCGCGGCCGGCCGACGCGGAGCGCCAGCGGCAGCAGTCGATCCGGGACGCGACCGCCGCCCTCTTCAAAACCGAAGTCCCGGAAAACCAAGGAGAAGAGTACGATGGAAGCGAGACAGGATGGTGAGGTCGCCAAGACCTACAACGCACGGCTGCGCGCGAGGCTGGCCGAGTTCAAGGACGCCGAGGGGCTGAAGCTGGGCGCGCTCGCCCGGCAGATCGGCACGAACGAGGCGGCGGTCAGCCGCTACCTCGACGGGCACCCGCTCGGCGACGTGGAGAAGCTGGAGGGGAGGATCCTCGACTTCCTGGAGGCGTTCGCGCGCCGCCGGGCGTGGGACGAGCTCTGCTTCGACACGGAGGCGGTCACGATGTGCGAGGGCGCGTTCGACCTGATCCGCGAGTCGGGCGACATCGGCCTCGTGCACGGTCCCGCCGGGATCGGCAAGTCCACCACGTGCCGGCGGTACGCGCGCACGCATTCGACGGCGATCTTCTTCACCGTCATGCAGGGCGCGGGGCAGGACTACAACATCGTGCGGGCGATCTGCGCCGCGCTGCCGTCGCCGCGCTCCGCCGAGGACAAGCGGCTCAAGCGCGCCGAGTGGATCTTCAAGAAGCTCAGCGGGTCGCGCCGCCTGGTCATCATCGACAACGCGCAGCGGATCGGCATCGCCGGTCTGCGCTGGCTGATGGACTTCAACGACGCCACCGGCTGTCCGGTGGCGCTTGTCGGCAACCCGGAGGTGCTGGAGAAGGTGAAGGTCAACGACCAGATGTCCTCGCGGATCGGTTACAAGCAGTCGCTCGCCGACGCCATGAAGATCGACGGCCCGTGGCTCGACGCGGCGGCGGACGCGATGGTGGCGGCGATGTGGCCGGAGGCCGCTGCGGAGCTGCGGACTCCGGCGCGCGACGCGGCGCGTTCGCGCGGGTACCTGCGCACGCTCAACAAGCAGCTGCGGATCGCGCTGCGGCTTGCCGAGAAGCCGAGGTTCGCCGGGCGCTACGGCCTAGCGTTCGCCACGGCGCGCCCGCTCATCGGAACGGAGGAGGACTGACCATGCTCACCTTCGCGCAGAGGCAGAAGTTCTTCGCGGCGGCGCACGCCGCGTACCTTGCCGTCCGTCCCGCCGCTCCGTTCGACGAGTGGCGGCAGAACGAGATGGAGCTGATCGGGCTCCCGGCGTCCACGAAGCGGATGGACCACGTCTGGCACTTCGAGCGCGCCATGCTGCACTTCGCGATCCTGTCGGACGACGCGGGCGCGATGTCCTACTGGGGCGGGTGCGCCCGGCGACGGCTGGAGTGGATATTCGGCGGGTTTCTGAAGGACCTCGCGTTCCTCCAGGAGCGCGAGCCGTCATCCGAGACGGCCGCGTACATCGACGGGCTCATGGCGCAGTCGAAGATCGAGGAGATCGACGCGGAGAACCTGCGGAAGCTCTGCGCGATGGTGGACACGCGGATCCGTCAGCTGGCGAAGTCGGCGGGCGTGGAGCTGTCCGCGCTGCCGACCGCCGGGCGTCCGTGGTGCTTCCGGGGGTCGAAGGCTGCGGCCATGTCGGCCTTCATAGGGACGAGGAGGGCAGCGTGATGCCGGAAGTCAAGTTCTGCCACCGCCAGGAGGAATGCCCGCTCGTGCTAGGGGCGGTCGAGGCGAAGGTCAAGCTGCAGTCGACGCTGAACGTCGAGCGGTTGGAGTGGGAGGCGAAGCGCACTCTCATGAACAAGCTCTACACGGAGGCTGTGAAGTTGCGGGCGGCGCAGCGGAAGTACTTCAAGTCCCGCGACCAGCGCGATCTGGTGGCCTCGCGCGTGATCGAGGGCGACTTCGACAAGCTCTTGATCAACATCAAGCTCCAGGCGAAGGGCCAGCCGGTTCAGCAGCCCCTCGCGATCTAGTTTCAGGCCTCTTGAAACGACAGCGCGCCCGGCCTTCGCCGAGCGCGTTTTTTGTATCAAAGTTCAGTCAATCGCCCCGTTTGGCGCGTCCTGTTGTATCAAACCGAACGCCCGCGTTCAAACCATCTCCAAACCCCTTGTTTCTCGGCGTTTTCCGCCTTTTCCCGCCTCTTCCCGCCTTGTATCAAACCCCTCGTTATATTACTCACTTGCGCGTATACGGCATTCCAAAACGGCAACCGCGCACTGTTGGAACTCTTCAACACGTGTGACGAGTTGATTTTCCCCATTACGGTCATCGGAGAGCTTCAGTTCGGGTTTTCTTTCGGTACTCGATACGCCGAGAACATGGCTCGCCTGA
>Ga0265298_10006176_pt1 | contig 14849 bp, 12 predicted proteins | sample AusTroGonzalo_MG_3_FD_193486 | JGI IMG/M metagenome (GOLD analysis project Ga0265298, IMG submission 193486) | Bovine rumen microbial communities from tropical cattle in Woodstock, Queensland, Australia - Gonzalo_01 | ecosystem: Host-associated > Mammals > Digestive system > Stomach > Rumen ... | reverse complement strand
GTGCACGCCGGCAGACGTCTGGATCAACGGACAGTACCTGGGACTTTACCTGCTGACGGAGAAGATCCAGATCAAGAAACATCGGGTTAATATCACCAATCTGGAAGAGGCCATGGAGAAAGTGAATCCCGAACCGCTGGACAGCTTTGAAAAAAGCTCAATCAAGGACGGACCGCTTCCTTTTATGAGAGGATATGAGATTCCCAATGATCCGGAGGATATCACCGGCGGGTATCTGGTGACGATCGAAAAACCCTTCCGGATGGGGAAATTCGGATATGTGGGCGTCGGGACGATCCAGAACGTCTATTTCCGGATCAAAGAACCGACCTATCCCTCTCTGGCGGAAATACGGTATCTTGCGGAACGGATCGGGCAGATGCATGACGCCGTCTTTGCGGAAGACGGCCGTGACCCGGCGACAGGAAAGCATTATTCAGAGTTCCTGGATGTGAACTCGTTCGTGCTCAAGTTCCTGGTGGATGACATGAGCAAGAACTATGACGCGGCAGCCGGAAGCCAGTATATGTTCAAGGATTCGGACAAGGTGGATCCGCTGTTTTATGCCGGGCCAGCATGGGATTATGATATCTCGTACGGAAACGCGTGGCGCTATACCACGGCGGAAACGGATTATTATGCCCTGAAGCCCGAGACAAAGAATTTCTTTGCCCAGCTCGGAAAACACGAGGATTTCAGGAGTCTGCTGAGAGAAAAATGGCGCGATGCCGTGCGCCCGGCTATGGCAATTCTCATCGGGGAGAAAGATCCGAAACCGGACAGCATCCTGAAACCGTTTACGGAATATGTAGCGGCAATCTCACAATCGGCTGCCATGAACGAGGTTCGGCGGGGAAAAGGCACACCGATGACGAAAGATGCGGGGGTCGACTTTGTGAGCGGAACGGAATATCTGGGCGACTGGCTTGTCCGCAGAACTCATTATCTGGATCAGTCCTACGCTGCCGCGGAAAGCGAAGAAGCCATCCGGGAGGAAAGCACTGCAGGAACGGAAACGACGGGACAGGAAGGGGAATAGCTGAGATGGAAGCTTATCAGGAAGTGACGCTAAAAGCAAGAGACGGATATGAACTGGCGCTGCGGGTTTACGATACAGCGGAGCCGAAGGCCGTAATCAAAGTGATTCACGGGATGGAGGAACACCAGGGTCGGTATCAGATGTTTGCGGAATATCTTCAGGCCGACGGATACGCAGTGGTGACGGCGGATCTGCGCGGCCATGGAAAAACGGCGCCGACGCTGAGCCACATTGCGGGTAAGGACGGCCATCTGCTTTTGCTGGAGGATGAGCAGGTCATACTGGACTATATTCACGGACGCTGGCCCGGAGCACCGGTGAATCTGTTTGCGCATTCCATGGGAACAATTATTGCCCGTGCTTTTCTGCAGACACAGAGCCGGGAATATCACAAGGTGGCGCTTTCCGGCTATCCGAACCCGAACAGTGCGGCCGGCGCAGGAAACGTGCTGACAGATGTGATGTCAGCTTTTATAGGCGGGAAGAAGAATTCAAAAATAGTTGACAACATGGTGCTGGGACCTTTTTCAAAGGCAATCCCGGGCGCGAAAAGTCCGCTGGAATGGCTTTCCTATAATCCGGAGAATGTCAGGCGCTATGCGGAAGACCCTTTATGCGGCGTGCCTTTCACACTGGGAAGCTATAACGCGCTGTTCCGCCTGATTAAAATGATGGATACACCGGCACATTATAAGGAGGTCTGGAAATTGCTGCCCATTCTGATGATCTCCGGAAAGGATGACCCGTGTACCGGCGGAGAAAAGGGAAGGGAAGATTCCGTGAAACGGCTGAAGGAAGCCGGGTTTACGGAGATCCGCGTGGAGACGATCGACGGGATGAGACATGAGATACTGAATGAAACCGAAAACCGGAAGGTTTTCCGGATCATTCTGGATTTCTTCAACGAGATTGAGTAGCATATTGCGAAGAAAGAGCGATTGTGATAGCATGAAAGCGCAGCTGCCGGACGCAGCCGAAAAGGAGAGAAAACACAATGAGCAAAAAGCTGGAAGAATATGTCGTGACCATTCCCGATTTTCCGGAACCGGGTATCATGTTCCGGGATATCACCTCGGTTATTCAGGATCCGGACGGACTGAAACTGGCGGTTGACGGATTGGTCGGTCTGCTGAAGGATACGGAGTATGACCTGATTGTGGGACCGGAATCCCGCGGGTTCATCTTCGGTGTGCCGGTGGCCTATCTGACGGGGAAGGGCTTTGTCCCCGTGCGCAAGAAAGGGAAGCTTCCCAGGGAGACTATCAGCCAGGAATATGAACTGGAATACGGTACGGCGGAGATTGAGATTCATACTGATGCGATCAAACCCGGACAGAAAGCGGTCATCGTGGATGACCTGATGGCGACCGGAGGCAGCGCGCAAGCTGCCGCGAAGCTGGTGGAAAAGCTGGGCGGAAAGGTCGCCAAGATGGTTTTCGTAATGGAACTGGCCGGGCTTGAAGGACGGAAGAAACTGGAAGGGTATGACGTGGATTCGCTGATTATTTATGAAGGAAAGTGAATTCGCTCGGGATATAATCAGAAAAAAACTCACCGGGAATATTGACGCCCGGTGAGTTTTTAGATAGATCTGATCAGTGGCCGGCATCAAAGGAAATGGAATTCATGATGCGGTTGGCTGAGTCAACGCAGGAACCGTCTCCTTCCGGATAATAGAAGTAAAGCGTGACATTGTTTCCGCGATCCATCCAACTGTACATCAGATAAGCGGTGCCGCCTTCGGTTCCGGTGGCGTAAAGCATGTTCATCCCGTTCAGATTCGTTGTTCCGCTGTCTGTTTCCGATCCGGTCAGTACCTGAAAGAGATCCGACCCGGCCACTTCCCCGAGATAGGTGGCATAGGCCAGGACCGTCATTTTTTTGCCTTTCCAGTAAAGGCAGAGATCAGGCTCCTCGGAAGAGAGCGGCTGCTCCGCAAAGTGATCGGGCATATTGACCGAAAAACCGCCGACAGGGCAGGAGACGGTCTGCGCCAGCGCAGGGCAGCAAAACAGACAAAACAGAACCGCCAACATCAACACGGAAGCGCCACGCTTCATGCGGAAGACCTCCTTACAGTTTTTTCAATTAATGAACGATCTACAGGAGTAATTTCCTGCATCTTTTCGGAAAAATCATATCATAAACCGATTGAAAACAAAAGCTTTTTTAAGACAAAACGAGGATAAACGCGCAAATATACAGAATCTGAAAATATACATTGACAGGCGATGTAGATAAGAGTATGATGTATCTCGAAAGGAGGAAGGACGATGACGATATCGGCGGATCTGCTCCGAGGATATACGGATACGCTCATTATGCGGCAGCTGGCCGCAGCGGACGGGTATGGATACGGTATCAGCCGGACGCTGGCGGAGAAAAGCGGCGGGATGGTTCAGTTGAAAGAAGCGACGCTGTATACGGCTTTCCGGAGAATGGAGGAAAACGGATACATACGGTCTTACTGGGGCGATGAGGATACTGGGGCCCGGCGGCGTTATTACAGCCTTACCGATCCTGGAAGAAGCAAACTGGAAGAAGATATCTCGGTCTGGGTTGAAACGAAGAAAGTGATGGATTCATTGCTGGAAGTATGAGGAGGAAAACAAGATGAATCAGACGGTAAAGAGAATCGTTGATCTTCTGTTTGAGGATACGGTTGAGAATGAAGAAACCAGGGCGCTCCATGAGGAACTGATGAACAACTGCCAGGAGCATTATGAGGATCTGATCAAGCGCGGACTGACGGAAGAGGAAGCGACTGGCGAGGTTGTGGACAGCCTGAAGGGCATGAAGGATGTTATCGCTGAGTATCCGAAGAAGAGCGCCGCAGCGCAGCACAGGACAGGCGGGGAAACCGTTGACGGTCAGACGGAGAATCCCGCCGTTATCAGCCGGACCTTCGCGGGGATTTCCAGTCTGCTGGCCGAAACAACTGATCAGGAAATCTGTGTGAGCCCGTCCGGAGACGGAGCGATCCATGTTTTCTGCAGAGACCCGGAAGGGGCAACTTTTGAGCAGGAAAGCAACCGGCTGGTGATCAAAGGCGCGAAGAAGCGGGATAAGTTTGCTGCTCCGTTTGCGATGGAAGATGGGGAAGAGGTTTCGCTGTCCGGTCTGCTGAACATGGTGGGCAAGGCGATCCGGAATGTAGCGGTTTCCTTTGCGAACGGCGCACCGATCCAAATCGAGGTACCGGACGAGGGAATGGAAGTGATCGAACTGAACAGCCGAAGCGGCGATATCAACTGCAGCTGCGCCTTTGCTCGGAAGATGACGGTGAGGTCAACCAGCGGGGACGTCGGCCTGCATCCCGAAAAAGAAAAGACCGCAATGAACCTGTTGGTGAGCACGGTCAGCGGCGAGGCGGACGTAGAAGGATCCGCGATGGCCGCGGAGGTGAGCAGCATGAGCGGCGACGTGACGGTGGATGGCGTGTTTGAGACCCTGCAGATTAAGAGCACCAGCGGTGACGCGGAGTTCTCCGGTTCCGTTTCCGAACTGACGGCGTCTTCCGTCAGCGGCGACGCAGAAATTACCATCGAGAATACCACGCTGAAGCGGATTGATGCCCACTCCACCAGCGGCGATGTGGAGATCACCTTACCGGCAGGGCTGACAGGCGTACACGCGGAGTGCTCCACGGTGAGCGGAGAAGTACTGTCCCGGGTTTCCGATGCGGGCAGCGGCGCACAGGTGCAGATCAGGGCAAAGAGCATCAGCGGCGATGTCAAAGTCGGGTAAAAAGAACAAAAAATAAAATAGCTTTCAAAAGGAATACCTGCTATAATATTATGAAGGTATTCCTTTTTTGAACGGGACGAAATCAGAGCCGGCGGAGGGAGTATTTGAATGGACAGAATGAGACGGATAAACCGCCTGGTTACACTGCTGATGGCTTTGGCGGTCCTCTGCTCCTGCATGAGCATGGCGGCTGCAGAAACCACTGATCAGATCTATATTGAGAACGAATGGAACTTTGTTGACGGTTCCATGGACGTCAGCCACGGCATTCCGGACAACGCCACGGGCGTGCTGGACCGGATCCGCCGCACGGGCGTGCTGCGGGTGGCGACTGAGCCTTACTACGCCCCGCAGGAGTTTATTGATCCCGAAAAGACGGGGCAGAGCCAGTATGTCGGCGCCGACATGAGACTGGCCCGCCTGATTGCGGAGCGGATGGGTGTGGAACTGGAGATCATCCCGATGGAGTTCACACAGGTTCTTCCGGCACTGGCGGAGGATCAGTGCGACCTGACCGTCTCGGCCCTTTCCTATACACCGGCACGCGCCGGATCCTATACGCTGTCAAAAGGCTACTATTATTCGGAAAACATTGCCAGCGCGGGTTTTGTTATCCGGGAAGAGGATAAGGAAAAAATCAAATCCCTGGATGATTTTGCGGACAAAGTACTGATCGCCCAGAGCAGTTCCCTGCAGGAAGCGCAGGCGGCGGCGCATGTGCGCACGTATAAGGAATTCCGCCGGGTTTCCGCGGTGAAGACGATCTATGAAACCGTGCGCCAGGGAAAGGCGTTTGCCGGAGTTGTGGACGTTGAAGCGGCGGAAGCCTATATCCGGAATAATCCCGGATGCGGCCTGTGCATTGCGGAAGGGGAGGAACTCTTCTTTTCTCTGGACAAAGAGTTTCAGGGAGACCGGATCGCCGCAAAGAAGAACGAGGAGATGCTGCTCTATTTCGTGAACGGCGTGATTGACGAGGTGCTGCAGGACGGTACCTACCTGCAGTGGATGGAAGAAGCCCGGAAACGGGCGGCGGAACTGGGAATGTGAGCAAAACAACGGAAGCGTACCGGGACTGAAGGGGGAACGCACGTGAAATGGATCAAAGGCAGTCTGGCGGGTTATGTCCTGCTGGTACTGGCATGTCTGGCGGTTAACTGGGGAGGAGACCAGATCGTTTCCCGGCTGAACTGGCCGGTCTGGCTGGATTCGATCGGGACGGTGATATGCTCCTACGTTGCCGGACCGTTCTGCGGCGCGGTGGTCGGCATTACGACCAACCTGCTGGGACATATCCTGTACGGAATTCCGTGGTTCTATGCGATTGTCAGTGTGATCATCGCGATCATTGTCGGCTTTGCATCCAGAAAGCGGATGCTGGATCATCTGCTGGGTACGCTGAGTGTCGGTGTGGTGATGGCGACTTCCACGTCGGTAGCGGCGTTCATCCTCAATTCGATTCTTAACAACGAAAGCACAGGAAGCGCCTGGGGCGACGCTGTGAAAGGGTTCCTGATGGAACGGGGACTGAGCGCCTGGCTTAGCCTGTTCATCGGCGAACTGTATATGGAACTGGCGGACAAGCTGGCGATTCTTCTGGTGCTGTATCTGGTTACTAGACTGATTTTCAGCATCTATTTCAAAGCACATCCGGATAAACTGGCGCAGATGCAGGCGGAACAGGAAGCGGCTAAGCGCGTAACGGCAGTGCTGTTGGCGGTGGGAATCGGACTGGCCGCGCTTGCGGCGCCGTCAGCGAAAGCCGAGGAATCGGTGGTTTCCCCCGAGACTAATTACAACGATTATGTACAGACGATCTATTCAAGCCAGAATGGCCTGCCCTGCGGCGAAGCAAACGATATCGCCATCACGGGGGATGGGATCATGTGGATCGGCACTTATGCCGGACTGTACAGATACAACGGGCGGGAGTTCCGCTGGATGGACGGGTTTGATTCCGTTCGCAACGTTAACTGCCTGTATGTGGACGAGGAAGGCCGCCTGTGGATCGGTACCAACGACAACGGGCTGTCCATTGTGATCAACGAGCAGGTGGTCAACGTCATTGATCAGAGTCAGGGCCTGCCGGCAAACTCCGTCAAGTCCATTATCAAAAGCTCTGACGGCTACTACTACATCGGAACGACGGGCAGTATGCAGATTCTGACGCTGAACAACGGTCTGAGAAAGCTGAATACGATTGCCGAGGCTTCTTACGTGGATCACTCTGCAGCGGATGACAACGGCAATGTAGCGGCGGTCAACAATAACGGCGTTCTGTTCCTGATGCAGCAGGGGCAGATCATTAACTCCCGCCAGCTGCCGGAGAGTCAGGCGGTTTTCAAAAGCTGCACATTCGACCCGGACGGCTATCTGCTGGCGGCTACGACGGAGAACGAAATCTACAAATTTGATATCGCCCAGGGATGGTTTGAGCTTAAAAAGGTTTACCGGTGTCCGGAACTCAAGAGCATCAAAAACCTGCATTATATCGAGAACGGTGAATTGTTTGTCTGCGCGGACAACGGCATCGGAATGATTCACAACGGTGAATTCGAAAAGATCAACACGAATGATTTCAACAATTCCATTGACAACATGCTGATGGACTATCAGGGCAACCTGTGGTTCACCTCCTCCCGGTTGGGCCTGCTGAGGCTCGCTCCGTCGGATTTCCGGGATATCTACAGTACGGCCGGTATGGATAACCGGGTAACCAATACCATTGTCCAGTGGCAGGGCGCTTATTACATCGGCACTGACAAGGGCATGGACGCAGTGGATCTGAAGGGGAAGAATCAGGTTGTCAACGAACTGACGGAACGCTTCGCCGGCATCCGGATCCGCTGCATGCTGGTGGACAGTGATGATCACCTTTGGGTCTGCACATACGGCAGTGGACTGGTAGAGATCGAGCCGGACGGAACAGAATCCCTGTACAATAAGGATAACGGCGCCTTCGGCAACCGCGCCAGAGTGGTCACCCAACTGCGGGACGGGACAATCCTGGCGGCAGGCGATACCGGACTGAGCTTTATCCGGGATCATCAGATCGAGGATACGATCGTCTATGCCGAAGGGCGGATCAGCAGCATGGTGCTGACGATTACGGAACTGCCGGACGGCCGGATCCTGGCAGGTACTGACGGTAACGGCATCGCCATTATTGAGAACCGGGAAGTGACCCGGATGCTGACCCGGCTGAACGGGCTCAGCAGCGAAGTGATTCTGAGGACGGTGCTGGATGCCAAAACCGGCGGTGTTTTCGTAGTCACCAGCAACGGCCTGTGCTACATGAACACAGACGATACGGTGCGGCAGCTGGACAGTTTCCCGTATTTCAACAACTATGACGTGTGGATTAAGGGGACAGATACGCTTTTTGTCCTCTCCAGCGCCGGCATTTACACCGTGGACCGGAACGAGCTGCTCAGCGGGCGGGACAATATCAATTACGAACTGCTGGATACCCGGCGGGGCCTGAACAGCAGCCTGACCGCAAACGCATGGACATGGTTCAATGACGAGACCGGTGAACTGTATCTGCCCTGCGATACGGGCGTGTTCGTCATCAATACCAACAGCTTTTCTTCCGGGACGACGGTCTACCGCATGAGCGTACCATCGGTCAAACTGGACGGTACAGTGCAGCGGGTAGACCGGTATACGACGCTGAAGATTCCACGCGGAGTCAGCCGGGTGGAACTTTATCCCGAAGTAATCAACTACACCATCCAGGATCCCAATGTGGGGTACAGGATGGACGGTTTCGACAGCGACTGGACGATTGTGCCGCAGAATTCGCTGAACTCCATCGTCTACACCAATCTGCCGACCGGCGACTATACCTTCCATCTGGCAGTTTTTGACAATAATCAGGAGAACATCATTGCCGAGCGGACCTACAGCCTGACGAAGGCGAAGGAGATGTACGACAACAGCTGGTTCATCTTCTATATGCTGCTGGTGCCGGTTTTTGCGATTGTGTGGGTTGCCTGGCTGCTGATTGTCCGGCATGAAAACAAGATGAAGGCTGAATTGGCTCAGGCAAATAAACTGGTTGAGATGGGCAAACAGACGGTGATCGCCATTGCCCGCACGGTGGACGCCAAAGATCAGCGCACTGCCGACCACAGCAAACGTGTGGCCATTTATTCCGCCCAGATCGCGAAAGCATACGGCATGGATGACAAGCAGTGTCAGGATATTGAATGGGCGGCACAGATGCACGATATCGGCAAAATCGGCATTCCGGACGCGATCCTGAATAAACCTGCCCGGCTGACGGACGAAGAATATGCGATCATGAAGTCGCATACAACCCGTGGCGCCGAGATCCTGAAGGATTTCACCCTGCTGGACAACGTAATCGAAGGCGCGGAGTTCCACCATGAACGGTATGACGGACGCGGGTATCCCAAAGGCCTGTCCGGAGAAGATATCCCGCTGTATGCCCGGATTATCGGCGTGGCGGATGCTTTTGACGCCATGACAGCTAACCGAATCTACCGTAAACAGATGGACTTCAGCTATGTGCTGGGCGAGATGGAGAGGGGACGCGGGACGCAGTTTGATCCCCAGTTTGTGGATATTCTGCTGAAACTGATCCGGGAAGGCACGATCAACCTGAATCAGATTTACCATGTTTCCAAGGAAGAGAGTGATCAGGCGGAAACCGAGGCGGCGGAGCGGGCAGCCGAAGACAAGAAGAAAACGGAAACTACCCTGAGCTCCGGCAGCGTTTCTGAACAGAAGGATCCGGGGCAAGGAGGAAAAGCATGAAAATCAAACGCTTTTTCGTTACGGTGATCGTTTGCACCGTTGTGCTGGTTGCAGCGGCCCTGCTGACAGGATATTGGAAAGACAGCCCGAACAACGGCATCCTCAAGGTTGGTTTCGTCTATTCCGAGGATGAAAGCACGCCCTATACGGCTAACTTTGTGATGGCTCAACGGGCCCTTCAGGCAGAATATGGCAGCAAGATTGAAGTCATGTTCAAGAGCAATATCCTTGCCCGTGAATCGGAACAGCCCATGCGTGATCTGATTCGCAGCGGCTGCAGGATCCTGTTCATCAACATGGATACGGACATTCCGATTACCCTGGCCCGGGAATATCCGGAGGTCACATTCTGCCAGGCATCCATGCCAACCATCAGCATTGAAGGCGCACCGGACAACTATCATACCTTCAACGGGGAAATCTACCAGGCGCGCTACGCCAGCGGCGTTGTGGCCGGAATGAAGCTTCGGCAGTTGCTGGACAGCGGAGCCGTGCTGGCACAGGACGCATATGTGGGTTATGTGGCTGCCAACTCCACAGCGGAGGTTATCTCCGGCTACACGGCATTTATCCTGGGGGTTCGCAGCGTGGCGCCGGAGGCGGTTATGCGGGTCCGGTATACCGGAAGCTGGAGTAACTATAATGAAGAAAAGAAACAGGCAAAGGAACTGATCGATGAAGGCTGCGTAATCATTGCGCAGCATGTGAATACAATGGCACCGGCGGTGGCGTGTGAAGAGGCGGCCGCGGCGGGACGAAGAGTGTACCATGTAGGGTATCACCAGAGCATGATGGATGTGGCACCTTCTTCCGCGCTGGTCAGCATCCGGACAAACTGGGCTCCCTATATTATTCAGGCAGTGCAGGCTGTAATGGATAATCAGGAAATCGAAGAAGCGGTGACGGGAAATGTTCACGGCAGGGACATGAGCGCCGGCTTTGATGCCGGCTGGGTGGAGCTGCTGGAGATGAACCGGTTTGTAATTGCGGAGGGAACAGAAGCCAAGGTTGAAAAGACAATCGAAGGACTGAAGAAAGGCAGAATCAAAGTTTTCTACGGCAACTATATCGGAGTGAACCCGATGAACCCGGCAAATACGATCGACCTGAATACGGAATATATCGAGAATCAGTACTCTTCCAGACCTTCCTTTCAATATATTCTGAAGGACTGTGTTATCATCGAGAACTGAGAGGGATTCAGAAGGCGGTTCAGGAAGAACCGTCTTCTTTTCTGTACGGTATGTTAGCAAATGAAACAAAATATTAAGAAAATGTTGACAAACGAAACAAACAGTATTATAATCACAACATCAGAAGGAAAGGAACGCAGCGGATGAAGCAGGATTTCGGAACGGTGATTCGCGACAGAAGGAACGCGTTGGGGATCAACCAGGCTCGCCTGGCGGAGGAAACCGGCGTCAGCCGGAATGCCGTCGCAGGATGGGAGACGGGGCATTCCAGGCCTGATCTCGGGACGGTTCCTTCTCTTTGCAAGGCACTGGGGATTTCGATCGAGGCTTTTTTCGGAACGGAAACCCCGCGGAGCGAAGAGGAACGCCGCCTGCTGAAGTTTTTTGCCTCACTGGATCAGCGGGACAGGGAGGCAATTCTCTGGCAGACGGAGGCACTGGCCGAAAGGCGAAAACGGCAGGCAGGAGCGGGTGTGCCTGCCGCAAAGAAAGCAGGCGAAAGAGCGGAGCGAACACATGAGGCAGTGGTTCCGAAGTTTGTGACCGTTTACGCAAACGAACTCGGGGCTGCAGCGGGGTTTGGTGCCGCGCTGGATGAAACCCGGGGTGAGGAGATCAGGCTTCTGGCTGACGAGGAGACGGAACGGGCGGACGAGATCATCACCGTTTCCGGATGCAGCATGGAGCCGACCTTTATGGATGGTGACCGGGTGCTTGTACAGCATACGGACAGGGTTCGTCCCGGAGAGATCGGCATCTTTCTGGTGGACAATGAAGGCTATATCAAGGAATACCGGACGGATGGGCTGCATTCACATAATCCGGCGTACGGAATGATCCCCCTGAGCGGGGAGGAAACCGTACGCTGCGTAGGCAGGGTAATCGGAAAACTGAAAGAAGAGCAGATTCCGAACGAAGAACAGCTTAACATGATTGAAGAGGCAGTCCGGGACGAGAAAGGAAGATCAAAAAGATGAAAACGGGAACGATAAAAAAAATCAATGAAGCGCTTCAGTTTATTGCGGCGGGGGATTATGAGGAACCCGAAATCCGCCCGTGGCAGTATGTACAGATGGAATACGAGCGCGTCGGACTGATGCCGCCCGTCAACACACCGGTTTTTGACAGTCTGGAGGATGCGCAGATCTGGATGTGCCTGGACGCGGAGTACAACACCCGGCTTCGCGAGCGTACCTGGCTCAAGGCAGTATGACAGAAGGCATCAATACTATTTCAATCCGGCTTCGGCCGGCTTTTTTTTATTGACGCGGAGAGACGTGCTTGGTAAAATAAGAAAAAAAGGTCCATATTTTATCAGCGGAGGACGAGATCCATGACGAGAAAAACAAAGATTATCTGTACCATCGGACCGGCCTGTGAGAACGAAGAAACCCTGATCGCTATGTGTCAGGCCGGAATGAACGTCGCCCGGCTGAACTTTTCCCACGGGACCCATGAGGAACACCTGAAACGGATCGAGATGATCCGCTCAGTGCGGGAAAAACTGAATCTTCCGATCGCAATCATGCTGGATACAAAGGGACCGGAATACCGGATCAAAACATTCAGGAACGGCTCGGTGACCCTGAAGGACGGGGAACGGTTTTCGCTGACCACGGACGATATCCAGGGAGATGAGACAAGGGTAGCCGTAACCTATGCGAAACTGACGGAAGAGCTTTTCCCCGGAGATACGGTATTAATCAACAACGGTCTTGTGATCCTGAAGGTTGAGGAGATCAAGGGGAATGACGTGGTTTGTCAGGTGCAGAACGGCGGTGTCCTGTCTGACAGGAAGAGCATGAATTTCCCGGGGAAAGTGCTGAAGCAGGACTTCCTTTCAGAACAGGACAGGAAAGATCTCCTCTTCGGGATCGAACATGATGTGGACTTTGTGGCGGCGTCTTTCGTATCGTGCAAGGCGGATGTGCAGGCCATGCGGGACCTGCTGGACGAGAACGGCGGCAAAGACATTGATATTATTGCGAAGATCGAAAACCGGAGCGGTGTGGATCAAATTGAGGAAATCTGCGAGGTTGCGGACGGCATTATGGTGGCCCGGGGTGATCTGGGCGTTGAAATTCCGTTCATGGAAGTACCGGTACTGCAAAAATACCTGATCAGCAAATGCCGGATGCTGGGCAAGCGCGTGATTACCGCTACGGAGATGCTGGAAAGTATGATCCAGAATCCGCGGCCGACCCGAGCGGAGATCTCAGACGTTGCCAATGCGGTGTATGACGGATCATCCGCCATTATGCTCAGCGGTGAGACCGCGGCAGGGAAATTCCCGGTGCTGGCTGTGCAAACGATGGCGGATACGGCGAAGTTTACGGAAGCCGGTATAGATTATGCGGAGAAGTTCCGGACGATGAAATTCAAGATCCGTAACAATCTGGACGCGGTTTCACACGCAACGTGTTCCATGGCTGTGGATGTGGGCGCAAAGGCTATTGTGGTCAATTCCATTTCCGGCCGGACCGCACGGATGGTATCCCGTTTCCGCTGCCCGGTAAGTATTATCGGAACGACGGTCAACGAGCGGGCCTGGCGGAAACTTAATCTTTCCTGGGGTGTGACGCCGGTGCTGTCGGAAAATTATTCATCCATGGATGTGATGTTCTGGCAGGATCTGAAATTGGCCCAACAGCTCTTTGACCTGAAAAAAGGTGACAATGTAGTGATGACCGGCGGACAGATCAACGGGGAACCGGGGAATACGAATACAATCAAAGTGGAGATTGTCAAATAGGCTGAATAAACACAAAAACAAAAGGAGCAGCTCATCCGGGAGCTGCTCCTTTATGAAATAACCAATATTCTGTTTATATGCTGTTTCTTACTTTAAATACTGCTGCATGACAAAGCCTGTCTTGCCATCGTATTCGATCTCAGCCCAGTTTCCGGTCAGACCCAGCACTTTTACAGTCGCACCGTCCGGAAGACGACCGTTATCACCGAGGCCATGGACGTTGGAGGTACTCTTATCGGGTTTGTAGTGTACATTTACGCTCTTCCCGTCAGGGGTACTGATCGTTGTAGTGTAAGGCTGGAATTTGGGCTTGGCAGTCGGTTCTTCTGTCGGTTCCGGAACATTGGCAGGTTTGCTAAGCTGGAGGTATTTGTTCTCCATATATCCGGTCTTGCTACCGTAAGTGATCTTATCCCATTTTTTATCGTGATTCTGTACGGTGACAGCGGCACCATAGGGAACCGCCGTGATCACGGAATAGTTACCGGCGCCTTTGCGCATGTTGACAGGCTTGCCGTTAGCACTGACTACATAGGCTGTATAGGGAGTATTCACAGCGGGTTCAGACCTTGATGCCGGCGGATCGGTTGGCGCCGGAGCGCTTTTGCTCAGGAATTTGGTCATCATGTAGCCTGTGTTTCCGTCCACCTCAATCTTGTCCCAAATAGAGCTGTGCGCAAGGACTTTGACTTTTGTGCCGGTCGGATACGAAGCGATGACGGGAGCATTGGTACTGGCACCGGAACGAAGATTTACCTTCCGGTATCCCGCATTAAGAACCCATGCATCATAATTGCCGCCTGTGACAGCTGTTGACTTGGAAGCAGTACCTGAGGCTTTGACTTTCTTTTTGCTGAGCAGAGAATTGACAACATATCCGGAACCGAGGTCTCCGGCGCTGACATAGGAATACTTACTGCCCCAGGAGAGAACGCTGACCTTCCTGCCCTTGGCAAGTTTGGCTACGGCAATGAAATCACCGCCGGGGCCGGTACGCATTGAAGTATCATCATTCGTGATCCATGCGCTGCCCGTGGTGGCTTTTTTGATGTATTTGGTTTGGACATAGCCTTCCTTACCGTTTGTAAACTTCACGTAGGACCAACCATCGGATGTAGACTGGACAGTCAGTACATAATCGAGCCGATAGCTGGCCAGAACCTGAGCGCTTTCGCTGGGCATCATACGGACTTTCAGCGAGCTGGTGTTAACCCGGTAACGGGTCGCAGCGGAAGCGATTCCTGCCGGAACCAACAGAGCGAGGATCAGCAGCAGGGCAAGCAGACGTTTTTTCATCAGAGTTCCCTCCATTAAATAAGATGCCAGACACAGGGCA
>Ga0265298_10006174_pt1 | contig 14854 bp, 13 predicted proteins | sample AusTroGonzalo_MG_3_FD_193486 | JGI IMG/M metagenome (GOLD analysis project Ga0265298, IMG submission 193486) | Bovine rumen microbial communities from tropical cattle in Woodstock, Queensland, Australia - Gonzalo_01 | ecosystem: Host-associated > Mammals > Digestive system > Stomach > Rumen ... | reverse complement strand
TGAACTTTTGCTAAATTTTTGTTATAATATTTAAAGATGAAGGATTTAAAGGAGGTATCTCTTTTGCGAAATAGAATAGAAGATATTAAAGCTAAAGGTTTTAATATGCAAACTCAGTTAGATACCAATCAAAATCAACCTTCAGGATATGCGGGGCTACCTGCTTTAGATTTTTCAAAAATTAGGGTAGGAGCACAAACACTTGAAGACGCAGTTCTTAATTTAAGCTGTTATAAAAATGTTAATCCAAGATTAGCAGATAGGGTAACTGTTTTAAGAGCTATTGATACTGGCGATATAAAGACAATGAGAGAGATTTCTGATTTCTTTTATAAAACTAGTGGTATTTATGCAAGAATACTTAGATATATGGCTTTTATGTATCGTTATGATTGGATGGTTACTCCATATATTAATGATGAAAATGTTAAGACAGAAAAATTATTAAAAGGTTTCCATCAGAGTTTAAGAGCCTTAGATAATTATGGAGTTAAAAAGCATTTAGGTGAGATAGCTTTAAAGATATTGCGCTATGGTGTTTATTATGGATACAAAGTTCCTTTTAATAATAGCATTACTCTACAAGATTTACCCCCTAATTATTGTAGAACAAGGTACTTTTGTGGAAATAAACCAGCAGTTGAGTTTAATATGAGATTCTTTGACGAATGTTATTCAAATGTGAGTCAAAGAATGAAAATATTAGCTTTGTTCCCTAAAGAATTTCAAAAAGGTTATGATCTTTATAAAAAAGGAAAACTACCTCCAGAATTTCAAGGTGATACGAGCGGTTGGTATTTATTAGATCCAAGTAAGACAGTTAGATTTACTGTTAATGGGGAAGAGTATCCAGCTTTTATTTCTGTAATCCCTCTTATTATAGATTTAGATGAAGCACAGGGATTAGATAAGAAAAAGACTTTACAAAGACTTTTAAAGATTGTTATTCAAAAAATGCCATTAGATAAGAATGGAGAATTGATATTTGATATTGATGAAGCACAACAATTACATAATAATGCAGTTCAAATGCTTAGTCGAGCTATTGGCGTTGATGTGTTGACAACTTTTGCTGACGTTGATGTTGCAGATATGCAGGATACACGTGGCACTGCACAGACAGATGATTTGCAAAGAGTTGAAAGACAGGTCTTTAATGAAGCTGGTGTATCTCAAATGCAATTTAATACCGATGGTAATATTGCATTAGAAAAATCTATTTTAAATGATGAAGCTACTATATATAATATGTTGCTTCAATTTGAAGAGTTTTTAAATGAACTATTAGAGCCTTATAATACTAACGTTAGAAAAGTAGAGTATAGAGTTCAACTTCTTACTACTACTATTTATAATTATAAAGAATTAGCTAAGTTATATAAGGAACAAATGCAGGTAGGATTCTCTAAGATGCTACCTCAAATTGCTTTAGGGCAGAGTCAAAGCAGTATTCTTGCTAATGCTTACTTTGAAAATAATATTCTTGATTTGGTTAACGTTTTCATCCCGCCATTAATGAGTTCTACTATGAATGAAAACATTCTTAATAGAGTACGCGGCGGTGGGGGATCTCAAGGCCAGGGTGATGGAGAAGGCGCCGGCCGCAAAGAACTTCCAGATGACCAAAAGTCAGAAAAAACTTTAGCAAATAAAGAATCAAGTAGTTAAAGGAGATATAATATGTCAACTAATAGATTAAGTATAGCTACTATTTCTTCTCCTGAGTTTATTAATATTGAAGGAATAAGCCCTTTTGCTTCTAAGTGTGAAATTAAAGTTCTTTATTTAGGTGAGAATCGAAATGGTTCTTATATAAATAAAGAAGTTGCTACACAGATGGCACAAACTCTCCCTGGATGTCCTATAGTAGGTTATTTCAGTGAGAATCAAGATGATTTCCGCGATCATGGAGATCAAATGATTATTGATGGTGATGGTATTAAGTTCAGATGCTTAACTACTCCATATGGTTTTGTTGCCCCAGATGCAAAGGTTTGGTTCCAAGAATTTGAAGACATAGACGAATTTGGCAATAAGATTATTCGTGATTATTTAATGACAGAAGGATATCTCTGGACAGAACAATACAAAGAGGCACAGAAAGTTATTAATAAAGGTCGTCCTCAGTCTATGGAACTAGATGAAAAAACACTTAAAGGGCATTGGTCAACAGATGTTAATCGTGGTGTTGATTTCTTCATTATTAATGACGCAATTTTTTAAACTTTGTATTTTAGGAGAAGATGTTGAGCCATGTTTCGAGGGAGCTAGTGTAACTGCTCCAGAAGTTAGTTCAACGTTTACTAGAGATGATAAGTTCACTCATACATTATTTACTATGATGAAAGAATTGAAGGAACTTACATTAAATAATAAAGGAGGAAATTCAATGCTTGATAATAAAGAGTTTGTTGCTGTAAATGTGGAAGCTCCTGCTGAAGAGATTGTTGAGGCTACAGTTGAAGAAGTTGTAGCTGAACCTGTCGCAGAAGTAGAGTCCGCTCCCGCAGAAGAAGGGACAGAAAAAAATATTGAGATTTCTTTAGAATCTGAGGACAAAGCAGATTTAGAAGATAACATTGAAAATCAAGATATTATAGAAGACTTTGAGAAGGTTTCTGAAGAGGATTCTTCTATTGTTGCAGAAGAGTCTGTTATTGAAGAGAACCTTACAGAGAAATATGCTCTCCTTGAGCAGCAATGCGCAGAGCTTGATGCTAAGTGCAAGGCTTTAGAGGAAGAGAATTCCGCTCTTGTTGCTTTTAAAGAGCAAGTAGAAGATGAGAAGAAGGATGCACTCATCGAAAGTTTCTACATGTTATCCGATGAGGATAAGAAGAGCGTGATTGAAAATAAAGCTCAATTTACATTAGATGAAATTGAAAAAGAACTTTCAGTTATCTGTGTAAGAAAGAAAGTAAATTTTAATCTTGACGAAGAAAAAGCTACTGAAACAGAAGTAGTACCTACAACTTACAACATTGATGGCACAGAAGATGATGGTCTTCCGGCTTGGTTGAAGGCTGTAGAAGCACACAAAAATGCTGAATAATATTAAGGAGGAATAGAATATGTCTTTTACAAGAGTTAAGTATGGACAGGTAGAGCCTAACCAATTATCAGCTCAAAAGACTGGTCAGATCTATGCAAGTCTTCCCCTTGATCCTGACGTAAAAATACTTCAGAATGGTGAATTCATGTATTATGATTATCAGACTAATAAGGTATCGGCTGATGATTCAACAGGTATCTCAGAGCCTATGCTTGTATTTAACGAAATTAAACTTTATGAGCCTTTCTGGAGAACGTCTTATAAAGATTTTGCAATGATTAGAGTAGATGCTGTTAATGCAGCAGGCACGACAGTTGCAGGCGAGAATTATGTTACATCTGATCTTGCAACAAATGGACCTATTGAAGGTCAGTATGGCGGTGGAGCGCTTACTCCTGGTGTTGCAGCTAATCCTGCACATCCTGATTATCCGTATAGAATGACAGGTATGGCACCTCGTCTCTTTAAAACAAATGTTGGTGATATTTTCACAACTAACATGGTTGAAACAGATGATGATGCTGGACAGGAAGTTACTTATACAGTTGGTAATCTCCTTGAGCCTGTAAAGAATACAACAACAAAAACACTTCAGCTTAAGAAAGCTACTGGCACACCTACTGGAATGGCTTGGGTTGTAGTTAAAGTTTATCAGATGCCCGATGGTCAGCCTGGACTTAAGCTCCAGAGAGTACAATAAAGAAGGAGGAAATAGATATGGCTTTAGAATTTAAACAGTTATTAACATTAGCTAAGACTGTAGCAAAAGCTGATCCATCTGCTCCTACTGCGTACAGTTTTGGAGATAAGAATTTTGGATATAGCGAAATGCAAGAGACTTTGAGAGATGAATTCAAAGAACTTGCTGGAACATATTCTCTTTACAGAGAAAATAAGAATACAATTTTTGCTCTTATTGAGCAAACAATAGACGAAGTTCTTCCTCAGAAAGTAATGCAGAATTATTCTTCATTCGCTGAGATTAAGACGTTTGCACAGGGCGACAAGCCTATCTTCACACAGAAGATTACAACAGCTTCTAGAAATCGTGCAAAGAGCTTCATCGGTAAGGTTGGACTTGCTGGTCTTTATGAAGTATTCAAGCTCGATGGAACAAGTTATGAAGTAACAACAAATGCTATCGGTGGAGCTGCTCAGATCGGATTCGAAGAATTCCTTGATGGTAGAGTAGATTTCGCAGATGTACTTGATGTTGTTATGGAAGGTCTTGATGAGTGCATTTACATTGAGATTGAGAAACAGCTCAATGGTGCTATTGCTAACATCAATCCTAATAACTATGATACAGCAGGTGGATTTAATGAGGATAAGTTTGATACATTGCTTAGCAAAGCTGATTCTTATGCTCATTCAACAATTTACTGCACACTTGAGTTCGCAGCTCAAGCAATTCCTCAGTCTGGTGACTGGATTTCTAATGAGATGAAGAACAACAGATGGCAGAATGGTTACCTTGCTAATTATAAAGGACACCAAGTAATTATACTTGCTCAGTCTTGGGAGCCTAATAACGTTGGTCCTAATGGAACAAGAGTTATCGATCCTAGTTTTGCATACATCATTCCTACAGGTGCAGAGAAGCCCGTTAAGATTGCGTTTGAAGGACAGACAATCGTTGACGAGTACACAAACTATGATAGATCAAGAGAAGTTCAAGTTTATAAGAAAGTTGGCGTTCGCGCTATCTTCTCTCAGGCTATTTGTGTATATAAGAATAGTAACTTGCATAGATAATTTCTATGATATAAAAAGAAATAAGGGGAAGATATTTTTCTTCCCCACTATTTCTTTATTTTAAGGAGATAAAAGGAGATAACTGAATATGTTAAAGGATAATGATTTAGTAGTTGTTAGAAATAGAAATAGGGGCGGTACATCTTACCCTATAGATGGAAACTGGATTAATTTTGAATATAATGAAGTTAAGAAAGTTCCTTTTTCACATTTGAAATCTTTAACTTACACTAACGGCGGAAGGTATTTATTAGACCACTGCTTTGTTATTGAAGATGAAGACGCTTTAAAGCAATTAAACATGGCTGTAGAACCAGAGTATTACTATACAGACGAACAGATAAAGAAAGTCCTTTTTGATGGTAGTTATGATGAATTTGCGGATTTCCTTGATTTTGCTCCAGATGGTGCGATTGAAATTGCTAAGAATCTTGCAGTAACAGAAGAGCTTCCAGATAACAAGAAGAGAGATATGCTTGGACAGAGAACTGGTTTAAATATTTCAAATGCAATCATGGTTAATAAAGTAATGAATGAAGATAATAATGAGGCGGAAGTAGCTGCTCCTAAGCAGCGTAGAGTAAAAATTGAAGAGCCTAAGACTGAGGCTCCTGCTCGTAGGACAGCGGTTCCCGCTGATAAAAATAAAATAATTATTAAGAAGTAATTTCTTATAGAAGGAGGTTTATATGGCTATTCAAAATGCTACTACCTCTTTCATAACCATATATGACAGCTTTTGGGGACGTGTAACTGACGATCTATACATGGAATTAACCGAAGTAGATACTTTAGAAATGCTACAAGATTTATTAATTAATTCATTGCCCCGTTTTGAGTTCCCTCGTTTCGATATTTTTGATTATGAGCTAGGCACATGGCAAGATCTCGGAACGTATCAAGGAGCTGAAAGTGATAATAAAGAGGTGCCAATCTCCGGATGGGTGGGCGGCACCTTTAATTATGGACTCTCTGATGAAGAAATTAATATTATAGCTTTGAATATGGTTATAGAGTGGTTAAGCCAACAGTTAGACACAACTGAGAACACTAGAGAAAAGTTTAGCGGAACAGATTTTAAATTTACTTCTCAAGCTAACCACATGGCAAAATTAAAAGTTCTTATTGATGCACAGACTAAAGACTCAGTGCATCTTCAGAGAATATACAAAAGAAGACAGTTTACTGCGGAAGGTGCCCAATCCACCATGTTTAAAATTGTGTCTAGACCAGATTATGGCGTGGGCGGCTCAAGTATTAATAGAGCTGGCTACGGGCCACGGTGGTCGCCGCATGGTTTTTAAATATAATTTAGAGTTCGATGCAACAGCAGTAGCTAAAAATATTGAGAGATTAACTAATCAAATTTTTAAGCTATTGCCGAGCAGAGAAGAAGGAGAAGATTGGGAAACTCCTTTACAGAATTTAATTTTAGAAGTAATTGGGATGAAAGCTTTATGGATCGACCAAATAAAGTTATTTTCTTTACTTTGTAGATTGGAGGCGTTATTATCCTTAACCGAGGAAGATGAGTTTCTAGCTTTTAGAAAGCTTATTTTTGAGTGTTTGAGGATAACTAACGAGATAAAAGAAGAATGTCTAATAGCTATGAAAGAATGAAAATAAGAGCTGGCTGGGAAGGATACGATGTTCTAGATGGTCGAAATGTAACTGCAAAATATAAATCCTTTAAGGCGGCGTTGAGTAACAGTTATCAGGCGGAATGGATCACCATGGACAAGGATAAGGACACTGAAGCTAGGTGGAGGTGTCTTATTAATCCAAGTCGTTTAACAGAGAATTTTGATAAAAAAGTAATTTCAATAGATTTTGATTCTGGTATGCAAGAAGGCACTGTTTTTTATTGGGATAGAACAGAGAAGTATTGGATAGTAAATTTACAGCAGCATACTGAAGAAGCTTATTTTAGAGGTATTATTAATCGTTGTGATTATGAGATTGATGTGGATGGAACTCCATATTGGATTAGTTTAACTGGTCCGAGTGAGACTGATACTATTTGGAATCAAAAACATGGAATTGCTTGGAACGATTTGAATTATTCGATGAAAGGTATTATTACTAAGAATAGTCAAACCGTTAATTATTTCACTAGACATGAGGTTATTAAATTAAAACTTTCTTATCCTGATGTAGATACAGGAGAAACAATAGAAGAGTGGCACAGATGGAAAGTTGTAGCTACAGATAAGTATTCATCTGATAATGTAATGGAGATATACTTGAAAGAATGGTATGATAATGAACTTGAAGATGAAATGCGGCCGGTGGAGGAAGATTCACCGAGTTTAATGCAACCGCACATCGAAGGTCCCGCATCTTGTCATGTTTTTGATACTGATTTGTCTTATTCTATTGTTGGATTGGACAATGGAGAATTTGTAGTTAATTCTAATAAAGTTAAAATTAAAAATATGACTGAGACTTCATGTTTGATTGATATTTTAACTACAAAGGCTTCTAGTTTTGAAATTCTTTATAATGTTAATGGTGAAACAAAAGCCAAGTTGAATGTAATAATTAAATCATTTTGATTTATGGAGATAAAAGGAGGCAACTGATGAGAGGTTCTAGAATGAATGGCTATCAAGGAGAGTTTAAATCTTCTTTCCTCTCTTGTGAAAAGGATGCTGAAACAATAATTAAAAAATTATTTGTTGAAAGTAGACCTTATAGCGATATGTTAAAAAGATTGCTCTTAATTAATACACCAGATTGCCTAAATGATATGACTAATCCTAAGTATTTAGAGAAAATTAAAAATACTTCGATACAGCAATTAAAAGATAAAGGTTATCTTCGTCAAGGACCAAAGATAGCTTTAGGAGAAAATGAAGAAGTTAAAAGTTATATTCGTATTTCTTTTGATCACTTCACTCCAAACAGAACAAATCCTCATTTTAGAGATTGTATTGTTGAAATTGATATACTTTGTCATCCAGAGTATTGGGATTTAGGAAACTTTAGGCAAAGGCCTTTAAAAATTGCGGGATACATAGATGGTATTCTTAATGAGAATAAATTATCTGGTATTGGAACACTGAATTTTGCGGGATGTAATGAGTTACTTCTCGATGAAAATTTAGCTGGCTATTGTTTAATGTATTCTGCAATACATGGAAGTGACGACTATATAGCTGATGAAGCTGAATAAGTTACTCTTGCAATCAGGAGGGGATGTCCCGTTCCTAACCGCAGGGGTGACGATCCATACTCCTACATTAAAAGAGATTGGAATGATAGGTGAAAAAGATTTTCTTATAGGTTGTCATTTCTTAAATTTTAAGAAAGATAATTTAGCTGATAAGGACAAATTAGATTTAGACGATAAGAGCGATTTTGAAATATTTATGTCAGTGATGAATAGTCGAGAAATGGCAATTCATAAAACTGACGCCCTAATGGTCTTAGCCCTATTGTTTCCGCAATATGGGATAAAGATAGAAAAAGACAGAATACTTCTTCAGTCAGAAAAAAATTCGTCAAGTATTAATAAACAAAATTTTAATGATTTTAAAAGTATCCTAAATCAGTTATTTTGTTTAGAGGCAGAGGAAGAGGGTCAAGAGTATGATCCTGCTGATGCCCTAGCCGCAAGAATAGCAGACAAGATTAAAAAGGGAAAAATGAAACGTAATAAAAAAGAAGTTAGTGCAGATGATGATTTTTCAGTTTATGAAAGTTTTATATCTATATTGGCGGTCGGCCTTGCTAAAAGCAAGACAGAGCTAGCTAATTACACTATCTATCAGATTAGAGACGAATTCCAAAGATTTGTTATGAAAGAGAATTATGATATTTATATTAAAGCTAAACTTGCAGGCGCACAAGATTTAGAAGAAGTTGAAAATTGGATGAATGAAATTCATTCTTAATAATTTAGCTAAATTTATTTAAGGAGGAACAAATATATGAAGTTTGGCGTTCGCGAGATCGTTGACGTGGTTTTCAAAGCTACTACTGACGGTCAAAGAATTGGCGATAAGACTTTTAAGAAATATCAGCCAGTATTTATGATTGATACAGCTACTACTTCATCCCTCGAACAGGCAACTACAACTGTATATGCACAGGGTGGTAAAGGTTATAATAGACTCATTGCCTGGGAAGGTGAGAAGACAATGACCTTCACTGTAACTGACGCTCTTATGTCTCCTATGGGACTTGCAGTTCTTACAGGTGCTGGTCTTATTAAGCCCGAAAAAGGTAAACAGACTCACGTTCATGCTACAATCAATGCTTATGTAAATGCTAATGGACAAGCTACTCTTACTCTTGATGACCTTAATCAGGAGATGGGTCTTGATGCAGTTAGTTATGATGTATGCAGAACTATTGAAATGTTCGCAACAGAGCTTGATGGTTCTGGTGCAGGCATCAACTGGTTTGATGGCGTAACAGTTTCTGGTGATGGCGATTATGAGCCTGTTACAGCTGATAACGATGCTGTATTTACAATTCCTAATGCTAAGAATATTACAGTTAAACTTGATTTCTATGTTGTTATGAATAATGCTGTTACAGAAGTTCATATCGAGCCTTCTAGCTTCGGTGGATTCTTCTATGTAGAAGCACAGACATTGTTCAGACGTGAAGATACAGGTAAGGATATGGCTGCTGAGCTTATTATCCCTAAGGCAAAAGTTCAGTCTGGATTTACATTTACAATGGCTGCATCTGGCGATCCTTCAACATTTGATTTTGTTATGGATGCATTCCCTGGATATACAAGATTTGACTCTACAACAAAGAAAATGTGCGTAATCCAGATCGTTGGTGTAGATAAGCCTGGTGAGGAAGAGTCTGGTGCTCATACTCATGATGATCAGGATCCATATGATACACCTGCTTTTGAAGCACAGGAAAGAACAGACGCTGGAGCAATCGCTGGTGATAAGTTTGCAGATGCAGACATCGCAGCTAACCAAGACAAAGCTTCTGTTTCTATTAAGACAGCTGAAGTTGGCAAAGATGCCGTTACAATCAAGATTGAGGGTGGCGTAGATGCATTGAATAGTGTAGTTCCTACTGGAACAACATGGCCTGCAGGCAAATGGGTTGCTATTGATTATGCTACTGGATTTGATTCAATCGTTGGTGTTACATATACAAGTCTTACAAATGGTAGCACAGCAGTGCTTACAGAGGATGATGTTGCTGAGGCAGCAGCTCTCGGACTTGGTGATGGACACATGGTTGTTTGGACAAGAGCTGATGGAACTCTTCCTGCTCAGTTCAAGCTTGAAAAAGACGATAGAAAAGTTGAAGTTTCTATTGACATGGGATAATACTATAATTAATGCGGGAGGCGCTTGCCTTCCGCATTTTTTATTTATATAGAAAGGATTGATGTTTTATGGCAGAACATGAGATATGGCAAGTATTGCAAGATGCATCTGACCCTTACCAAGTAGTAAAAGATTTACTTGCGCAACATCCAGAAGCAAGACAAAAGGTTGAAAGACTGAAAGAACTAAAAGCAGAATTAGAACAACAACATATAATAGCTAAAAGTAGTATTTCTAAAAGAAGTACTTTATTTGGGTTATTAGATGGTCGAGGAAATAAAGTTATTGTAACAGATGATACAGATAAACAATTAATAGTTAATAATATTTTAGAAGGGTATCATTTAACTTCTGAAATACTACAAGATATTGGTTTTATAGATAAAGTTACTTACACTTATACTTATATAGATAAAAATGGGAATTTTCATAGGGCTGGAGATATGCATTTAGATGCTTCTTCTGTTAGATTGGAAGCAGCTTCTAAGGGACGTGGATACTCTTTGCGTATGAACAGTTCTATTGTACAAGCACAAATAGCAGCAAAATCTTCTGGGGCTGAAGTTGATGAAATGATAAATTTACATTTTCAAAAATTTGCAGAGCCTTATTTTGAATATGAACAAAATAATAATACAAATTGGCATATTAATAAAGGTGTTTTAGCCGAAGCCTTTGAAAGGCATTGGGAAAATTTACAACATAGTTTGAATGGAGACACTAATCAATTTAATAAAAATAGTATTGGAAATGATTTAGAATCAATAGGAAAAAGATGGTGGATGTATAGATTAAGTTCTGGTAGTGCAGCTTATTATACGGGTCCAGATACTTTATATGCGCAGGTTAAAAATGCAAATGCATCATTGATTGATAATGTAAATACTGTACTGAATACTATGGATGCTTTAATAAATTTATTTGATAAAACTCTAAGTATTGAAAATTTAGTCGCAAATTTACAACGTGCATTTCAGGCCTCCCCAGATAAAATGACTATTTCAGCTGCAATTTGGGACGGGTTAACTAAAGATGCTCAAAAAGAAGTTTTGGAAAGCGTGGCTGAAACTATGAATACTAAAACTAAAAATATAACGATAACTATAAAGAAAAATAATGTTATATTTGGATAACTCTTGACAAAATGAAAAATTTATGCTATACTATAAATAGTATAAATGGAGATTAAAAGGAGGCTGTTATGGCAATTTTAAACTATAAAGATTTGAATTTAACAAATAAAAATGTAATTAAAACATTTAAATGGGGAGATAAAGATGTTGAAATTGTAGATTATCTCCCTGTTGAAGATAAATATGATATAGTAATGATTACATTGCAAAAATCTTTTGAGAATGGATATTATAATCCTATTAAATTAGATATGTTTTTCCACTTGAATTTAGTATATGCTTATACTAATATTGTTTTCTCAGATGAAGATAGAGAAGATGAGGCTGAGTTGTTTGATAAATTAGTTGGTTCAGGATTTATGGAAGAGTTCTTAAAGAATTTTGATGACAAGGTTTATGAGGAAATGGCCCAGGATATTGATACAATAGCACAAGCTGATGTAGAATATAGAAAGTCATTCTCTTCTATTGTTGCTAAATTTATTGAAGATCTTCCCGCGAATGCAGAGAAAATGAAAGAGATTGTAGATTCTTTCGATCCAGAAAAGTATCAAGCTGTAATTGACTTCGCTCAGGCTGCTAATGGCGGAAGACCAATTTCTTAATGGTCAAAAGAAATTAATTTACATGCCTTCGTTATGATATATTCATAGCGAAGGCTATTTTTTTATGGAGAATTAAACAGGAGGTAAAAGGATATGGCTAATAGTCAAATTAAATTTGATGTCGGCTTTAATTTTAATAAGTCTGATTTAAATACCTTAACTACCGCCTTAAAAAATATACAAAATGAAGTTAATAAGGCTAATTTAACAGGTAATTTAACGGATGGACTGAAACAGGCGGGAGTTGCCGCCAGTCAGTTAGAGTCTATATTGAATCAGGCTTGGAATAGCAAACTAGGTCAATTAGATCTTAGTAAGGTTAATAACAATATTAAAGCCACATACGGCTCTGTTGCTAACTTGAAGACTATGCTTGAAGGTTCTGGAGCTGCGGGAGCCGCAGCCTATAACCGTTTTGCTTCTAGTGTATTAAATACAAATGTTCAGTTAAAGCAGAGTAATAAGCTTGTTGATAAGATGTTTGACTCTATTAAGAATGTATTTACTTATAATGTAAGTGCTACAATTTTTAATAGATTAACAGGAACTCTTCAAGAAGCTTTCAGTTATACAAAGAAATTAGATACATCATTAAATGATATTAGAATAGTAACTGGTCTTTCTGCTGATAATATGGAAAGGTTTGCAAAACAGGCTAATGATGCAGCTAAAAATATGGGAGCTAGCACATTAGATTACACTAATGCAGCTTTAATTTACTATCAACAGGGTTTGTCAGATGAGGAAGTTGCGGCAAGAGCTGAGACTACTATAAAAGCAGCTAACGTAACGGGACAAAAGGGCGAAGAAGTATCAGAACAGCTGACCGCAGTATGGAATGGTTATAAAGTTACAGCAGAAGAGACCGAGGCTTATGTAGACAAACTCGCAGCTGTAGCGGCAACGACCGCCGCAGATTTGGAAGAATTATCAGTCGGCATGAGTAAAGTGGCATCAGCCGCTAATGCGATGGGAGTTGATTTTGACGACCTTAATGCACAGATTGCTACTATTGTTTCTGTTACAAGACAGGCTCCAGAATCCGTTGGTACAGCATTAAAGACTATTTATGCTCGTTTAGGTGATTTAAAAGTTGATGGCGTTGATGAATTTGGCGTAAAACTTGGTGAAGTATCTGGACAGCTTCAACAAATGGGGATCCAGATTTTAGACCAAGAAGGTAATTTAAGAGATATGACTTCTGTTATATCTGAAGTTGCAGTAAAATGGGATTCATGGACTGAAGCTCAAAGACAAGCAGCCGCAGTTGCAATGGCGGGTAAACGTCAATATAATAACTTGATTGCATTGTTTGACAACTGGGATATGTATACTAAAGCATTGAATACATCAATGGATGCTTTAGGTACATTACAAGATCAACAAGATATCTATATGGAATCAACTGCCGCTCATTTGAAACAACTTAGGGCAGAAGCTGAAAATACTTATGATATATTGTTTGATCAAGATACAGTTAATGGTTTTGCAGATGCGTTAACTAAAACTCTTGGTATTTTTAATAATTTTATTAGTGCCGTTGGAGGCGGAGGGCAGGCATTTGCTACTCTTGGGGCAATGGCTACTAATTTATTTAGTCAGCAAATTGGTAATCAATTAGGTAATTTAATTAATAATAGAGAAATTGCAAATGCAAATCAAAACAGAGCAGCTATTCAACAAGAGGTTATGACAGAAAATGCTGCGAGAGGCGATGTTGTAACAGGAGCTGCTCTTGATAAACAAATTGATTTAATGACACAGATTAAATCGGTTCAAAAAGGGCTGACTGAAGAAGAGCATAAACGTTTAATAGAAATTCAGCAATCTGTTGGAGTAAGAGAGCAAGAAATCCAACAACTTGCAAATTATAAAAATATTCTTAGTGATATAGATATTAATGAGGAATCTTCATTAGCATTTTTAGAAGATCAAAAAAGAATTTTAGATGAAGAATTAAAAGATTTTAAGCAACAAGAACTTTCAATAGAAAGATTGATTAATGATCAAAAGGTTTTAACTTTAGGGGAAGAACAATTTGAAAAAGTTGCAGAACAAATTAATAATATTTCGGCCCATACTTTGTTGACAGATGAAGAAAAAATTCAATTAGAAAGAGTTTATGAAAGTATTGTTGATGATGGCCTTATTGATCAACAAAAATTAGTTCAGGTTCGTGAGGTTCAAAACACTACTATTGCAAGACAGAAAGATTATATAAATCAAGTTAGTGCCGCAATAGAAGGGAAAAAGGCTTCTGAGAATGGTTACTTACAGCAGTTAAAAGAAGAACAGATTGCGGAAGAAAATTTGGCGAATGCAGAATTAAAAAGAGCGCAAAATCGTCAAAATATGCAAACTTATGTTCAAGCTTTATCTGCTAGTGTGATGTTGTTTCAATCTGTAACTAGTATAATAGCAGTTCTTAGTAATAAAGAATTAGAAGCAGAAGAAAAAACTAAACAAATTACTTCTTTACTTTTATTTAGTTTACCTATGATTGTTATGAATCTAGGCCAAATAACAAATGGATTGGCTGCTTTAACTACTAGCATGGGATTATTCGCAACAGCCACTGAAGCTGCAGAAGCAGGTATTCTTGGCATGGGAGCTGCTTTAATGCACACTCCAATTGGATGGATTACATTGGCAGTTGCCGCAGTTTTTGCTGGAGTTAAAATTTTTGATGCTTTAACAGTTAGTTCAAAAGAAGCAGCAGAAGCTCTCGAAGAATCTATCGAAACGTATAAAAAAGCTAAAGAAGAATTAGATTCATTAAATTCTGAATTAGAAAATACACAAACTAAAATTGATGAATTACAAGCTAAAGATTCTTTAACCTTAGTGGAAGAACAAGAACTTCGTAATCTTCAAGTAGCTAATGATTTACTTCAAACTCAGATAGAAGCACAAGAAGAAGCATTAAAGTTAGAACGAGCTAAGACTGTACAAGCTGCAAAGCAAGCCGCCGAAAAGGATAGTTATTCAACTGAAAAATAT
>Ga0265298_10006172_pt1 | contig 14856 bp, 10 predicted proteins | sample AusTroGonzalo_MG_3_FD_193486 | JGI IMG/M metagenome (GOLD analysis project Ga0265298, IMG submission 193486) | Bovine rumen microbial communities from tropical cattle in Woodstock, Queensland, Australia - Gonzalo_01 | ecosystem: Host-associated > Mammals > Digestive system > Stomach > Rumen ... | reverse complement strand
CCAGGACCTCCGGCTCATTCCCTCGGTGGTTTCCGGAGATCCGAAGGACCGCCGCAGCATCGTCACGGCGGCGTCCATCCCGGCGAAAAAGCTCGGAGTCAAGGTTGCCACGCCCGTGTCGATGGCGCTTCGCACCTGCCCCGACCTCATTCTCGTCCGCGGCGACTGGGAATGGTACAAGCGTTGTTCGCAGGGGTTCATCGACATATGCCGGAGCTATTCCCCTGTGTTGCAGCAGTTTTCCATCGATGAGTGCTTTATCGACATGAGCGAGCGCATCGGTGAGCAGGATCCGGTGGAAGTGGCCACTCGCCTCAAGGACGAGATCAAGACCAAGCTCGGATTTACTGTCAATGTCGGGGTAGGCTCGAACAAGCTCCTGGCGAAAATGGCCTCCGACTTCGAGAAACCGGACAAGGTCCATACCCTCTGGGAGAGCGAGGTCCGGGAAAAGATGTGGCCGCTGGGCGTGCGGGACCTGCTTTGGGTCGGGAAGAAGACCGAAGAGCGGCTCCTCGCCTACGGCATCCGCACCATCGGCGACCTGGCCGCGCTCAGCGTGGGGCAATTGACCCGGCTCGTCGGCCAGAAATTCGCCGCCCAGCTGCACGAGAACGCCAACGGCCGCGACGATTCCCCCGTCGAGACGGAGGACCGGGAAGCCAAGAGCTACAGCGCGGAACGGACCTTCCCGAAGGACCTGTCCGATCCCAAGGACATCGACAGAGCCTTCTTCAACGTGGCCTGCATCGTCGCCCACCGCATCCGCCGCGACGGCTTCCGCGCATCGACCGTATCCATCTTCATCAAATACCGGGATTTTTCCGTCGTCCAGAAACAGACCTCCCTGGACCAGCCCAGCGACGTCACCGCCATTCTCCTCAACGCCGCCCGCCGCATGTTCACCGAAATCTGGGACGGCGCCACCCCCCTCCGCCAAGTCGGCCTCGGCGTCTCCCGCCTCACCCACGAAACCGCCGAACAAATGTCCCTCTTCGAGGATCCGAAAATGGAGTACTATCGTGAATGGGACAGGCAGTATGATACCGAACAATCGGAGGTCAAAGACCGTTTATAACTTAAACGAAAAAGCCAGACGGATGTCCGCCTGGCTTTTCTGTCGGGGTGATGTGACTCGAACACACGACCCTCTGCTCCCAAAGCAGATGCGCTAGCCAACTGCGCCACACCCCGAAGGCGCGGAAGCCGCCGGAGGGGCGGAAACCGCGGTGCAAAGGTAAGTAAAAAAATGTCAATTTTGATTCAAATGGTATTAAATACAATAACTTTGAGCCTGATTTTATTAGAAAGTGCGATTTTTACAAGAAGGGGTATTGCAATGGGTCTGGAAATTTCATATCTTTGACTCACTAAAGCGAAAAACCATGGAAGAAGAATCTGCGAAACTTCACCTTTCTGTCGACTGCTCGGTATTCGGATTTGACGGAAACCGCCTGCAAGTCCTGCTGATCCGCCGTATCGGCGAGTTCGGCGGTCTGGAGTTCCACGATATGAAACTGCCCGGCGACCTGGTCCGTGGCAACGAAGAACTCGACGACACCGCCCGCCGCGTGCTGGCCGAGCTCACCGGCCTTCGGAACATCCCCCTCGTCCAGTTCCACGCCTTCGGTTCCGCGGACCGTACCCGGAATCCGAAAGACGTCCACTGGGTGGAATATGCGCACCAGGCCCATGTCAAGCGCATCGTCACCATCGCCTACTTCGCCCTCGTGAAGATCGGCAAGAGCATCATTCACGACATGGAGGGGACGGAAGCCGTGTGGATTCCGGTGGACGAGCTTCCCACGCTCGCCTTCGACCATGACAAGATCATCGACGTGGCCCTCGATTACCTGAGGACCTTCGCGTCCATGGACCCGTCCATCCTGTACGACCTCCTGCCCCGCAAATTCACTGTCACTCAGCTGCGTAACCTCTACGAGGTCGTTTTCGGCAGCAAGCTGGATCCGGCGAACTTCTACAAGAAGATGACCCAGATGCCCTATCTCACCGCTTTGGACGAGTATGAGCAGGGCGTCTCCCACCGCGCCGCCCGGTTCTACCGCTTCGACAAGAACAAGTACAACAAATCCAGACTATAGAAATGTATCTCCTCGGTTATGACGTCGGAAGTTCTTCCGTCAAAGCCAGTCTCGTAAGCGTCGAGACCGGCAAGTGCGTCGCCACCGCCTTCTATCCCAAGAGCGAAGCGCCCATCATGTCCCGGCAGCCCGGCTTTGCCGAGCAGGATCCCGCCATGTGGTGGGGCAACCTGCGGCTCGCTACCGCCGACATCCTGGAGCAGGTGCGCAGCAAGGCCACCCTCCAGAGCAAGACCTTCTCCCCCGCGGACATCAAGGCCATCGGCATCTCCTATCAGATGCACGGGCTCGTATGCGTGGACAAGGACCACAACGTCCTCCGTCCTTCCATCATCTGGTGCGACTCCCGCGCCGTCCCCTACGGGAACAAGGCCTTCGAGGCCCTCGGCAAGGACTGGTGCCTCGCCCACCTGCTGAACAACCCCGGCAACTTCACCGCCGCGAAACTCGCGTGGGTGAAGGAGAACGAGCCTCAGCTGTATGAGCGCATCAACAAGATCATGCTTCCGGGCGACTACATCGCCATGCGCCTGACCGGCACCACCTGCACCACGGTGAGCGGCCTCTCCGAGGGTATCTTCTGGGACTTCCGCGAGAACAAGGTCTCCAAGGAGCTCCTGGACCAGTTCGGCTTCGACGAGAACGTCATCCCGCAGATCCGTCCGACCTTCGGCCCGCAGGGAACCCTCACGAAGGAAGCCGCGTTCGACCTCGGCCTCGCCGCCGGCACCCCGGTCACCTACCGCGCCGGCGACCAGCCCAACAACGCCCTGTCCCTGAACGTGTTCGAACCCGGTGAAATCGCCTCCACCGCCGGTACTTCCGGCGTCGTGTACGGCGTGAACGGCACCGTTAACTATGACCCGCAGAGCCGCGTGAACACGTTCGCGCACGTGAACCACACCGAAGACCAGACCCGCCTCGGCGTCCTCCTCTGCATCAACGGCACCGGCATCCTGAACTCCTGGATCCGCCGCAACGTCGCCCCGGAGGGCATCTCCTACGCAGACATGAATACGGTCGCCGCCGAAGTCCCCATCGGCTCGGACGGCGTGTCCATCCTCCCGTTCGGCAACGGCGCCGAGCGCATGCTGGGCAACAAGGACACCGGCTGCAGCATCCATGGCGTGAACTTCAACCGCCACGGCAAGGCGCACCTGATGCGCGCCGCCCAGGAGGGCATCGTGTTCTCCTTCCAGTACGGCATCGAGATCATGGAAAAGATGGGCATCCCCGTGAAGATGATTCACGCCGGCAAGGCCAACATGTTCCTTTCCCCCATTTTCCGCGAGACCCTCGCGGGCGTGTCCGGAGCCGTCATCGAACTGTACGACACCGACGGTTCCGTGGGTGCCGCCAAGGGCGCGGGCATGGGCGCGGGCATCTACCGCGACCACAACGAGGCCTTCGCCACCCTGGAGAAGCTTGCCGTCATCACTCCTTCCCACGAGGAAGAGTACCGCGCGGCTTATGAAAATTGGAAATCAAATCTTTAATCTTCCTAAAAACACAAGACATTATGGCAAAAGAGTATTTCCCGACAATCGGTAAGATCCCGTTCGAGGGCGCTGAGAGCAAGAACCCGCTTGCTTTCCATTATTATGACGCGAACCGCGTCGTCATGGGAAAGCCCATGAAGGACTGGTTCAAGTTCGCGATGGCCTGGTGGCACACCCTGGGCCAGGCTTCTGCCGACCCGTTCGGCGGCCAGACCCGTTCCTACGAGTGGGACAAGGGCGAGTGCCCCTACTGCCGCGCCAAGGACAAGGCCGACGCCGGCTTTGAAATCATGCAGAAACTGGGCATCGGCTACTACTGCTTCCACGACATCGACCTGGTCGAGGACTGCGAGGACATCGCTGAGTACGAGGCCCGCCTGAAAGATATCACCGACTATCTGCTCGAGAAGCAGAAAGCTACCGGCATCAAGCTCCTCTGGGGCACTGCCAATGTGTTCGGCAACAAGCGCTACATGAACGGCGCCGCCACGAACCCTCAGTTCGACGTCGTCGCCCGCGCCGCTCTCCAGATCAAGAACGCTATCGACGCCACCATCAAGCTCGGCGGTACCGGTTATGTGTTCTGGGGCGGCCGTGAAGGCTACTACACCCTCCTCAACACCCAGATGCAGCGTGAGAAGGACCACCTCGCCAAGATGCTCACCGCGGCCCGCGACTACGCCCGCGCCAAGGGCTTCAAGGGCACCTTCCTCATCGAGCCCAAGCCGATGGAGCCCACCAAGCACCAGTACGACGTCGACACCGAGACCGTGATCGGTTTCCTCCGCGCCAACGGTCTTGACAAGGACTTCAAGGTCAATATCGAAGTGAACCACGCCACCCTCGCCGGCCACACCTTCGAGCACGAGCTCACCGTGGCCGTTGACAACGGCTTCCTCGGTTCCATCGACGCCAACCGCGGCGACGCCCAGAACGGTTGGGATACCGACCAGTTCCCGGTGGATCCTTACGATCTCACCCAGGCTATGATGCAGATCATCCGCAACGGCGGTTTCAAGGACGGCGGCACCAACTTCGACGCCAAGCTCCGTCGCTCCTCCACCGATCCTGAGGACATCTTCATCGCCCACATCAGCGCGATGGACGCCATGGCCCATGCGCTCCTGAACGCCGCCGCCGTGCTCGAGGAGAGCCCCATCTGCGAGATGGTCTCCAAGCGCTACGCTTCCTTCGACAGCGGCCTCGGCAAGAAGTTCGAGGAAGGCAAGGCTTCCCTGGAAGAGCTCTACGAATATGCCAAGAAGAACGGCACCGTCGTGGCCGAATCCGGTAAGCAGGAACTCTACGAGACCCTTCTGAACCTCTACGCCAAATAAATCATATGGCAAGTTATAGACAAACAGGTAGCCCCGGCTACCTGTTTTCCATTGTTCTCGTAGCCGTCCTCGGCGGTCTGCTTTTCGGATATGACACGGCTGTCATCTCCGGTGCGGAAAGAGGTCTCCAGGCATTCTTCATGGGTGCGAAGGACTTCAACTACACCAACGGCCTGCACGGGTTCACCTCGTCCAGCGCCCTGATCGGCTGTATCATCGGTAGCGCCCTCTCCGGCCTTTTCGCCGGCAAGTTCGGACGTAAGAAGAGCCTGTTCATCGCGGGCGTCTGCTTCTTCCTCTCCGCGGCGGGTTCCTACTTCCCGGAATTCCTCTTCTTCGAGAAGGGCGTTCCGACCGCTTCCCTGCTCGTGGCGTTCAACCTCTACCGCGTCCTCGGCGGCATCGGCGTGGGCATGGCCTCGGCCATCTGCCCGATGTACATCGCCGAAGTGGCCCCGGCCGACAAGCGCGGCACGCTCGTGTCCTGGAACCAGTTCGCGATCATCTTCGGTCAGCTCGTCGTTTACTTCGTGAACCTCGTGATCCTCGGCGACCACATCGCCCCGAAGATGGAATCCCTCGCCGAAGGCCTGAACCGCATCGTGAACCTCGGCGACCTCGCCGCTGACGGCAACTGGTCCGTCACCACGGGCTGGCGCCTGATGTTCGGCAGCGAGTGCGTTCCCGCCGGTCTCTTCACCCTGCTCATCCTCCTCGTCCCCGAGACTCCGCGTTACCTGGCCATGAGCGGTCAGGAGGACAAGGCCCTCACGGTCCTTTCCAACATCAACGGCGAGTCCAAGGCCCGCGAGATCCTCAACGACATCAAGAACACCGTCGTCGAGAAGAAGGAGAAGCTCCTCGCCTACGGCTTCCTCGTCATCTTCATCGGCATCATGCTCAGCGTGTTCCAGCAGTTCGTCGGCATCAACGCCGTGCTGTACTTCGCGCCTCGTATCTTCGAATCCATGGGCATGGGCAATCCGATGACGCAGACCGTGCTGATGGGCGTGATCAACATCACGTTCACCCTCGTCGCGATCTTCACCGTCGAGAAGCTCGGCCGCAAGCCGCTCCTCATCGTCGGCTCCCTGGGCATGGCCCTCGGCGCCCTGGGTGTGGCCCTCGCGGACGCGATGCCCGGCGTGCCCGGCGTCGTCGGCGTGATCAGCGTCATGGTCTACAGCGCTTCGTTCATGTTCTCCTGGGGTCCGATCTGCTGGGTGCTCATCTCCGAGATCTTCCCGAACACGATCCGCGGCGCCGCCGTGGCCATCGCCGTCGCTTTCCAGTGGATCTCCAACTTCATCGTGAGTTCCACCTTCGTGCCCATGTACACCTGGAGCCCGGCCTTCACCTACGGCATGTACTGCTTCTTCTGCCTGCTGGCCGCGTTCTTCGTCTGGAAGCTCGTTCCTGAGACCAAGGGCAAGACGCTGGAAGACATGACCACCCTGTGGCGGGAAAGAATGAAAAAATAGTTATATTTGTTCCCAACAAAACACTAAAACACCATGGAAGAAGAAAAAAAGAACCCGATGGACCTCAACGGTGACGGCAAGGTCACTCTCGGTGAGAAAGTCCAGTACTATGCCGGCAAGGCCGGTGAGAAGGTCGAAGAGAGCGTGAAGAAGGTGTACGACGGCGTCAAGGAAGACGCCAAGGACGCCCTCGCTGACGCCAAGGTTCTGGCCGACAAGGCCAAGGCCAAGGGCAAGGAGGTCTATGACAAGGCCGCCGACAAGGCCAAGGACCTGTACGCCGAAGCCAAGGAAGAAGTGGGCGAAGCCGCCTGCAAGGCCAAGGCCAAGATCAACGAGCTCAAGGAGAAGAAAGCATAACTTCTTCCGGACATATTCGAATAACCCCGGCGCGGTTTGCGTCGGGGTTTTTTGTGGTTCTTTTATTTTTTAATTATCTTAGTGTAACAATAACAAACTAAAACCCTATCACTAACCATGGAAACACAAGACACCCGCTCCCCCTACGTAGAACACAAGGGCCTTAAAGTAATCTATATCTCGGAAAACAGCTTCTCCATCAGGTGGGAGAAAGCCAAGGACAAAGTAACGCCTGCCTGGGGGATCCGATACGTGGTGGGACTCAAGGAAACCGACAACAAAAACGACACGTGGCATATCGTCGCCGAGGAGAAGGACATGGACACTTTCACCTTCAAGGGACTGAAACGCTACACCAGATACTCCTGCTACGTGAGGGCCTACGACGAGGCTGGCAACATGACCCAGTATCCCGGCTTGGACTCCTTCATTACCGTCACCACCAGATGGATCGACAGTGGCCCGACCGTCCAGAACTCAAAAATCAAGTTGGTTGATGCCAAGCAGCACAGCCTCTCCATCCAGTGGGAGAAGGCGACTGACGACTTCTCCAAGCCGGAGAATATACTTTACGACATCCTTATAGCCGAAATAAAAGAAGATGAAAAAAAGCACTGGCTGATTGTCCACGAAGAAAAGGGCATCTGTTCCTATACCTTCACGGGTCTGAAGACAAATACCGGCTATAGCATCCAGATATGGGCTTCAGACGAGGCAGGATATGCAATGGTGTATCCAGAATATGAAGTCTGGACCGATGACTACGAAAGCCCGGTCATCAGGAACAAGAATATCGAGGTGACAGAAGTCAAGGCGCACAGTATCTCCATCAAGTGGGAGAAGGCCACCGACAACGAAACCCGGCAAAAGGATCTACTCTACGAAATTGTTTTGAAAGAGGCCGATGATGATCCTCATAAACCCGCAACCATAGTTTACGAAGAAAAAGGCATCTGCGCCTATACCATCAGGGATTTGAAGAGCAACACCGCCTATTTCATCGATGTGCGCGTCGTTGACGAAGACCACATCGTTAAACACTATTCCGAGACCCGCGACGGCATAACCGTTACGACTCTGGAAGACAAATCCGGCGACACGCTGGCTCCGACCGTGCGGGACAGCCAACTGAGAGTTGTGGATAAAACCAACCATTCTGTCACCATCCGGTGGGACAGGGCCACTGATGATACCACCAATTACTCCAACATCCAGTACCTCGTCTGGATCCACAAGGCCGGTACCCGCGACATGTGGCGTATCGACCGCGAGGGAAAGGCTTTCGACATGCACACCTTCCAGAATCTGGAGCCCGACACGGCCTACTCCATCCTCGTGATGGCCTATGACGAGAATGGCAACGTGCTCCGGTACCCCGGCCCGGACGCATACCTTACCGTCACCACCAAAAAAGGAGACAACCAGGCTCCGACTACCCCAAGCAAGCATTTGATCGTCATGGACGTCACCGAAACCTCCATCGCCATCGAGTGGGAGCCCGCGAAGGACGACGTAACTCAGGACGAGGACATTCGCTACGTCGTCGCGCTCACCAAGGCCGACGACAAAGAGGATCCCTGGCGCATTGTCCATCAAGGCACCGGCCTCCGCAAGTACACCTTCAAGGATCTGAAGCCGGGTACCCGGTACTCCTTCTTCGTGATGGCCTTCGACGAGGCCGGCAACATGATCCAGTATCCCGGCCTGGACAGAAGCGTAACCGTCAAGACGCTCAGCTGGTAGCGCGGTTCACCTCAAAATAGTTTTCAGCTTAACCCCGATTTGTTTACAAAATCGGGGTTATTTCTTAAATTTTTGCAATAATATTTGCAGATATAAAATATTCTTTGTATATTTATTTCGATATTGCGCTGTGAATATTTATTAATATTATTATACACGCATAATTTAACGAATAATATTCATTACCGTTTCATCACTGCTCAAAACCTACACTAAACACAAGCAATTCTGCCTTAAACAACAAAGTAGGAAGGAGCCTATGATCCTTCCTACTTTGCAGCTGTGCTCCCCGCTGCATCACTCATCGGGAGCAACCCCGTTCAAACCACAATTTTTACTCTAAAACCTAAGATTATGGAGCTTATTCATCAGCATCTGGAAGATGTCTACTGCAACGGTCTATACGGAGAGGGCGCCAAACTTCTGAAAGACGAACTCGAATCCAAATTCGACTGGGACAGTTTTGAAGTGCAGATGGACATCTACATCATGTGGACCGCGGAAGAAGCGGCGCAAGATCGGAACATCCTTACCATCGACACCTCCTGGCGGGCGTTCGGCCTGGTCACGAAAGACAAGAACTTCTTCATCAGGGTGAACAACGGCGGCACCTATTTCGACACCGGCATCCCTTACAAGCTCAGGACCTGGACGCATCTTGACATCACCTATTATCAAGGTCTCATCACCATCAACGGCGTATCGTTCAAGGTCGGCAAACTGTTCAGTCTCGGAAACAAGATCATCACCAGCACAGACTATGGCTGCGGCAAGAATTTCAAGGGACATATCAGAAACCTGCTCGTTTACAGCCAGAAAATGCCGAAGCTCCCCATCCTCCTGGAAAAGCCGGAAGAAGTATATTGCAACGGTCTCTATGCCAATGACAAGAACGGCGAGAAATCCACTTACTGGGAGGTCGATCTCGGCAAGGACTTCAATCGCCACGCCTTCGAGCTTTCCATCGATTTCAAGCCCATGTTCGACGAAAAGACGGCGAAAGCGCGGGGTAACATCATCACCCTGGACTCCACCTGGAGGTCCTTCGGCCTGATTACGAAGGACGACACCCTTTACATCACGACGAACAACCAGGACAATTATTTCGACACCGGCATCCCTTACAAGCTCGGTGAATGGATGCATCTCGACATCATCTATGGCGGAGGATGGGTTTCCGTCAACAGCCCGGCCAACGGCAAGAACTTCGCCGTCGGCGTCCTCAATGACGGCAGACTGAACAACGTGCTTTCCAGCAAGAACTACAGCAACGGCAACAGTTTCAAGGGATATATCCGGAACGTGGTCGTCAAGAGCAAGTACGTTCCGCACACGCCGAACATCATCCTGAAGAAGCTGGAAGAGACCGAATGCAACGGTATCTACTATTATTCCAAGGACAAGGACAAGTGCAAGAGACTGTTCGAGAATCTCTGCAACAAGATCAACCGGAAGGACTTCCACTTCAAGTTCGAATACATCGCCCATAAGGGGACGTCGATCAACGACACCATCTTCTCGTTCGACACTTCCTACAGAGCGATCGGCATCATCTTCAAGGACGACAAGGTGGTCCTCCAGACGAACAACCAGCGGAACACCTTCAAGACCAAGACCAACTTCAAGTATGACGAGTGGCAGACCGTCGACCTGTACTACAACTACGGGAGCATCACCTTCAACGGCGAGCACATCTTCGTCGGCGACTTGAACGGTCCGGGAAACAACTGCATTTCCAGCAACAACATGAGCAACGGTCACGCCCTGAAGGGCGCCATCAGGAACTTGCTCGTAATCAGCGCGAAATAGCAGTCTCTCCCAAAATACTTTCATAAAGCAGTCGCAGCGACCCTCCCGGATCGCTGCGACATTTGGTCAGTGTTTTGTTGAACCCTACTTGGCGGCAGGGGCCGGACGGCTCATGCGCCAGGGGTTGAAGTCTGCCATCAGTTCGAGGGCGGCGCGGTCGGGGGCGTTCTTGACTTCACTCTTCACATTGAAGATCATCGTCGGAGCGTCCTCAGGGGAATAGGCGGGCCACTGCGGGATTTCCGCGCAGTTGGGGTCGCCGGTGCGCATGAAGGCGAGCAGGGCGGCGGACATCTGATCGGAAACGCCGCGGGGCTCGGCGCCGCCGCCGGTATGGGTGACCATCAGGTCGGTATTCTTGAACCAATAGCTGATATCGGAGCAGTGGAAGGCGCGGATGCGGCCGCCGAACAGCGGCGCATTGTAGTCGAACCAGGCCAGATAGACCGGCGCATCCTGCGCATATTTGGCGTCGGCCGTGGCAAGGACGTTCTTGCGCTGGGCCACGGTCATGTTCACCAGTTCGATGGGCTTCTTGTCCGGGAAGGCGGCCTGGTAGGCCTTGAGGATGGCCTCGGCGTTCTCCTGGCCGAACTGGTCGCGCACGAGGGCGACGGCGCCGTCGAAGGTGATGTTTTCCATTTCAAGGTTTTCCTTGCTCAGGGCGAACTCGGAGGAGGTGGTGCAGAGGATCAGCGGAACCTTCGCAGCCACGTCGTCCTTGAAGAAACCGTCGGCCGGAAGGACCTCGCCGTCGGCGACCGGGGAGAAGCCGCCCATTCCGCCGCCGCCAAGTTCGGCCGCGACCTTATGGGCCAGGGTGTAGTACTCTTCCCAAGGCATCGCCTGGAGCTTCTTCACGTCGCCGCGGACGGTCTTGAGGATGGCCGCGCCGATGGCGGAAGAGGACGCGGGATCCGTGGCGGAGGTGGCGTTGCCGCTCAGGGCGACGGCCTTGTGGACCAGGCCCTTGGCGGAAGGCATGGAAATCACGTCGCAGACCTTCGCGCCGCCGCCGGACTGACCCATGATGGTCACGTTGCCGGGATCGCCGCCGAAGTTGGCGATGTTGTCATGGACCCACTGCAGGGAAGCGACGAGGTCGAGAACGCCCACATTGCCGGAGTACTTGAAGGCGGGGCCTGCGGCGGAGAGGTCGGAGAAGCCGAAGGCGTTGAGCCGATGGTTCACGGAAACGAATACGATATCCCCCGCGCGGGCGAGCTTCGCGCCGTGGTAGCCGTCCTGCTCGATGCTGTTGCCGGCGGAGAAGCCACCGCCGTGCATCCACACCAGGACCGGGCGCTTCTTGCCGTCCGGAGCCGGGGTCCACACGTTCAGATTCAGGCAGTCTTCGCTCACGTCATAGTAGTTCCAATGGTCCGTGAACGTGCTGGAGTTATTCTTCCACTTGTTGTCCATGTTCTGGGGCGCATCGTTCCCGTAGAACATCGCCGGGCGGATGCCCTCCCAGGATTCGGGCTTCTGCGGAGGCATGAAGCGGTTCGCGCCGCCGGTCGGAGCGCCGTACGGGATGCCGAGATAGGTGTACACACCGTCCAGGATGTAGCCCTGGACCTTACCGTACTGGGTCTGGGTGACCGCATAGTCGTCACCGACGAAGAGGCGCTGCCCGTCCTGCTGGGCCGCCTTGTTGCCACCGCCGCAGCAGGATGCCGCGAGAAGGGCCGGAAGGAGGAATCTGAAAAGTTTCATGTGGTAAGTGTTTTAGCTGGGACAAAGATACCCAATGCGATGGATTTTCTCTTTTCCGTGTGTCCAAATGTTTGTATATTTGCATAAATGGCGGATTCCTTCTACAGCCGGCGCAATGGCGCCATCGACATGTTCCGGGGGCTCACGATGTTCCTGATGGTCTTCGTGAACGATTTCTGGACGGTGGAAGGAGTGCCTCATTTCCTGGAGCATACGGAAACGCTCGAGGATGGCATGGGCCTCGCGGACATCGTTTTCCCGATGTTCCTCTTCGCGATGGGCATGTCCATCCCCTACGCCATCGAGCGGCGCTTCGCCAAGGGAATCCCGGGTGAAAAGACCCTCGGACACATCCTCTCCCGCACCTTCGCCCTGCTGGTGATGGGTGTTTTCCTGGTCAATGCAAACGGCCGCATGGCTCCCCTCTTCGGTTGCGGCGACTGGCTCTTCTCCCTCCTCGCCATCATCGGCTTTTTCCTCGTCTGGAACGCCTATCCGGAGGGGTTCAAGGCCGGCAAATGGCTCCGGTGGGCCGGCATCGGCCTGTTAGTCTTCCTGGCCGTCACCTACCGCACCCAGAAGGGCGGTTATATGTCCGCCCGGTGGTGGGGCATCCTGGGCATGATCGGATGGGCCTACCTGTTCGCGGCGACGGCCTGGCTCCTGTGCCGGAAGCGGCCCGGCCTGCTGTCCGTGCTGTGGCTCGGGCTCATCGGCCTGAACCTCCTGGTCACCCCGATGCGGGACGAATCGATGCTTCTGGACACGCCCAACCTCCTCAACGATTTCGCCCGCGCGCTGCACCTGGACAACGGGGCATCGGCCTTGATGGCCCTCGGCGGGGTGCTCGTCGTCATCCAGGAGCGCAATTTCTCGCGGGAGTCCGTCGGCCGCCGTCTCCTGTACGCCCTCCTGGCGGCGGGAACGATCGTCTGCATCGCCACGGCCGCACACGAGGACTGGATCATCTCCAAGAACATCGGCACCCTCCCCTGGTGCCTGTATGTGACGGCTCTGTCGATGGTGCTCTACACCCTCCTCCGCATCCTGGAGGAAAAGGGCTGGACCGGCTGGTTCAAGGCCATCGCGCCCGCCGGAACCGCCACCTTGACCGTTTACCTGCTTCCCGACGTCTATTACGCCGTCGCCGAAGCGCTCGGCATTTCCTCCCCGGACTGGCTCGTCGCGCCGCTGGGGCTTGTCAAATGCCTCCTCTTCGCCTTCCTGTGCATCGGCACGGCCTGGGCGCTGGGTAAAGTGAATATCAAACTCAAAATCTAACCATTGATATGAAACACATTCTGATTCTCGCGGCTCTCTTCGCAGCTGCCGCCTGCGGCCAGAAAAAGGCCGAATCAAAGGTCCTGGTCCTCTATTATTCCCAGACCGGCACCACGAAAGTCGTCGCCGAAGCCCTTCAGCAGCAGCTCGGCGCGGACATCGAGGAAATCGTCGCCGTCAATTCCTACGGCGAAGACTTCGGCGCCACCATCGCCCGCGGTCAGAAAGAGCTGCAGGAAGGCACCCTTCCGGAAATCCAGCCCATCCAGGCCGACATCGCGTCCTACGACGTCATCTTCCTGGGTTATCCTGTCTGGTTCGGCACCTATGCGAACCCGATCGCCACTGTCCTGGACCAGGTGAATTTCACCGGCAAGAAAGTCGTCCCCTTCTGCACCTTCGGCAGCGGCGGACTGGAAGAGAGTGTCGCCGCCATCCGGCAGAAACTCCCTGAGGCCGAGGTCCTTCCGGGTTACGGTGTCCGTGCCGCCCGCATCGACGCGGCTCCCGCTGAACTCGACCGCTTCCTGAAGGAAGGCGGCTTCGTCCCGGGCGAGGTCACCCCGCTCGATGCCTTCTCGGAGTTCCAGCCTGCTACGGAAGAGGATGCCGCCATCTTCGACGCTGCCGTGGGCACCTATCCGATGATTCAGGCCGTGGCCGACCAGGTCGCTTCCCGCGCCGTCCCCGGCGGCAAGGAGTATCAGTTCATCGCGAAAGACAAGCCGCGTGAAGGCGCTCCGTCCTTCGGCGAGCCTCGCTCGATGAAGGTGCACGTCCTGGTTGAAGACGGCAAGGATCCGGTGTTCACCCGTGTCGACCGGTAATGCGGAAATTACTCTTTGTGCTGCTGGGGCTCATCGCCCTGGCAGCCTGTGAAACCAAGCCGGCGGCGGAAGCCGGGTATATCGTGCAGGTCTCCCTCGGAGGCTGGCACTCTCCCGATTATACCGCCGAGCAGATCATCGGCCGCATCGACACGGTCGCGGCCTTGATTCCGGTTGAGAAAGTCATCATCGGCTGGAGCGTCGAGCCCGAGCTCTATAAGACTGTCGGCGAACACCTGCACGCCAAAGGCATCCAGATGTTGCTGTGGCTGCCGGTATTCGCTGAGACTGAGGAAGTTTGCGACAATGTCCCCGCCGTCGACCTGGCGGGTGAGATTCCTGGCAATTACGACCTTACCGCCGGAGAAGGCTTCCGGTTCAACTGTCCTTCCAACCCGCAGAACGCGGCCAATGTCGTGGGCATCTACGACCGTTTCTTCCGCGATTGCGGCTTTGACGGCGTGTTCCTCGACCGCATCCGCACGCAGTCTTTCGTCAGCGGTACGAGCGGCGTGCTCAACTGCGGCTGTCCGATCTGCGCAGAGCGTTTCGCGGCGGAAGGAATTGACCTGGACGAAGTCCGGGAGGCTTTGGACGTCGCAGGCGATGCGTTCTTCTCAGTCGAGGGATATGCTCCCGCGACGGGTTTCCAGTTCGTGAACCCTGTTGCCGAACGGTTCTTCCGGGCGAAAGGGCACGTC
>Ga0265298_10006170_pt1 | contig 14858 bp, 19 predicted proteins | sample AusTroGonzalo_MG_3_FD_193486 | JGI IMG/M metagenome (GOLD analysis project Ga0265298, IMG submission 193486) | Bovine rumen microbial communities from tropical cattle in Woodstock, Queensland, Australia - Gonzalo_01 | ecosystem: Host-associated > Mammals > Digestive system > Stomach > Rumen ... | reverse complement strand
TTCTTTATATTTAACCTCAATTACACGACCGATCAGACTTTCCCTTTCCTCCCAGAACTCACGCCTTTGCTCATCCGTCATTCCAGAACCAACATTCAAAATGTTGTCCTTATAACGAACAACGAAAGCGCCGAGAGTTCCGCTGAGTCGGCCGGTTCCTTCTTCAAGATCAATGACACGAAGATCTACCGTGTAGAACCGTTTTACCTTGAGGATGCCGTTGTGACGCTTTCTGTAGTATTTACAATCACGATTCAGCATCAACCCTTCCTTTCCTTCGGCAATCATCTTTTCAAGATAAACATCGATCATTGACTTGTCTTGACCGTTGTATAGCAGTTCCACAACCGCTAAAGAGGACAGGCTGTTCTTTTGAATCTCCTCCTCCAAAAACATCAACTCATTCATCCGATCAATGTAGGTAAGCTGACTCTCTCCTCGAAGGAAATCGTCTTTGGGTAAAATATCAAAGATGACAAACTGAATGGCACTTTTGTCGCCGTCCTCCTGATTGATAATGCCGGCAGTCAGGCGGAAGTTTTCGTTGTCAGAAACGACGTCCGTATTCTTCCGAATCAACTCTCCGTCGAGAACCCACATTTCGGAGTTTTGAAGCAACTTGGAAATATCCATGAGGATGTGGTCGAGACCGACAAACTCTTTTCCCTGACGACTGATGAGTTTTCCCTCGAAGAATGTTCCGCGGACGCCGTTGAGTTTCTGACTCAGACTGAACCACTCATTGTCATTCAGCTTTACCTTATTGATCTGATAGGCTTGCTGAACTTCCCACATGGGAATCAGCTCAAAACCGAGCGCATCGTTGACTGTCTTGACGTCACAGCCGATTCGGATAGACTTCGTAATGATACCAACATAGAAGTCATATAACGGAGATCGTTCCCATGGCGCTGTATTATAGCCATTCAGGAATGCTTGCACATTTGCCAGAACCTCATCCGATCCAGTGTGGTTTTCGCGGACATAGGACATCAGCTCGTGGAATGATACAAAGAAAACTGTCGGTTCTTTGGTTGAGAATTTGCTGATTTTTTTCTCCGAGATTCCAGTCACGAAGAATGGATTCAAGAGATAGTCGAGGAACTTTCTGACATTCACATCGCCTCTCCTTTCTGCAAGGAGCTTTTTTTTCGCCAGAATTGACGAAGTCTGTGACAGAATATCAAAGAACTCCTTGACCTCAAGGTCGGGCTGACTTTCCAATGTGTTCACCTCCATTTGTTTTTCAGATTTTCCACGCCGGGAATTTTTCGGAAAAGGAAAGAGGAAACGAACCGCTAAAACGGTTGTCTCCTCCACTCCATATATAAGGTTTAATTACGACAGACTTTTTTGGATTTACTCCTTGAACAAATGGAGCGCATTCAACACCTCGTATTCTCCCATTTCAAATGCTCTTGCTCCATTCTTGAAACACGAGAATCCCATATAGGCGATGCCTACGAGTAGAATTCCAGTTCCAATTAAAAGACTTTTCACATTATCCTTTGAGAGACAACTAACTATGATGTCTTTGCTTTCACCTGTTACAGGGTTTGTAATCGGTCCAAAATAAGACTTAATCATTCTTTTCACCTCCATAAAGGAATGTGAATTATCTGCGATTATGCCGCTTGTTGTAAAGGCATAGGCTTTGTAGTCCAGCCAACGAACTTACCTTCGTTAAAGTTCTTCTTTTGCTGAAGTGCTTTACTGATGGCAAGATCAATACCGGATCTGCTTTTCAGATGATAGTAATAAAGGTCGGTATAAGGCGTAGTCAATCTGTCGATGCGACCGGACGCTTGGACCATGACTTTGTAGGAGTAGTTTTGCGAGAAGAATATGATCGTGTCAGTTGTAATACAGTTCCAACCCTCGCAGCCGGCTGTATACTGCACAAGATAGACCCACTTATCACTGGTGGGTATCTCCTGATGTTTATGCCCGTTCCATTCTGCGATTTCAACTTCCGGATCGTAGACAAGCTCTTTGAGAATATCAAGCTCGTAGTCGAAATTATAGAAGATGATCGCTTTGGGGTGGTCATCAAGGATTTCCAAAAGAGCAACAACACGGGATTCATCCTCATTAACAACGCGCCGTAATCCATAGCAAAGTTCTGCTGCCGTTTCGATTGGACGTTCTTCCCAAGGGTTCCATCGATTCCGCATTAAATCCTTATACTTTGGAACGCTATAGCTGACCAGCACATCCTGATGATGTGAAACAGTTTTCCGTTTGAAATCCATCGTGATAAGGATACTGTTGCGTAATCGAATCAGTCTTCCAGTATTGCTATAGCTATCCACTTTGGGGTATTTTCCACGAGCTTCCCAGCGATAATTGATGTGTTCATCAATGAAATGACTTTTGTTTCTGTAGAAACCGTTGGCAATGAAAACCGGCATGTAGTCTTCCCATTTGTCGCCTGGAGTTGCCGACAGAAGTATCCAACCATTGGCTTTAGCAATTTTTAGAAATGCTTTGGTCCATGCTCCGTATCCGATTACTCGCTGCTCATCAAATATAAAGAAGGCGTCTTTGACTTCCGTATACTTTCCGATATTATTCCATGAATCAACGATAACCGTGTTATTAAAATAGTTGCAGTCGGGGTGCGTGGAGAGGAGAAACGGAGCTAATTCTCCTCCCCATTCACAGGTATCGCGTTTTCTTGCTGTTGTGATAATGTATAGGTCTTTGGGCTTTTTTGTTAGTGTACTGAACGAAACATTGAATGAATCCGAATCCTGGTTAGGATTTCGGGGGAGAAGTTCTTTCTTTTCAATGAGTCCTCCTTGTTTCATGTAGTAGTACACCAACGATGTACGAGACTTTCCACTCCCAACGCCGCCGCACAAGATGCAGCCATTTTTCATTCGATTGACGGCATCAAGTTGGTAGTCGTATAGGGAGATGTTCATAGTTAGTCGCTCCTTGAAGTGCTATCGTCTAGCTCTTTTTGTTCAGGTTCCGTTTGAAAGAATTTTTCGAGTGCTTGAAATACACGCCTGTAGTACCATATCGGAGAATAATACATCGGCGTGAACCAGTAGTTGTCGAGACTGTCGTTGCTGCTCATCGGTTCTGTCAAAGAATTGCCGACCTTGAAATATCCAGCGACCCCAAGAAGAGAAAGCTGAATATAACACATCATCGTAACGACAGGATCAATGTCCTGACCGACGACCAGCACATGATTTTGGAAATTGAGATCCGTGTCTCTAAGTTTGTCTTTTATGGTGTTCACAGCCGCAATCAAAGTCACACCGCCTCCGCAGCAACAATCAAAAATGGAAACAAACCCTTTTTCTTTGATTTGCTGTTCGATATCTCCAACTGTTACTTCAGCCATAAGCTGAGCGACATGATACGGTGTAAATATTTGCCGATGCTCCTTGGAATTGAGTCCGAGTTCTGTATAGACATCTCCGAGGAAGTCTTGCTCTGGGTTTTCTTCCAAAGCCATAACCAGATGGGCAAACAACTCTGGAAATAGTTCTTGTTCTTCCTTGTTGTACTTATTGATGATTCTCATGTAGGTCGCCTCTCGCTCCTCGAAATGAGATTCATCTACAACATTAGAAAGAGCGCAAGCCGCCATAGTGACAAAATCAGTCCAAATATCCCAAGACCTCCAGCGATGAGTAAGACTTTTGAAGACTCGTAAAAACTCTTTTCGAGTTTTCTGTTCTTTCAGATAAACCGTTTCCTTCTTTGGTTTTTGAGTAGATGCTTCTGTGAAAATAGGATCGGTTTCTTTTGGAGATTCTGGAAGAATATAGGTTGGCATCGCATTGATGATTTTTGGCTGATCTTTGTTCGAGATTGGCGAGTTGCTTTGATTTGTTGGACGCTTTCCAACATTGGGAAAGGGCGGGACCCATTGCTGCGGTTTTGCCTTTGGAAGTGCAGGGGTCGTTTTCTTGACTGGAGTTGATGGCCGTTTTTTGTGCGGCTTTTTCTTAAAAGCGCTCATGGATATACGCCTTCCCTTTCTTTGAATAGACCTATAACTTCTTTTTCAATGAAATCTTCAGCAATATGAAATATGCTTCGCATTTTCTCGTCTGTAGAATTGCATTCAAAACGACACAACTTAAGTGCGAAACGGTACGCAATATCTTCGACTGGATTGTATGGGTCATCGAGAATTGCTTCGATTAACTCAGAAATAGCCCATCTTTGAATGCAGCGTTTCTCAAAGTCTTTCTTTTGAAGACATCTGCGTACAACTAAGTCATTATTTGTCTTTCTACGAAGAGGATCAGGATCGGTGTATTCCAAGAAAGCAGTTAACCCATCAACAAAAGCCTGGTTACAATATGAGTAATCCACGACATACTCAGACATGGTTTTCTCCTTTCGCAAATGTAAAGTAAAGAGGCGCCAGTCTACCTCCTTAAACCGACGCCTCTTATAGCTCTTCACTCCTGCGGATACTCGTCGCCGGCATACTTCTCGGCGAACTCGTCCTCGTCGATCACGACATACATAGAACGGAGATAGGCCTTCACGCCGCTCTTCTCGTTCTTGGTGCCCTCCTGCATGATCCAGTTGTAGGGCCGGATGGTCAGATCCACGTTCCTGATCTCGGCGAAATCCAGAGCGCTGATGCTCTCCTCGTCCAGGCGGGTCTTCTTCCGCTTGGTAATCATGTAGACCGTGGGCGGAATGTTGTCAAAGCTGACCGCCACCTGAAGATAGTAGCGGACCTCTTCGCCCTCCTCACGGGGCGGCCGTACCCGGATGTTCCAGCCGTCGTCGATGAGCTGCTGAGCGTACTCGGGATCGTCGATGTAGACGCAGAAGTTTCGCTGGCCCTCGCGGTTGTACTTGCTTTCGCGGCCGGAGAAGTTCCGGAACAGGAGACGGGCGTTTTCGATTTTCAGATTGTCGTTCACTCTGGGATTGGGCATGGTTTTCAACTCTCCTTTTTAAGAAAATATAAAGAGGACGCCACTTTGAACGTCCTCTTTGTTGCGATGTCTTGCGGTCATCTTACCGCAAATAGTCTCTCCTCATCCTCGGTTTCCCATGGACCTCCGGGAGATTGCCAAGGCGGGAGCCCGGAGCCATCGTTGATGTAGGGATCATCAGAAACGAACCACTCGAAATCGCCAAACTCGGAAATATCATGAACGGCGGCGTTAACCATCTCATCATAATAACTCCGATCAATATCATCGATGATTTCAAGCTGTTTAACCGTCTCGGATTCCAACCAACGGAACCCCTTGGTGCCGGTGACGGCATCATACTTTTTTTCGCCGTTCTTTCCAGTCGATTCACGAACGAGCAGGCCGCCATTGCTCCCAGGCTTGACCGGACAGAAATGTCCGACTTTGCCGATGAAAATATAATTATGACCACCGGCGATCGTTTCTTTGAGTTTCCCAACAAGATCGTCGTAGTCCAACGGATACTCTCCATTTCCATCAGGCCACTTTTTCCGAAGCTGCTCCAAGTCTTTTTCTGCCGACGACACATCCGGAAGATTCTCGTTCATATCCAGGTAAATCGCACCTGTCACCGACTTTGTCTCACAAAGGTCATCGAATACGATTTCCTCATGCGAGAACAGTTTCTTGAACACATAGGGGATTTGGAACTGCGTTCCTGTGGCAGTCCATTCGCCGGGGTGTTTCTTGATGTCTCCAGGAACATAACCGTATTTAGCTTGACACTGTTCGACGGTATCATACTTGGCAATATATACGGCGTTGTTCACCAAACACATGCGGTCGTAAGTGGCCTCATGTTCAAAGGTGTATCCGTACATTTCACCGTACTCCATGACGAACTTGATGATTTCCGGTGTCGCATCCGGAATCTTAATCGAGTCCGTCTTGATGTGGGCAACTCTAAAGCCCCGCTTCTGGACCTCATGCTTGAGGTTGACCATGAACAGGGCTCCGCGTTTGGCAACGATGTTGTCTTTGTTCCGATTGTCCCGGAAGGGATTGTCAAAGTTGGCAGACGTCAAACCATAGACCGAATTGATTGCGATCTTCAGTGCCTGAGCAAGATCGCCGGCAGCACCCTCGTCAGTCAGATACTTTGCCAAAGCGCCATTCAGCATCTTTTTCGCTTTGTCAAACTCCTTGTGCTTGATGAGCACACGACTGTCGCGGATCTCCTGGAACCGTTTAGTGTACTCAGGACCAAAGAGCTGTTCAGCGATGATGCTGGACGGATGCATAGAGGCAATATCCAACAAAGCGAGGTTAGCGTACATACCCGGCTCAGCATAGACATATCCGCCTTCTCCGACTTCCTCACCGCGATAAGTCGAAACGCCTTTTTCATACTTATACCCTGGAAAGATAGGACGCTTCTTCTTGTCAAAGACGGTGAACTCGTCGTACTCTCCGTACCAAGGCAAATCCTTGTTCGGGTCGCAGATTTGAGAGACATCGCCCATATCGCGATAGTTGAACTGGTCTTGCGGTTTACGATTTCCGCCAAATATAATGCGGGTTGTCAGCATGTTGGTCGTATCATTGACCGACATACCGGCCACGTCTGCCAGAATTTCTCTGGCTACGAAGTCTGCTTTACGAGCGTTGAAGACCGCTTCGGTAGCAATAACATCGTTATCACAATACTCGGCCACCTTCTGCCAGAGTTCTTCGGGAACAGGTTCGTCCCAAGGAAGTCCAAGTTCCTGGTGATGAATGCCGAGTTCGATCTCCCACTTCTTCAGACTTTGCTTCTTGGAGCAGAAATCATAGACGTCCGTATAAGACACGTTGTAGGCTTCACCGAAGTAACAATTGTTGCTTCGTGCCTTCTTGTTTTCACTGCTGATGATCTTCTGAGACAGATTGTAAAGCTGCTCATTGGAATAACCCATCAGACGAGCATAGAGAATATGGTTGTCATACCGACGACAGTTGAAACCAACAAGTCGGAATTTCATCAAATCCTCAATCTCGGTCGGACTGGGGTTAATCATCCTCACGACGGTTTGGCCCTCACCTTGAATCTTCCAGTTTACGAGGAACAGGTTCGGAAACACCTCTACGTCATAGAAGACAAGTGTTTTGTCTTCGTTTTTCGCAGCCGGAGCATCATCGGCAGATTTGAACGGCATCTTGTTCACGAGTTTGATGCAGTAATCCGCCTGATGTGTACTGTTTGCTGCAAAGGCCAAGACGGCGTTGCGCATGTCGGTAACATCATAGGTCAATCCGCTGTCATACGCATCCGTCAAGATTTTGTGGATGAAATCGATACTGGGTTTGGTTGCCGGATGAATCTCTTTGTTGAGGTTTCTCTTTATCTGCAACCGTAGCCCCTTCTCGCTTTGCACCACCCTATCGTTTACCACATTCTTTTCTCCTTTCAGCGGTAACCCAGAGTTTATCGAAGCAATTGGCAAGTTGTTGCATTTTGTGAGTTTTCGGCGCAATGAACTGTTGCCGGTGAACACCTTGACTTCGATGTCCTCATCGAACACTCTGCTAAGCTTTGAAGCATCTCCTCCTGTGTAAATATAATGGAGATGGACGCCTCCGCCTTTGCTGAGTTCTGCGTAGGTAGGAGGCCATTTTGCCGCCTCTTCCAGATTGCGCTGTATATCCTTGTTTCCCTCGGCATCCTTAAAATCAAAATCTATGACGATATGATCGTCCGGAGGCATGACATAGTGGAGTCGTGTTGTATCAAGGGCTTTCAGCGTTTGCCTTACCTCTTCCCACTTTCGCATCGGGGTCTCGTTCTTAGAAGCGTATTGTGCCGGACAATCTGCACAAACTTTATCAAATATGGATTCCGTGCAGTCCAGAACAAGAACCTTTGGCGTCTTTTTCGACTTCGGCTTCTCTTTTTCTTCTGGAGTCTGATCTTCAAACTTCTCTGTTCTGAACCCGTGATAGTAGCTTCTGACACGAGTTCCATCATCCATGTTGAACCGTTCCTCGTACTCTCGGAAGTAGTTCTTCAACTCTTCCTTAAATATCATTCGGGACAGGGGGTACAAAACTTTTGCTTCATCACAATAGGTCTTGTACATTTCCCAAGCGGCTTTCAAAGACACACCGTCTTCTCGTTTGAAAACGAGATATGAATCCACAACAAAGTTGTAGAAATCATTTGAAGCCCCGAGCATGGTGATGGGAATATAATTGTCGTAGAAGTCCGGATCTTCCAGATATACTTCTTTACAGTGAGTTGCGATTCCGCCGAGCTCAAATGGGATTTGTTTGGTCAGGGTTTTGTATTCTGAAGGAGGCACTTTGTTTCCCGTAGGAGATACGTCGATCAGTCGGCGAATGATGCCAGACTTCGCGTCCGTAATCTTCACAGGCTTGTTGGTACCCATGATGAGAAATGCTTTGAAGCGATTGGAATAAGCAGACCGGAACTTTTCATTCACAGTCATCATTTCATGGGATACCAAACTATTGATTCGCGTATTATCCTCAATGCGTGACAAATCGCCATCGTGTTGAATGGCAACCAGAGGATTAGACCGAAAAGCTTCCAATGCGAATGCGTTGCTAGAAGAGCCAAGGTCCTTTGCGTTAAAGCTGGTGTAATACCCCTCGAAGAGCTGCTGAATGATGTTAATGATGGTGCTCTTTCCCGTTCCGACAGCTCCGTAGAAAACCATGAACTTCTGAAGCTTCTTGGAATCACCAGTGACAATTGCGCCGATACACCACTCGATTTTGTGACGCTCTTCCGGAGAATATAAAGTGCCGACAAGTTTGTCCCATGCCGGAGTCTCTCCTTTTTCCAATGGATAGCTAAGAGACTTGCTGGCATAGTCATGCTTGCCGGTCTTTGTATTGGAGAATATCAATTTTTCGTCCAGCATGTGGTACTGATCCTTCATCTGCTTTTGACAGTATCGATGCCAGGAATCAATCATGCCGGTTTCTGCATCCCACATATGGAGAACACGAATGTTTCCATCAAAATGAGAGCGGTTTTCCTCTGCGTAACGGTCTAATTCACGGTCGATTAAGTCGACCGCATCTTGCTCGTCAGTCGACCATAATCCCCGTTCCTCGATCCAGACGGCATAGAAGTCGCCGCCTCGTATCATGAGGTCGTTGCTTTTTTTGATGATAAACTTGGGGTATATCTCGATGACACCGCGTTTACCGCTACGCGTTGAAATCATCAAGAAGTCCAACATTGGGATGTTTACTCTCCTTCTTTGTTCTCCAGCTTCTTGACCCGGATGGAGAGCTTATACAGCTCTTCCTCCTGCTTCTGGCACTCGTAAGCCGTATAAATGGCGAAGGCGAAGGCCGCCACGCCAAACAGCTTTGCGGTGCGATTCTTCCGAATAAGCTTGCGAATCGCGGTGTCGAAAGCCTCAGTGTTGTTGTTCACGAGTTCGACCATGTCCTTCAGCGTGGCCACGGTCATAGTGCTTCTCTTTCGTTTTGCCATCTTACAGGCCTCCTTCTTTAATCAGTTCGATGAGATAAGCATTCATCTGATACCAGATCTCAGTTGACCGCATATCTCGGCCATTGTTCACAGTGAACAAGCCGCCCTCGCCGTTCTGTTCGTACTCTCTTTCGAGAAAACGCTCAAGGACCCGGTCCACATGGTAACGATCAAACCGAGAGTCGTCCATGCGACCGAGTCCAAGACTTACGAGCATATCCCAGAACCATTGTCCAGTTCTGTTGCCGACATCTGGGTTATCCATGAGGTGTTCTTCACAGCGAATGGCAAGTGCAGTCATCATTTCGAGAACACTGCACGGACGGTCATCCAGGAAAGACGCGATCATAGAATCACTGTAATCTTGTTCGCGGCCGAACCGATATCTAAGATCGATGCCGTCTTCGGCCCGGTTGCCGTCCATCGGAATCGTATATGTAAATTCCGTATCGTGCAGCCTTGAAAACAGCTTACGATAGGATTTGTTAGAATATCGGTCATCGACCACGAGCTGATACATCCAATCGAAGTATTGATCGATCAGTTCGTTTTTGGTCAATGTTATGACCTCCTATCTTATCTATTGGGAGGAAGATTTTTCGCAACGTCCGCATAACGGCGAAGATCCTGGAGGACTTCGTAGTCGCAGCGTTTGGGATCACTCCGGAAGAAGACAGAATCATCCTCATATTCTCCGAAGTGTTCAAGGGCGTCGCCGACGATTTCCTCGATATCATCGATGATGACACCGTTTTCATCGGCGAGGATGCCGTCGGCATAGTAGGTCAGGCTGATCTGCGTATAGCCAATCTCGCCAAATTCATCCGGAGAAATGACATAGGGCGCTTCGATGCTATCAGCCTTGGGCTCCTCTGGCTCAGATCTCTTGGGGATCACCGAGGGGGTGTACTGTGTGTATTTACCCCGGGCGTACTCTACGACATCACCCTTATCCTGCACCTTGCCGTTGGCAAGAACAGTCGGAGTAGATTGGTTTCGTCCTTTTCGGGCTCAACCTTTTTCTTGAGCTCTTCGATCTCGGCCAGAAGCTTCATCTCACGAGTGTGAAAGGCTTCCTTGGCAGAGGAGATATCCTGTTCGGAACGCTGCTCGTAGGTACTCTTGAGATAATACCAGGTGCCGGCACCACCGATGGCAAGTCCGAGCAGGAAGATGAAACTGGTTTTGAGTTTACTCATAGTTCACATCCTCCACTTCAACGAACTGCTCATCTTTGATGCTGATAACGGTTACGGCAAGGCCGCCGAAGAGAAGTGCTGCGCTCAGAAGAAGACCGCCGGTGATATGGCGTTTCCTCTTCGTATCCAGCACATAGTCCATCATCGAGATGAGGTTTGCGAATCCTTCCATATTCGTTACCTCCCGGCCACCAGAACGGCGACACCGCCGATCAGACACAGTCCGGAAACGGTTGACAGGGTATACGCGAGCAAGGCTCTGAGATACTTCTTCATATTGATCCATTCCTTTCTTAAGCATCGTTGTCCACCAACTCTTGCCAGTTGGCATATCTAGTCAGGACAACATTAGCGTAATTGGTGATGTATCCGGGGTAGGAACCGTTGTTATAAACGGTCAGAGCGATCCCCCAATCACCATATTTGTTGTACTGTTCGGTCAGAAAATCCAGACCAACGCGGAAGTTTCCACCAGGGTCCATGAGATCTGTGACACCGAGACGATCCATCCGATCTCCATGAAATCTCCTTTGGATCTGCATGTAACCGCTCGAATTACCGTTATCGCCGGTGATGTTCCTGAAGTTTGTCTCCGTCTCGATCAGTCCTAACGCTAGAGCATACGGAACGCCAAACTCTTCACAGGCGTCCAAAAGCAGTTCCTGCTCATCACGGCTCAGAGGGATCGCATCATTGAAAAGATCCTTTTCGATGATTTCTTCAACGACAATCTCTTCTATTTCATCGTCGAAAATATAATTTTCCGCAAAGAGCAGTTTTGTAGAAACGGGTTCATCGAAAACTATCAATGCGGCTAATGGCATTGCTTCGACTACTGCTTCTGGAACTGATGTACTTAGGATAGGAGACGGAGAAGGAGCCGGGGTCGTGATGTAAACCTCGGCTCCATCGGTATTGATCTGGTTTCTTGAGGGGAGGCCGCATGAGATCTGTACGATACCCAGAACGAGTATCAGCAGGCAGAATATAGTTTTCTTCATGACGGCTTCCTCGCTTAATACTGGTGGGTCGCCAGTTCGCCGGTGATATCACCGACGGTGTTGAAGTCCAGGATGAAACCTTCGACATAATCTCCGCCATACTCGGAGTTGGTTTCGCGCCGGACCTCGAAAATGCCGAAGTCCACGAAATTGTCTCCCTTGGGGTTCTTGATGTCGTAGATCCACCCGACGTTCTGACCGTAGTCAGTAAGCGGGTACCGGAGCCATTCGTAGACTTCGTTGAGAAAGAGATGCCCTCTGGCCCTCAGCCGGTCATTTGCCTGCGCTTGCAGAGCTTTGAGGTAGAACCTGGACTGTTCCGGGTCATTTCTCACCCAGGCCGGATTCGTCTCATCAAAGAAACGGGCATACGGGCTGAACTTGGAAGGGTCCCAGCCGGCCGGAGCCACGTTCTTGATTTCTTTCACAGTTTTCTCTTTGCCTTTCTCGTTGACGACGGTCGTTTCGACCTCCTGCGCCTTGATGTTGTAGCGCAGTTCCTTTTCGACCTGCTCGCCGAAGCGCTCGATCACTCGTCCACGGTAATCCTTGAAGGACTTGTCGAGCGTCGTATAGGCCGCTGCGAGCGCGATGTTGCGCTTCTTCAGGACGTGATGGCTCGCGAGGATGCAAGCGATGGAGCCGACTCCGGTTACGACAGCAGGGCCATACAGCTTCGCATACTTGATGCCCGTCTGGACATAGGTGATGGTCAGGTCCTTCTTGGTGTCCTCGGAGGTATAGGTCTCTCCGGCCTTTGTGATGCCCTTCTCAGCGGCCTCGTGAATCTCATCGAGGGCTTCCTTGGCCTCGGCAGAAACATTGCCGGCCTTCGTGGTAGCCTTGCAGGCCATGACAGTGCTGACAACGATACCGACGATGCCAGCGGCGACCAGCAGCTCAGGGCTCTTCTTCTGGAGCTTGAAACCGATTTTGTTGAAAGCCAGACTCGCCGACTTCATGAGTTCATTCTTTTTCATGTTCAGATATTTCCTTTCGTAATATTCATGATGAGTTTGTTGAGTTTCCGCCTGTCGCTGTCCCAGTTGAGCTTCTCAGACATGTCAGACAGAATCGTGATGGCGAACGAGCGAGTGTCATCGGAGACATTGTTCTCGTTCACAATTTGGCAGATATCTTCTGCCGCGCGGATCATGTCCGAATCCCAGCTCATGTTTTCAGTGGACTTGGAGATCGACAGAATCGACGCTTCGACAGGGTTCCTCGGAATGAAGACCATGTTCGGGTAAGACGACTGCCGGAAGTCCCGGTAAGGCGTGCTTTTCAGGTCATAACCGAGGGGAATGTTGAACTTTTTGCTGATGACGAGACCGACTGCTGTCAGAGCAATACCGGCAAGGACGCTTCCATTCCTCTTGAAGAACTCCACGCCCTGGTTCAGGCAGGATTTGAAAAAGGGTTTCACTTTACCTATCCTCCATGTACTCGTAGTATTCATCCGCGGTAGCGAACAGCATCCATCTACCACGGACGTAGCCTTTGAAGCCCTGCTGGGTATAATAGCCATACATGTTCGCTACCTCCGTTTACTTCAGTTGATCTGGACAGTTCTCGGAAGCTGCAAAATATAACCGTCACGAACACGGACCACTTTTGCGCTGCGAATATCCGTCCATCCGTACTTATTTGCCGTATAGCTGCGGCAGGTGATGCCGGCCAGATCATAAAGATCGGCCACGGATGCAATTCCGTATGAAGCGATTGCCGACTCCAACTGATCCAATACGAGATCAGCGTCCCCTCTTGTTTCAAAGAGAATGTCGTCGTAATCGAAACCGGATGTGCTTCTCGGTCTACCATAGTCACGACGATCGTCCCTATCATCGCGGTAATATTTCTGATAGGAGATCTTCGAGCCCCGGTCTCTGCCGCCTCTTCCGAGACGACCAACTTCTCCGAAAAGCATGATGCTCACCACATCAGCGATGGCATTCTTAATGCCGGGGATAATGACATCTGTCAAAATATAACTTTTGACGTTATCAACATCCTCCGGCACGAAGATATTGGCGAATTTTTTGACTTCGCTTTTTTTCCGAGTCTTGGTCTCGCCGTTGACCACTTTTTCCAGTTTTCTTTCAGGCTGACTGGAGTCCTGTCGTTCTCTGGAGCTATGAGAATTGTCAGGATAATCTGCCATTGCATTTCCTCCTTATTTCGGAATTAGGAATATATCGACCCGCCCACAAGGGGCGGCGATTTACGCAACCAACAGAATGACCGGACGAACCCCATGAGAGGACGACGCGAGGTTGGTGGCCGCACGGCCGGTGCCGGTCACAATGGCAAAAGCCGTCGCGGACCCCTTGACGATGTTCTGGAGCCATCCCCACTCGTACTCCTCGCCCTCACGGCTGGCGACGCGGTTCTTCCGGTTCTTCATCAGCTCCCACTGCTCGGCGTCGTCCATGACATACCAGTCATCCTGGCCGAAGAACTCGCCGACGGTAGGAATGCGAACCAGATCGCCGTTCTCGAAGGGAATGAGATGATCGCGGATGGCGTCGAACTCCGGATCTTTGGCAAAATCCTCCTGGAGATCACGCCGCAGATCGGACGCATCGTAGCCGCCCTTGTTGGTCCAGTCGGCGTTCATCTGATAGGCTTTGTCCAGATACTGATCGAGCAGGAAGATCGCTCCCTTATCGAGGACCTTCTGGCAGGTGGCGGTGTACTTACCGATGTTGATCTGATCGCCGATCTGAAACTCGTTGGTCGCATTGACGGTAACATTCTGCTTTCTGATGATGTTCATTGGTTTTCTCCTTTTTTTTAGTTTTTTTTGAAAAGAAAAGGAGAGCGTCTGTTAAAGACACTCTCCCTTGGCGAACCACTCGCTCTTACTTCTCGGGGGTTTCCTCATCGGAATCCGCCTCAGGCTGGTCCTCGACGATCTCCGCGTCGATGACGGTGCCGGCCGTCTTCTTCTGCTTCCGCTCCGCCAGTTTCGTGCTGACGAACCCCGCCAGCTTCTTCGCCCCGCTCACCACGGCGTAGGCCAAGAAGCCGCCGACGATGCCCGCCACGAAAGCTCCGGTGTTGGAGTTTTCGGACGCCTCTGCGACCTCATCAACGGTTTCGATCTCCTGGATCTCATCCATTCTTGCAGTATTCTCTTCCATGTTTATTCTCCTTTACAGTTTTGAATTAGGGTGGTTCTCCCCATAATACGAAATGAAAAATCTGCGGATTAGTACCGCTTGATGTAACGGGGCGGATTATTGTG
>Ga0265298_10006169_pt1 | contig 14858 bp, 12 predicted proteins | sample AusTroGonzalo_MG_3_FD_193486 | JGI IMG/M metagenome (GOLD analysis project Ga0265298, IMG submission 193486) | Bovine rumen microbial communities from tropical cattle in Woodstock, Queensland, Australia - Gonzalo_01 | ecosystem: Host-associated > Mammals > Digestive system > Stomach > Rumen ... | reverse complement strand
GAGAATATCTTTGAGAACTCCGACTACATTTACATGCTGAACCAGGCGGCCGGCGACCGCGAGATCCTGGCGAAAAAGCTGGGCATCTCTCAGCATCAGTTGTCCTACGTGACGCAAAGTGGCGAAGGCGAAGGACTTCTGTTCTACGGAAACGTGATCTTGCCATTTGTGGATCGTTTCCCGAAGGATCTGAAGCTCTACAGCATTATGACCACCAAGCCGACCGAAACTACTGCAGCCTGATCAATTGGAGGGATCGCTATGAAAACTGTGCTCATCGTAATTGCTGCGCTCTTTGTTGCCTTTCTGCTTCTCTTCATCTTCTGCGCTTGCCGCGTTGCAAGCCGGTGTGACCGGGAGGAAGAGGCCATGTTCGAGCACTGGTATGCGACTCATACCGAGGAACCTGAGAAGGAGGGCTGCTGACTATGACGAATTCGGATCGTCCCCGTACTTCGAAACTGCAGTTCACCAAGGAGGAAACCCAACCGCAGGAAACGCCTGTTTCTGCATCAAAAGAGCAGAAACTGATGCAGAAAGGCAAACCGGCGCAGACGAAAGTGAAGTCTGCGCCGGAATCTTCTCTGGCTCCTGACGGCAAGGTTAATCTGCCGCTTGCAGGTTCTGCGATGGCTGGTGTCGGAACTGTTGTATCACGGCGTATGCCGCAGTCTCCCATGGATGCGGAATTGACGCATGTGGAAAAAGTTCAAGAGAAGCTTCTCAATTCGCCTGAAGCGTTAAGGAAATTTATGAAGCAGGCAACAGTGAATGGCGATCATGCTATCATTGTAGATCCCCTGGGCGAAAAACTGTTGCAGCCAGACGAGTTTCGGTCATCCAGGCCTTCCGCCAAAGAAAAACCCCCTCCGGATTCGGGAAAGGTATCCGCGCAGGCAAAAGCCGCGGCGAAAGCCTTCGCTGCCAAGGGAGACCCAGCAGTCGGTGCAGCGGAAGCCGCCGTCGAAGGAGCGCCGAAGACTGCTCCTCGGCTGAAGTTTGATGAAGGTGCGAAGAAAGCGCCCTCCAAACTGAAGCATCCATCGACCGTCATGCGTACGATCAATACGGAGATTCACCGAACGGCAGCGAAGGCGAACCAGGATGAAAACGTTGCTGGCGAAGCTTCCCTGAAGATTGAAAAGGGTGTTGAAACCGCGCTGAAAGAAGGAGAACACTCCTTCCACGCGCATAAGCTCCGGACTGCCCGGAAGGCTGAGAAAAGGCAGGATGAAACGAACATCCGCCTGCTACAGCAGTCGCGTGACGCGGGAAACCCGTCCTTCACTTCCAATCCGTATTCCCGGTGGCAGCAAAAGCGGGCCATCCGGAAAGAATACGCTGCGGCAAAGGCTGGCAGGAAGACTTCGACTGCCAATACCACCCGGAAGAAGGCCGAAGAAGCTGTTTCCGATGCGAAGGAGGTCGTTTCCAAGATTGTCCAGAGCATCCGAAGGCGGCCGTCCAAGATGATCCTGCTTGGCCTGCTCGGCGGTATGCTGCTTCTGGTCATGGGCGCTGTCCAATCCTGTACTCCGCTGGCACAGTCCGTTCTGGAATCTGTTGTGATCGGCACTTATCCCGCGACTGAAGATGATGTCAGGGCAGCGGAACGCGCCTATCTCGCCAAGGAACAGGAACTGAAGTACGAGATGGATCATTATCAGGAGGTGCATCCCGGGTATGATGAATACCATGTGGATCAGGAAGAGATCTGGCACAATCCTTATGTCCTGATCGCCATTATCTCTGCCTACTATGACGGGCAGGAATGGGATATGGACAAGGCAATGCCGGTGATCAACAAGTACTTCGATCTCCAGTATATTGTGACTGAGGAAGTGGTCACTGAAACCCGATACCGGACGGAAACGCAGTCCGGTACCCATTGGGTTACTGACCCGGATACAGGCGAAACCCGCCTGGAATCCTATACCTATGATGAGGAAGTACCCTACGAGTACACCATCTGCAATGTCACGCTGGAGAACTACGATCTGTCGCATACCCCGGTGATCAGCATGAGCCACCATACCATGGGCATGTACGCGCTGTACATGGCAACCCATGGAAATATGGAGGGCATCTTCCACGGCAGGTATGCTGTTCCGCTGAAAGATCCTTATATCTACGACATCCCGCAGGAAACGCTGGATGCCGATCCGATCTTTGCCAGGCTTATGGAGGAAGCCAACAAGTATGTCGGTTATCCCTATGTCTGGGGCGGATCTTCACCGGAAACATCCTTCGACTGTTCCGGGTTTGTGAGCTATGTGTATACCAATTCAGGCGTTTACAACACTGGGCGGCTCGGTGCAAGAGGCTTGCACAGCCTGTGCCGGACAGTCACAGAGGACGAAGTGAAGCCTGGTGATCTGGTGTTCTTTGCGGGCACCATGGGTGAAAAGGTAGACGGCATTACGCATGTGGGCATCTACGTTGGGAATCATCACATGATTCACTGCGGTTCTCCCTGCGGTTATGCCGACCTGAATGATTCCTATTGGCAGCAGCACTTCTTCTCTTATGGAAGAGTGCCTTATTGATTCGAGGGGGACTCCGCTATGGGGTTCCTCTTCTTTATCCCCTGAAAGGAGGAATGTTTGTTGAACTGTTCTGTATCTCGGAATAATCATTCTCTCCGGATTCTTGCGATCGCGCTTGTCCTGATGATGCTGGTATCGGTTCTTCCGATTTCATGCGCGTTGGGAGAAAGCGATGAACCGGATGAGGTCTTTACGATGGATGACGTTTTGATCTATCTCGATGGTGATGACGGCTGCGGAGAACTGGTTCCGCTTCATACGGTCACTTCCGTCGGAAGAGAAAACGTCAAGCTGCACGGCGTAAAGTCCAAGAATCAGCTGAAGGAATACACGATTCCGGATGAGCTTCTGATGGCTGATTCGAACTTCGCCGCACTCATGATGGAAGCGGACAAGTATATCGGTTATCCGTATGTTTACGGTGCGTCCAATCCCCGCGAGGGATTCGACTGCTCCGGCTTTGTCTGCTGGGTGTTCATTCATTCCGGTGTTTACAATACCGGACGGCGCGGTGCGACCGGACTGCATACGATGTGCGAAGAAGTCGATCCGGAAGATATCCGCCCCGGCGATCTGGTTTTCTTCCATGGCACCATGGGGCCGGACGTGAAAGGGATCACGCACGTTGGGATCTATGTGGGCAATCACATGATGATCCATGCGGGTGATCCGGTCGGGTTTGCCGATCTTGATGAAGAAAAATGGCAGAAGCGGATCGATTGCTATGGCCGCCTGCCGTTTGAGGAGGAACTGAATGAGTGAGATTAAGCTGCGACGGTATCCGAAAGATGCCGCCAAACTTCACGAAATGGCTGGCCGCCTGGAACGTGAAATCGCTGAGCGCCAGGAAACGCTCGAGGTAGTTCGGAAACTGGCGATTGAAGCGGAGAACTCCGCTCTCCGCAGCGTGATGGATGCTTATAACGTTACGCTGGATGAGCTGCCGCGCCTGATTGAACTGATGCGCAGCAGCGCTCTGGTCCCTGAGATTCAGCCGCGTGAAGAAACTGTTTCCGCTCCTGTACAGGAGATGGATGAACCTGATGAAACCGTGGCAGAAACGGAGGAAACCGACGATGAATAAAGTAATGAGGGCGGTATTGGCCGCGCTGCTGATGGTGTCGCTGCTTGCGGCGCATTCCGTTTTTGCGGAAGCCATGACAGTCGAAGCGCCTACCGCCAGTGATCCTGTGGCTGCCTCTCTGCCAGATGAATACCTCGAAGGACTGGAAGGTCTGGAGGAAATCATCACACAGGAAAGTGAGCCTGAGATTACCGAAGAGCCGACCGCTGCTCCGACAGCGGTGCCGATCCCTACGGAAGAGCCTATGGAAACCGAGTCGCCGTACACGGTTTCCTTTGTCCTCCCGAATGGATGGACGAACACCGCCAAGGCAACAGTAACGATCCGGATCACGGACTCCGGAAACATCGGCTTGCAGCAGGCGGAATACAGCCTGGTAAACGGCTGGAATGATGTGACTACGGAGTACTTCCTTTCCCGTGATGGAAAGATTGATATCACCGTAACGGAGAATGGAACGCTGAATGTCCGGCTGACTGATCCTCATGGCCATGTGTTTGAGAAAAGCACTGATGTCCGCGCGTTCGACCGTACTGAGCCCGCGCTGCAGGCGAATATCCAGTCTGAATACTTGCATGTACAGGCTTCGGACGATGCTTCCGGTGTTGCAGGCATTCAGGTGAACGGTTTGCTGTTCACTACGGTTGAGAACGGTATGCTCGATATCCGAATCCCGGATACGCTGAGCAAGTATAAGCATCTGGCTGTCCGTACATTTGACTATGCCGGTAACTTCTCCAGTCCTGTTTCGATGGATAACCCGTATTATGTGGAACCGACCGCGGCTCCGCAGACTACTCCAGGGACTACGAAACCCTCAGCGGAAACCGCGACTCCGGGCACTGTTAAGGAAACGCCGACTTATGCGCCGGTGATTACGGGTGTGCCTTATACGCCAACGGCTGAACCGACTCCGCAGATCATCTATGTTCAGCCTGAAGCGACTCCTACGCCTGTGGTGGAAACCGAGTACATCACGATCGGTCCGGGTATGCCGTACCTTGCTGACGGCAACGGGCATACGCTGGATGTGCTGTACTCCGCTGCGACAAATAAGCAGTTCATCACTATGCAGACCAAGAGCGGAAATACGTTTTATCTGGTCATTGACTACGATAAGCCCATTGACGCTGACGCGGAAATGTATGAAACGTACTTCCTGAACCTGGTCGATGAGCGGGACCTGATGGCGCTGATGAGCGAGGAGGAAATGCCGACCGCGACTCCGCAGGTCATTTACGTGACCCCTGAACCGACCACCCCGCCTGCGCCGACTGCTGCCCCGACAACCATTCCGATTGAAACGGAGCAACCATCCGCGAAGTCCGACAAGAGTCCGATCACAGGGATTCTCGCCCTGGTACTGATCGTAGCTGCTGGCGGCGGCGCTGTCTTCTATTTCCTGAAGGGCAAAGGAAAAGGCAGCTCTTCCAAAGCATCCTCCGGTTATGATTTTGACGATGATGACGATGAGGATGAAGAGGAAGAAGAGGAAAAGCCCGATACTGAAGAGTAACCCGAATCACGCCCCGGCTTGGAAACAGGCCGGGGCATTGAAATGGAGGAATGTTTGATGGCTGAGCTTGTCATTGCTGAAAAGCCCAGTGTTGCCCGATCCATCGCGGAAGTGCTCGGCGCACGCGAAAAGCACGATGGATTTCTTCAGGGGCATGGCTTCATTGTGAGCTGGTGTATTGGGCACCTGGTCGCATCCGCTGTCCCCGAAGAATACGATGAAAAGTACAGGGTATGGAAGTACGATGATCTTCCGATTATCCCTGACAAGTGGAAGTACACCGTGATTGCTCAGACGGGCAAGCAATTCGTTGTGCTGAAAAAGCTGATGCACGATCCCAACGTCACCGGGATCGTCTGTGCGACGGACGCCGGCCGCGAGGGTGAACTGATCTTCCGGCTGGTCTATGAAATGGCCGGTTGCAAGCTGCCGGTCAGGCGGCTGTGGATCTCTTCTCTGGAAAAAGAAGCGATCGCCCAGGGGTTCGGAATGCTGAAGAACGCTTCTGAGTATGACAATCTGTATAAGGCTGCGCTGTGCAGGGATCATGCGGACTGGCTTGTCGGGATGAACGCTACCCGGCTGTACTCCCTGCTTTACGGTCGAACGCTGAAGGTGGGACGTGTAATGTCCCCGACGCTGGCGATGATTGTCAACCGTGAAGAAAAGATCCAGTCCTTTGTGCCGGAAAAGTTCTACACGGTGCAGCTGGATTCCCAGATCTCGGCTGTTTCAGAGCACTTCTCCCAGAAGGCGGACGCTGACGCGCTGTGCGCCAGGTGTGATGGACAGGACGCTGCCATTACGCGGATCGAGTCTAAACGCCTTGTGCAGAATCCGCCTCGGCTGTTCGATCTGACATCGCTTCAGCGTGAAGCGAATAAGATCTTCGGTTTTACTGCCCAGCAGACTCTGGATTATGCCCAGAGCCTGTATGAAAAGCAGCTGATCACTTATCCGCGAACAGACAGTCAATACCTGACCCATGACGCGGAAAGCAAGCTGCCGGCTCTGGTCTCTTCCTTCTATGCGCACCTGCCCTTCATGTCCGGCCTGAAACCGCAGGTCAATACGGCGCAGGTGATCAATGACGCGAAGGTTTCAGATCATCACGCGATCATTCCGACCTGGAAGGCTGCCGGAGCGAACGAAAGGCTTTCCGACAGCGAGCGTTCTCTGATGACGCTGATCGTGGTGCGGATGATCTGTGCTCTGCGTGATCCCTGCAGGTATGAAGATCAGACTGTGACCGTCTCCTGCGGCGATCACAAGTTTACTGCCAGGGCGAGATCCATTCTTCAGGTTGGCTGGAAGGCTGCCTGGAGTACCTTCCGGGGCAGTTTCGGAAACAGGGGCAGTTTTGAGGACGATAACGTTCCGCCTTTGCCCTCTGATCTGAAGGAAGGCAGTGTGCTTCACGGCGTAAAGGCTTCCGTGAAAGAAGGAACGACCATTCCGCCCAAGCATTTCACCGAAGCCAGCATCCTCTCCGCAATGGAGAACGCGGGAAGCTCGGACATGCCGAAGGATGCGGAACGCAAGGGTATTGGTACTCCTGCCACCCGTGCCGGCATTCTTGAAAAGCTGGTTGACGAAGGGCTGATTGAGCGGAAAGGCAGCGGTAAGACGAAAAGCCTGATTCCTACGGAAAAAGGCACGTCACTGATCGCTGTGCTGCCTGAACAGCTGCAGTCTCCGCTGCTGACAGCGGAATGGGAGCAGCAGCTCAAGGAAATCGAAAAGGGCGAAGCAAGCCCCGAAGCCTTCCTTTCCGAGATCAGTGAAATGATCTCCGGACTGGTGAAAAATGCGCAGCGTGATCCCATCGCGGACACGCTGTTTCCGTCTGCCGAGAACAGTGTCGGCAAGTGTCCCAATTGCGGCGCTGCCGTGATTGAAAAGAAGCAGGGCTTCTTCTGCGAGAACCGGGTCTGTCCCTTCCGGCTGTGGAAGAAAAACCGCCTGCTGATGAGCGAAGGAAAGCCTCCGACCAGGGAGATGATCCAGACCTTACTGACGGACGGTCAGGTTCATGCCAAGGGCCTGAAGTCCAAGAACGGTAAAACCTTCAATGCAGTCCTGGTGATGGACTGCGCCGAGGACGGGAGTGCACGGATTCGCCCCGTCTTTAACCAATAATGATGCGGAGGAAACGATTATGAAAAAGGTACTGACTGCGCTGACTGCGCTGGTAATGATTCTCTCTCTGGCGACCTGCTCTTTTGCGGAAGACGAAACTACGGTCGGGGCTGTGATCACGTTTGAAACGGAAGACACGGTTCAGGGCGTTGACGCTCCTGAGATCCCTGCAGGTACGCTTTCCGCTGAAGTTTTCGGCTTCGATAGCAATCAGGTCTATGCGGTGTACTCCGCTCCGGATGTGAAGAGCATCCGCGGCGCGGGTGGGAAATCCAAGGTGAGCACGAACGACTGGGTGCAGGTGTTCGGCCGCGAGGGTGACTGGCTTCTGGTTCAGTATGACGTGAAAGACAGTTTTTACCGGATCGGCTATAATTCCGCGAAAGCAATCCCTTCCGGTATGAGCGTGCCGGATCTTTCCCTGACCAATGATGCGGTCGTAACAATGGAAAGCGTCAAGGTCACGGATGATCCTCTCGGCAACCAGAATACGCTGGTTGAGATTCCTGCTGACAGCCATGTGACCCGGCTGGGAACTATGGGTGACTGGAGTTATATCGAAGGCACCAGCGAGGATAAGCTGTATCGCGGCTTTGTTCTCTCCAGCACGCTGTCCGACACGATGGTGGTTTATTCCGTTGAGGAAGCCAAGCGTGTCCTCGAAGGTGACTGGAACGTGTATGCCGGCGATGCCGGAAGCGCGGATCATCTGCGGTTTGACAACAGCGGAAACATCTACGGACGGCTTTCCGCGGATACCGCTGAATGGAGCGGCCAGTGGGCCATCTACAAGTATGATGCATCCCAGAAGGCTTACTGGAATGATCCGGAGTTCGAGCTGACCATTTACCGGGACACCGGAACCTTCACCTACGGTCTGCGGATCTGCTGGGAACCCTATGGAACGAACGGCGCAAGCTATGCGCTGATCCTGTCTGAAGAAGGCCGGAACAGCGGGCTGGTGCTGTGTAAGTGAGAAACGGAGGACTCGTTATGGGAGAAAGCAATCCTTCCCCTGTAATGGATGAGCCGATGAAGAGTATCCCCGAGAATTCCTATGCAATCTATCAGGTGAAAGCCGGAAGCGAGTATCGTCTCCTCCGGTTTTCATCTTTAGCGCAGCTTCAGAAGGATGTGCTTCGGTTTCGGAAACGGATGCACGCTGAGACGGCTGCGCTGGACGAACTCGCTTTTGCGGATGAAGCGCATGTCATGGAACGGCTCAGGCGTGACGGGTTCACGGTAATATCATCGGATCATCCGCAGCGCGTCAGGGTTTGTGATGAATCCATGCGCACTTCGGATTTTTGCCTGGGATTCGGGGATCGCTGCTGCTGGGTTGAAGGGTGCGATACACGCGCACTCGATACGCTGGTACGCTTTGATTCCTATGACCGGGTTTATATAGGGCAGATTCCGGATTCGAGCCGGAACCAGCCCGATCGTTTTCTGGATGATCTTTTCCTGCGCTTCAATACGGACTACCCGGGCGATTATACCGGACGGAGCATGAGCGTCAGCGATATCGTTGTGCTCAATCTGAACGGCAAGCTCACCAGTTACTACGTTGAGCCTGTGGGATTTAAAGAGATTCCTGACTTTCTTCCGCCTGAGAATCATCTGAAAAACGCCGAAATGGCGATTGAGGATGATTACGACATGATTGATGGGATCATCAATAACGGCGAGAAGAAATCTGTTCGGGAACAGATGGGCGAATACCGCAATATGATTGAGGCTTACGTTCATGCTGTTCCCAAGACCGCGAATAAAGATCGTTCTGATCTTGAGCATTGAAAAGGAGTGTTTGACTATGGAAGCCACTGAAAAGACCACCCCCAAGCGCGAAGAGCTGATCATCAAGTTCGGCAAAGGCCTTGTCGGAAAGCCGTTTATGGCCAAGACCGGCAAGGAATGTGTCGGAATCAAGATTCCGAACGCCGATCCTGCTGATAAAACGCCCTGGGAATCCATTGTTGTTGGTGCCAATCGCGTGCACGAGGACAAGTTCGGCAAAGGCATGTGGATGAAGATCCCTGCTGACGGCCAGACGAAGGTTTCCCGTTCCGTGATCACCGGTCAGGATGAGAACGGCAAGAACATCTTCGCGAAAACTTCCCGTATGGTTTCCAACCATGACCTGAAGGCCATGATGGAATCCTATAAGACCCGGGAAAAGACTTCTGTCCGGGATGCGCTTTCGCAGCCGGCGCTGCATGGTGCCGGAGAACGGAAGGCCCCTGCGGCTGAAATGCAGAGGTGATCCTTGTGGATCACGCGAAGCCCGCTCATGATGAAGTTATCTCCATGAGCTTTTCCCATGACTATCCTGACGATACGCAGCTCACCTACACCAGATCGGGCAATAACGCCCATCTGGTGCTTTCTTTTCAGTCCGAAGATCCGGATATGGGAACGGAAGAGATGGAATATAACAGCGACGGTGGCGAATCGTTCGCTGAGCTTTTGTCTGATGCGCGGTTGGAGCTTACGTCGTACCTGGATCGGCAGGATACCAGCAGCTTTTATGAGCAACAGGGAGTTTCCCCGAAGGATGGCATTCATGATCTGGATGACTACTACGGGGAGTTCTCCCGTACCTCGCTGTACGCCTTTGAAAATGCTATGCGGGCGGCTGAACATGAGAAGCCTTCTGTCATGGCTGAACTGAAAAGGCTTTCCTCGAGGTCTGTCCCTGAAAAAGATTCTATCGGAATGGAGCGATGAATATGACGATTAAAGACGTGACCCGGTTTCTGGGGTTGTCCTATGAGGATCTTCTGTATGATACCGGGCTTCCTGAATCGACCCTGAGCGATATTCTCAGCGGGAAAACCGATCTGCGGCGCTGCCGTGTGCTGACCATGAGCAAGCTCTCCAATGCACTTGGGCTTACGCCTGACGCGATCATGAGCCTGGAGCCTATCACGCATACGCTGCCGGATGCCTCCCTTCACCCTGTGCATGAGTATTTCAATGCGCGGGCATACCGGGATTTCCGGAAGGATGCGCTTGAGGAACTGGCGCTGCGCAAGAACGAAGATTTCATCCGCGAAGTGTTGGATGAGAAAATCGTTGAGGACGAGTACCTGAACCGCAATTACGCGCAGGCGCTTTTCCTGATCGGCCTGGTGGATTATCTGACGGATAAGCAGGAACTCCTGCGCGTCACGCGATACAACCGTTATCGCGGGGATACGATGAAGAGTATGATCTATCCGTTTGGCGATAAGGACGCCTTCCTGAACGGAGCACTCCTGATGCCAGAAGCAATTCCGCAGCTGCTCAAGTTCAATATCGTCGAGACTCCGAAAACGCTGGAGATTCTCTGATTGACTACCGGGAGGAAGCAATGAACGCTTCCCCCCTTTTTTGAAGGAGGAAGCGACTATGCCTTACTTTACGCCGGATGAACTGAACCTGATCTGCATTTATGATCCCGGCAATCTGTCAGGTCTGATCTATGAGCTCGCGGCCATGATGCATGTGCTGATGCCGGATGAAAAAGAGCTCTATAACCTTGCTCATGGGACGATTGAGAAGCTTTCAACCATGAACAGTGAAAGCTATGCGGCCCTGAGCAAGCAGTTGACCCCTGAGTTCGACGAATTTCCGTTTGATGAAATTCCCGAGCTAGATGACCTTGACGAAATGGAGGAATAATATGCCTGGGAAGGTACAGGCCTATGTGGAGATGGCCAATGAGACTGCCGCCAGTATTACGCAGGACGCGGAAGCCTGGATGCAGTTCCTTCGGCACTCTGCAAGGTTCTATAAATATTCGTTCAATGATCAGCTGCTGATCTACGCCCAGCGGCCGGAAGCTACGGCCTGTGCCAGCTATGAGATCTGGAACAATACTATGCACCGGTATATCCGGCGTGGTTCCCGCGGCATTGCTCTGCTTGCCCCGACTGACAACGGTATGCAGCTGCGCTACGTTTTTGATGTGGCTGATACCGGAGAACTGCTGCATTCACGCCCGGTTGAAATCTGGAAGATGGAAGACCGGCATACGAATACCGTGAATGCCGCGCTGGATCGTGCCTTTTCTCCGCTTGGGATGGATAATCTCCGTGACCGGCTGAAGATGATTTCCCTCGATTCTGCGGCGAACTATCTGGACGGACATCTGAAAGATATCGTCGACAGCGTTGCGGGTTCTTCTCTTTCCGGATATGATGAAGCCGAGATCGGGAGATCCTTCCTGAACACCGCGATGTTCAGTATCTCCTACATCCTGCAAACCCGATGCGGTATGGAACCAGATGTGAGTCCGGATTCACTGCAGGAGATCAGGGAATGGAACACTCCCGGAGCTGTTGGAGAGCTCGGAGACGCTGTAGCTCAGATGAGCAAGCAGATTCTCCGGCAGATCGAGATCGCGATTAAAGATTATGAAAGGGGCGTTGTGTATGATGCGGCTGAACTACAAGCAGAGCGGAGATTACCTGATCCCGGAGATGGGCTTGACCGAGCAGGAGCAGAAGCCCCTGGGCAAGTACGGGATGATGCGCCGGAAGTACCTGGAGGAGAATCGCTCGGGTCTGTACACGAGGATGATCCTGAACGGGACGCTGATGGAGCACCTGCAGGAGATCGAAGCGACAGCCCAGACGAGGCTGGAGACGATCATGGAGAGCCTAAAGAAGCAGAACGGAGTGACCGAGGAACTGAAGGCGGGGAACCAGATGGCCTGGGTAGCTCGGATGAACTCCCTGAAGAATCAGGCGGAAGAGATGATCTTCTCGGAACTGATCTTCGCCTGACACCGCGAACGGAACAGCTGAGCCTGTTCCCAAGCGAAGCGGAGCAGATACGGACCCTGGACGCAAGGCTCGTCCATCGGCCCATCAGAACGGAGCGGGGTGACCGCCCCGTTCTTCATTTATCTGACGAAGAGATCGAGCATGTCCTTCGCCGCGGTTCAGGCTTTGAAGGCGGGAAACTGCGGATCGCTGCGCTGTATGCGCAGAACCCGACTCCCGTTGACGCTCGGGTTTTCCTGAGTAATGAATACGGTGTCGGCGGTCACAGCCATACCTTCCTGGATGGTACCAGCGGGTTCATTGACTATAACAGCCGCGGGATGCAGTTCCGCCGCTGGAAGACCAATGAGGAATACACCCTGCGCTGGCATGCGGTCGAACGCTACATCCGGAACATGATGGAGCAAGGGACCTACCTGACTCCGCAGGAACAGCAGCGCTTTGCAGAAATGCAGAGCGCTTTTTTCGGCACTGAAATGCCGCTTCCGCAACCCCGGATGCACTATCCGCCCGTCGAGCCTGAAACCCTGACCCAGGGTTATCGTTCTACCAACGGGATTATCACCCAGATGGATATCGAGCGTACTCTCCGGGAATGGAACGGGCATATCGAAGGCAAGCACGCCATGACGCGCTTCGTGAAGGAAGGGCATTCTACCGAAGAGATCGCAGACAGGCTGCGGGCTGAATTCGGCGGCGATCTGCCGTCTCTCCCTGTCGTGGTGAATGACGTTCAGCGTGAGGTTCCGTGGACGGATGCCGCCAATGCTTTGAACCGGCTGGTCTGGGATAACGAGTTCTATACCGAAGAAGAGCAAGATCGTCTGGATGACATTGATCCTGTCGCTATCCGGGAAGATCTCGCCAGAAACGGCATTGTGAATGGCGAGGTAGTCGATCACGAAGCACTGGAAAACAGTCCTGTCGTTCAGCAGGCCGAAGCTGATGCTGAAGCAATCGCTGCTGAAACCGAGCAGACTGACGAATCCGCGGTCCCGCCTCTTCGTCCCGGCGAAACCAGAATCCCCGCGCATGACGGGATTCCCGCGATGCGGCAGATTGTAGTGGATCTGACTCCCCGCGAGCCTGAACCGCCTGTCTTTTCCTATGACCTGCATCCCGGAGACACTGTGTATCTCGGCGATCAGCCTTTCGTGGTAGAAAACGTCGGCCTCTTTGATGTGACTCTGCGCGATCCGTCGCTGACCATTCCTGTTTCCCGGGCTGAAAGCAAGGAAATGCTCCAGCGCCTATTGGGCTTGGATGTTCGGAATGATGTCTTTCGTCCCGGGTTTCAGCAGCAGGAACCGGAAGCAATCCCTGAAGCGCAGATTGCTGTGCCTGTCAGCGGAGAAAACTTCCATATCACGGATGATCACCTGGGCGAAGGCGGTCAGAAGACCAAGTACGCCTACAACGTTGCCGCGATCCGGACGCTGAAAACCATTGAAGCTGAAAACCGCGGCGCGACTGCTGAAGAGCAGGAAATCCTTTCCCGGTACGTTGGCTGGGGCGGAATACCTCAGGCTTTCGATGAGGATAACGAAAACTGGGGCAATGAGTATATCGAGCTGAAAGAGCTGCTGACCAAGGATGAGTATGATATGGCGCGTTCTTCCACGCTGAATGCTCACTATACTTCTCCGACCGTGATCCGTGCGATGTATCAGGCACTGGAGCAGATGGGATTCCGTACCGGAAACATCCTGGAGCCCTCCTGCGGCGTGGGCAATTTTTTCGGCATGCTGCCTGAATCCATGCAGAACAGCAATCTGTACGGCGTGGAACTGGACAGTGTGACAGGCCGCATCGCGAGCCTGCTCTATCCGAAAGCAGATATCACGGTTGCCGGCTTTGAAACCACGGATCGGAAGGACTTTTTCGATGTCGCGATCGGCAATGTGCCCTTCGGCGCTTATAAGGTGCCGGATAAAGCATTTGATCGCTATAACTTCCTGATCCATGACTATTTTTTTGCCAAGGCGCTTGACCAGGTGCGTCCGGGCGGTGTGATTGCTTTCATCACTTCCAAGGGCACCATGGACAAGCAGAGCCCTGAAGTACGCAAGTATATTGCTCAGCGTGCTGAGCTGCTGGGTGCTATCCGGTTGCCCAATACTGCTTTCAGCGCGAACGCGAATACCTACGTCACTTCGGATATCATCTTCCTGCAGAAGCGGGATCGGGTTATTGATATCGAGCCGGACTGGGTGCATCTCGGAAAGAACCCTGATGGGATCACGATCAACAGTTATTTTGTTGATCACCCTGAAATGGTTCTCGGCCAGATGATCATGGATGAAAGTATGTACGGAAGCCTTGAGTCTTCCTGCATTCCTTTTGACGATGCGAATCTGGCGGATCAGCTCTCTGAAGCTGTTCTGTATATCACCGGGAGATACAACGAAGCCGAGCTTCCCGAGGTCGGCGACGATGTGCCGGCGCAGAAGACGATCCCTGCTGACCCGTCTGTGAAAAACTACTCCTTCACAGTCGTGAACGGCGAAGTATACTACCGCCAGAACTCCGTGATGGTTCAGCCTGATCTCAGCGAAACCGCAAAGGAACGGGTGAAAGGCCTTGTCAACCTGCGCGGTATCGTCAATGATCTGATTCAGGCGCAGATGGATAATGCTCCGGATGAAGCGATTGAGATGCAGCAGCATCGGCTGAATGATGCGTATGACGCTTTCACCGCGAAGTACGGTCTGATCAGCTCCCGCGGAAACGCGAATGTCTTCTCTTCGGATGCGTCCTACTATCTGCTTTGTTCCCTGGAGATCGTGAACGAAAAAGGTGAACTG
>Ga0265298_10006168_pt1 | contig 14860 bp, 10 predicted proteins | sample AusTroGonzalo_MG_3_FD_193486 | JGI IMG/M metagenome (GOLD analysis project Ga0265298, IMG submission 193486) | Bovine rumen microbial communities from tropical cattle in Woodstock, Queensland, Australia - Gonzalo_01 | ecosystem: Host-associated > Mammals > Digestive system > Stomach > Rumen ... | reverse complement strand
ATATTCCCGCTGTTGATGGGCTTTGCCAGCGATGCTATCGGACAGGCAGGTGCCGTAATCGTAATGGCCATTGGTGTTATTTACTTATTCACATATATCAAACAACTTAAATCCGTAAAAGCATGAAACGTTATATTGTAGGCCTCGGCGAGGCATTGTGGGATGTACTTCCTGAAGGAAAGAAACTTGGTGGCGCACCAGCTAACTTTGCTTATCACGCAGCACAGTTCGGACTCGACACCATTGCTATCAGCGCACTTGGCGAGGATGCATTAGGCGATGAAACCATAGAGGCTCTGAAAGAGCATAACCTGAACTACCTTATGCCACGTGTGCCTTATCCCACTGGCACTGTTCAGGTAACACTCACTGGCGATGGCATACCTACTTACGATATTAAGGAGAATGTGGCTTGGGATAATATCCCCTTCAATCCAGAGATGGAAGAGATAGCCAAGAATGCCCGTGCCGTTTGCTTTGGTTCATTGGCTCAGCGCAATATCGTTAGTCGCGACAACATCCGCAAGTTCCTCGATGCCACACCAAAGGATTGCCTGCGCATCTGCGATATCAACCTGCGACAGCAGTTCTACTCAAAAGAGATACTCGAAGACTCTTTCTGTATCTGCAATATCTTAAAGATTAATGACGAGGAACTGGTTGTTGTTAGTCGTATGTTCGGATACGATAGCCTGGATATGCGCCAGACATGTGAGAAGATTGTTCAGGACTTCCATCTCAAGATGCTTGTGCTGACCTGTGGAACCAATGGTTCTTACGTATTTACCGACGACGGACTGACTTCGTTCCAGGATACTCCTAAAGTAGAAGTGGCTGATACCGTAGGTGCAGGCGACTCGTTTACAGGTTCGTTCTGCGCATCAATCATCAACGGCAAACCAGTACAAGAGGCTCACAAGACAGCTGTACAGGTAAGTGCTTACGTCTGTACCCAAAACGGCGCCATGCCTGTTATTCCTGATAAACTCAAAACAGTATAAATTCCCGCAAAATGAGGTTCAGTTTCCCCACTGAACCTCTTTTTTGGCGAATAATCATCATAAAGTTTGGAAGTAAAGGGTATTTTTCTTATCTTTGCCATGTTCTTTACTAACAGCACAATAAAACCAATGCGAAATACCGTACTATTCCTGATTGCACTGATAGCAATTTTCACTTCTTGCTCTAAGAGCGAGAAGACCTATAAGATAGCCGTGTCGCAATGCTCTGAAGATATTTGGCGCAACAAGCTGAACGAAGAGCTGAAGATGGGCACCTACATCCACGACAATGTAGAACTGAGTTTTGCTTCGGCCGATGATAGCGACGAGAAGCAGATAGAACAGATACACCAGTTCCTAAACGATGGCATAGATCTGCTCATTGTGGCTCCCAACCAGGTGGCTGCAGTATCGCCTGCTATCGACGAGGTGTTCGACAAAGGCATTCCTGTGATTGTGGTCGATCGCAAGACCAATTCAGAGAAATATACATCTTTCATTGGAGCCGATAACTTCGAGATGGGACGCCTGATGGGCGAATACATTGCCACCCAACTAAAAGGCAAAGGTCGCGTTCTGGAGATCATGGGACTGAAAGACTCATCGCCTGCCATCGAGCGCCATAACGGTTTTGCGAAAGCTATCAGCAACTATCCCGACATCACACTTGTTGCCTCACTGCAAGGCGACTGGACAGAAGAGAGTGCAGTTAAGGCTATCAAGGCTTACAAGGGCAATCTTTCGAACATCGACTTCGTATTCGGCCAGAACGACCGCATGGCCGTAGGCGCTCGCAAAGCCCTCTCCGCACTCCCCACTCCTCACTCCACGAAATACTGCGGCATCGATGGCCTGCCTGGCGAGGGTAATGGCTTGGCTTGCGTTCGCGATTCAATCCTTGAGGCTTCATATATCTATCCCACCCATGGCGACGAGGTGCTCCAACTGGCCATGAATATACTTGAGGGGAAACCTTACGACAAGGACAATCGCCTCATGGCAGCGCTTGTTACCAAAGATAATGCCAAAGTGCTATTATTACAATCTGAAGAGCTTACACGCCAAGGGCATAATGTAGACCTCCTGCATGAACAGTCGGACAATTACTTGCAGCAGCTCGACACGCAGCGTGTCATCACTTGGATGGCTGTCGGTATTATTATACTATTGCTTATAGCCATTGTGCTATTCTATCGCTACCATTTAAATAAGGTAACCATGCAGCGTGAGCGTGTGATTGACACCTTGTGGAACATCCCTGCCGAAGAGTTGCCGACAGAACCAGAGCAACATGTAGAGACACCAGAGGCCGAAGAAACCTCAGACCAGATAGAATCTACAGCCTCTTCCCGATTTCTGGCTCGTTTCAAGGAGGTGGTCGAGGCTCGTATGTCAGATAGCGAGGTAAGTGTAGAAGACCTTGCTGCCGATATGAATCTAAGTCGTGTTCAGCTTTATCGGAAGATAAAGGCCATAACCGACTCTTCGCCCGTAGAGCTTCTTCGTACAGCCCGCCTCAAACGAGCGTACCAGCTACTAGTAACAACCGATAAGAACATCTCTGAAGTAGCATACGACGTAGGCTTTACAGCCCCTTCTTATTTCACTAAGTGCTTTAAAGACGAGTTCGGCATCAGTCCTTCTGATCTTTAAGTTAACAAATATCGTTCATTTCGTTGGAAATATGTTACAATGATACAAATTTTGCATGAGATGAACGATAATTTTATACCCTTTTACTATATGGTTCGTACTTTTGCAGCAAAAATCAAATTCAAAATGAGTACTAACCAAATTAAAAATTCAACAATGGAAAAACTAAGAAAACTGATTCTGAGTTTCTTCGCTCTACTGGCCAGTACTATGATGTACGCGCAGAGCGAAATCAGTGGTACTGTCGTTGATCCTACAGGTGAGACGGTGATTGGCGCCACAGTAATGGAAAAGGGTACTACCAATGGTACCGTAACAGACTACGACGGAAACTTCAAGTTGAAGGTTCAGCCAGGCAAGACGCTTGTCATCTCTTACATTGGCTTTGAGACCGTTGAGATGGCAGCTGCCAATGGTATGACTGTAACTATGAAAGACAATGCCGAAGTTTTGGCCGAGGTTGTAGTAACAGGTTATCAGGTACAGCGCAAACAGGACTTGACTGGTGCTGTAGCTGTGATGGACATGAAAGGCCCCATCAGCGAGAGCGATCCAAACATGCTGAACTCTATGCAGGGTAAGTTGGCAGGTGTCGACATTGTGACCGATGCTGCTCCTGGTGGTGGTAGTTCTACTATCCGTGTGCGTGGTATGAGTACGGTTAACGCCTGCGATCCTCTCTATGTAATCGACGGTGTAGCCACCAACGAGAACCTGAACTCGCTGAATGCTGCCGATATCGAGAGTATCCAGGTATTGAAAGATGCTTCATCTGCTTCTATCTATGGTAGCCGTGCTGCCAACGGTGTGATAATCATCACCACTAAGAAGGGTAAGAACGGAAAGATGAACATTAACATCAACTACAATGCTGCTGTACAGACTGTAGCAAAGCGCTACGACATGCTTTCTGCAGCACAGTGGGGACAGGCCTACTGGCAGGCAGCTGCCAACGACGGTATAGCTCCTACAGCCGCAGCTGCTCTTTATGGTACGGGCGCTACACCTCAGCTGGTTAGCAGCGTCAATGGCGTTAACACAGCCAATACCAACTGGCAGGACGAGGTTTACAGCTCAGCTTGGACACAGAACCTCTCAGCAAGCATTTCAAACGCATCTGATAAGGGCAGCTATCTGTTCTCTGGAAACTACATCAACCAGAACGGTTTGATGACAAACACTTTCTACAAGCGTATTTCAGCTCGTGTAAATTCTACTTATAACTTTAATAAGTATGTACGCATAGGCGAGAACCTGATGGTTGCAAACTGGCAGAATCGTGGTGCCGATACCAATGGCGACCGAGGCATTCCTTATACAGCTATGCGTCAGCATCCTGCTATCCCCGTATATCAGTCGCCAGGTGTATTCGCTGATCCGGTAGCCATGTTAGGCTCTGATATCGATAACCCCGTACAGACACTTTATAATGCTCGCGACAACAAGAACTCTTCATGGCGCATCTTTGGTAATGCCTTTATAGAAATCATGCCTATCAAAGGCTTGACTTTGAAGAGCAACATTGGTGTGGAGCATGTTCAGTATCTGAACAAGACACTGACCCGCAACGTTCGTGCTACCGACGATACCGCTAATCGCGCCGTTAGCAGCAGCTACGGACAGGGTGACACATGGACATGGACCAATACAGCAAACTACTTATTCGATATTGCCGCACAGCATCATTTCACCATATTGGCAGGTTCCGAGGCTATCAAGTATGTATTCGAGGATCTGGCCGCAACCCGTAAGGACTATGCCTTCGAGGATGCCGACTATATGCAAATTGGTTCAGGTTCAGGAACTATGACCAATGGTGGAGGCAAGCAGGAGTGGGCTCTGTTCTCGCTCTTCGGAAAGATCGACTATAACTTTGCCGACCGTTACCTCTTCTCAGCAACCCTGCGTCGTGACCAGACATCTCGTCTGTCGAAGGATAATAACTCTGGCATCTTCCCTGCTTTCTCTGGTGCATGGCGTCTGAGCGAAGAGAAGTTCTGGCCTAAGAACAAGGTGATTGATAATGTAAAGGTTCGTTTAGCTTGGGGACAGAATGGTAACTCCGCTATCAGCAATAACTACGCTGCTTTCTCTACCTATGTTTACGATATGGGTAACGGCGCTTACGACCTGAACGGTACTAACACCAATATCGTCAGTGGTATCAAGGTGGCAACAACAGGCAGTCCTGACCTGAAGTGGGAGACCACCACTCAGACCAACCTCGGACTCGATGCTTACCTCTTTGATAATAGCGTTAATCTGAGTATTGATTACTACTGGAAGAACACTAAGGATATGATTACCATTCCTCCTGTACTCTCAGTTGCAGGTGAAAACGCTGCACACTATATGAATACTGGTGAGATGAAGAACCATGGTTTCGAAATGAACCTTGGCTACCATTCTCCACAATATGGAGACTTCTCATGGGACGGAAACCTGAATATGTCGATGTATCGCAATAAGCTGGTTCGCTTGAACGACGAGGTTAGCGTTATTGGTGGTGACTTCCGCCTGATCGAAGGACAGCCAATGGGTGTTTATTACGGATATGTAGTTGATGGTATCTTCCAGAACGAAGACGAGGTTAGTAACCACGCTATCCAGGAAGGTAAGGGCGTAGGTCGCCTGAAGTATCGCGATATCACAGGCGATGGCGTTGTTGATGAGGCCGACCGCTGTATTATTGGCGATCCAAATCCTGACTTCGGCATGGGTCTTACACTGACCGCCAACTATAAGAACTGGAGCCTTTCAACCTTCTTCTCTGGAGAGTTCGGTTTCGATATCTACAATGGCACTCGCAAGCAGCTGGAGTTTATGACCTACGGCAACCTTTATACAAACCGTGGTGTAAACACCCTGAATGCTTGGACTACAGAGAATACAGGTGCTACAATTCCTGCCTTGACAACAGTCGACGATAACAACGAGACTCGCATGAGCACCTACTTCGTTGAAGATGGAAGCTACATGAAGTGTAAATACATTAAACTCTCTTACCGCTTTGATCAGCCTTGGATGAAAACTATTGGCCTTTCTTCTTTGAGCCTTTACGGTCAAGTTGAGAATGTGTTCACAATTACCAATTACAGCGGACTTGATCCTGAAGTACCCCTCTCTACCTATGGTGCACGTATCGACAACGGCCCATACCCAAGAGCACGTACTTTCTCTGTAGGACTGAACGTACAGTTTTAATTGATAATTGATAATTGATAATTAAAAACGAATTATAGTTATGAAAGCAATATATAAATTTATCTGTGCAAGTCTGTTGGTTGGCAGTTTCACATCATGTAACGATATGCTCGACACCGTTCCTCAGGGACAGTTCACAGCCGAGCAGCTTGACGACAGCAGCGTAGAAGGTCTGGTAGCATCGGCCTATGCAGGACTCGAGGCTCACTTCTATGGCAACAACGAGGCCTTTGCAGGTCCATCTACTAACTGGATTTTCGATGTACGCAGTGACGACGCTTATAAAGGTGGTGGCGGTACTGGTATGGAAGAGAATATTCATCTGCTCGAAGTGAGCGAGATTAACAGCGATAACGTGAGCTGTCTGAACAAGTGGCAGAACAATTACTACGCTATCAGCCGTGTTCACAATGCCATGTTGGCACTGCAGGCTGCAAGTAGCGTTAGCAACGCCGAGGCAGTGATGGGCGAGCTGAAAACTCTGCGTGCCTGGTATTACTTCGACCTGATTCGCATCTTCAATCGCATTCCTTATTTCATTGAGGGCGAAGACGTCAATACAAAGCCTAACGATGAGTACACCCGTGAAGAAATCTTCTCATTCATCAAGCGCGATCTTACTGAGGCTATCAACGTTCTGCCAGCTCAGAAGAGCAGTGTAGGCCGCATCACCAAGACTACTGCTCAGGCTATCATGGCAAAGGTATGTGCTTTCACCAGCGATTGGGCCGACGTTAAGACTTATGCCGATGCCGTTATCAACAGCGGTCAGTACAGTCTCTATGCTAACTTTGGCGACCTCTCAAAGATCGATAAGAACAATGGCTCTGAGAGCATCTTCGCTCTGCAGGTATCAACAGCTAACGACAATGCTCACATCAACTGGAGCAATCTGCTGAACTGTACCTATAGCGATGGTAACCTCTATGGTACTGGCGACGACTTCTTCTATGGTTCACAGAATCTGGTTAACGCTTTCCGTACAGATCCTGCAACTGGTCTTCCTTTCCTTGATGGAACCTTTAATAAGGTAAACGTTACTGAGAATTACGCTGGTACACTCGACCCACGTCTCGACTTTACCGTTGGCCGTATTGGTCTGCCTTGGCGTGGTCATACTTACAACGAGAAGTGGTGCCGTGCTTACGATACTTACGGTGAGTTCTCAAACAAGAAGGCTTGGCCTGCTCCTGAGGTATCTCTGGCTTCATGGCCTTGGGGTTGTAATCCTCTCAACTTCATGTTTGTTCGTTATGCTGATATCCTGCTGCTTAAGGCCGAGGCTCTGATTGAGACAGCTACTGGCAACAATGCAGCTGAGGATGCCGGACTCGTTGAAGCTCGTGAGCTCGTAAATCAGGTTCGTCAGCGTGCAGCTAACAGTATCGATGGCAGCTACTCGCCTGTTGATCTCGATCCTTCAAAGGCAGATTACTTTGTTGGTCTCTACCCCACAGCTGGCGATGGCAACCTCTACTGGACTAAGGAACGTGCCCGCATGGCTCTGCGCTTTGAGCGCCGTCTGGAGCTTGCTCTCGAAGGCAACCGTTGGTTCGATCTCGTACGCTGGGGCAGCGATTATCTTATCTCTACAATGAATACCTATATGACCGAGGAGAGTGCTCTGCGCCCATACTATCAGAACCGCTCTGTATCAGATAAAGAGATCTTCCTGCCTGTACCTCTCTCAGAAATCGACAACTCAAACGGTCTTTACAAGCAATACTAATTGAGAATTAAGAGTCAATAATTAAGAATTTAGAGTTATGAAAAAGATATATTTAGCCATTATAGCTGCACTGGGCATCCTTACTGCTTGCACAGATGTAGAACTCGAACCTGCCAACTATAGCGAGGCTGTAACCAATCTCCAGGCAGAGTACACACAGGGCAGCCGTCAGGTAACCCTCCGTTGGGACAACCCCACAATGAGCGGACTCTCAGGCATCCAGATTATCAAGGATAATACCGATGTTATGAATATCGACGAGGTGGTTAACAGCTACTTCATCAAGAAGGCTCCAACTAATGTCGATGTGGCTTATACCGTTAAGGCCCGTTATAGCGATGGTCGCGTTTCAGAAGGTCAGACCGTACGTTTCAATATTACTTACGAGGTACAGAAGGGTGCATCGAAGATTGCTATGTTGGTTGCCGACGACTATACCAACTCTGACGACGAGAAGGATGCAGTAGCATGGTTTAAGAAAAACTATGTTGATACTAACAAAGGAATCCTACTCACCCCTTCATCTATCGACGATCTCGACATCGAGAAACAGTCAGCTTGTTGGGTGATGTGCGACCGTATAGGTATCGAGAAGGGTTGGCAGAATCTGCCTGGCAATCTGGCATCGAATACAACTATCGAGGCTCTGAAGGCTTTCACAGCTGATGGCGGAAACCTGCTGCTCACCAATCACGCAACTCAACTCACCGTTGGCTTGGGCCGTATTGCTGAGGCTTATGCTCCTGGTATCTATGGCAACGGTGAGGGCGGACAGAACAACGACGTATGGGGCGTTCATCCTATTATTGGTAATGTCGAGGGACAAATCTACGACCATTCAGGACATGAAATCTATCAGGGTATGACCTACGAGCCAAGTCTCTTTGCAGGTATCTATGGATTTGAGAGTGCAGGTGTGAAGGGCGACCATAACTGTATGTGGGATCTCAATGCCTATGGCCTGGCTCCTAACCCCAATGTTGTAACTGCATGGGAAGAGCTTACCAACTCTACTGTTCTAGGCACATGGAACCATGTAGTTGACTACTGCTGTGCTGGTATCGTAGACTTTGCTCCTACCACCACATTCTCAGGTCGTATCCTCGCTGTAGGTCTTGCTGCTTACGAGTGGAATATTGGTGGCACCAACGATTATCAGGATCAGTTAGAGAAGTTCACGGCCAACTGTCTCAAGTATGTTGGTACACCTGCAGAGTCGAAGGTTGCTATGCTGGTAGCTGATGATTATACCAACTCTGATGATGAGAAGGATGCTGTTGCTTGGTTCAAGAAGAACTATGTTGATAAGGGCACAGGTGTGCTGCTCACTCCTTCTACTATCGACAATCTCGACTTTGAGACCAATCCTATGTGTTGGGTGATGTGCGATCGCATCGGTATCGAAAAAGGTTGGCAGAATTTGCCTGGCAATCTGGCTTCGAACGAAGTAATTACAGCACTGAAGGCCTTCACGGCTGATGGTGGTAACCTGCTACTCACTAATCATGCAACCCAGCTAAGTGTGGCTGTAGGCCGAATTGCTGAGGCATACGCTCCTGGTATCTATGGCAATGGTGAGGGCGGACAGAATAACGACATCTGGGGTAGCCAGCCTATTATCGGTAATGCCGAAGGTCAGATTTACGATCATTCAGGTCATGACATCTACTGGGGCATGGACTTTGTAAGTGGACTCTATGAGCGTTCAATCTACTGTTTCGAGAGTGCTGGTATCAAGGGTGACCACAACTGTATGTGGGATCTCAATGCCTACGGCCTGGCTCCTAATCCCAATGTGGTTACTGCATGGGAGGAACTCACAAACTCTACCGTTCTTGGCACATGGAACCACGTAGTTGACTACTGCTGCGCTGGTATCGTAGACTTTGCGCCTACCACTACCTTCGCTGGTCGCATCCTTGCAGTAGGTCTTGCAGCCTATGAGTGGAACATCGGTGTTGAGAATACCTGTCAGGGTCAGCTGGAGCGCTTCACCAGCAACTGCATAGGATATTTGAAATAATGCACTATATAACTGTTGATTAGTTAGTAGTAACGATTAGGTAATTAGGTTGTTTCAGCAGGAGCAGAGTCCGAGTAATTAGACTCTGCTCCTTTTTTTATTTATAAAAATGATGCAATGAACGATATTTTGCATCATTTGAAACAAAAATTATATTGATTAAAGCGAAATCGCCGTATCTTTGCAGCAGTAATATCAAACACCAATAATTATGAAACTGAAGAAACATCTGCTTATCGTACTGACAATAGTTCTGCCAATAGCAGCATCAGCCCAGACGGCTGTGGCCCACTTTGACATGTCGCTCAAAGATGGTAAGATAACGGAACAGGTATCTAAATCGGAATATGCAGTAGCATCGCAACTGCCAGCCTGTGCTTTATCTGGAATAGATGGAACGGCTCTTCGTTTTGATGGCTATTCTAATTATGTACGTGCGGGACTTCCAAGCGGACTGAACACAGAGACGCTGACCATCAGCGTTGTATTGGCTGCAGAGAGCTATCCGATGATGCAAGTAGATGTAGCCGAATCCACACCAACGTTTGCTACTATTTGTGGTAATCTGGATGAAGAAGGCAAGAAGGGGTTTGCTTTCGAACTGTCATCGCAAGGCGACCTTCGTTTCCGCTTTGGTTCGGCATACGCTAATGGCTATCTGTACACAGTCAATGGCGCAGAGAAACTGCCTCGCGGGCAATGGAATATTCTTACAGCAATACTCAATAAGGCAGAAAATGTGGCTACGCTCTATCTGAATGGCACTCAGATTGGAACTGGCAAGATGGGACGTTCGGAAATCGTACATAGCACCACCTACTTTTATATCGGCAAGGATGCAACAGAGAAGAAAGAAGGACCTTTCTTGATTAATACCTTTTGCGGACTGATTGATGACATCACGATATATAACGAGGTGGTAACTCCTTCGGCATATACTCCTCAGATGGCGAACTTCAACTATCCAGCAGAGCGATATGCTGATAACATCTGGCGCCCTCAGTTCCATGGTATGCCCTCTGGCTCATGGACCAACGAGAGTCATGGTTTGATTTATAGTGGTGGCAAGTATCATGTGTTCTTCCAGAAGAATGCCAATGGTCCTTATATGTCGCGCTTGCATTGGGGGCATATATCCAGCACTAACCTCTACGATTGGACTGAAGAACCTGTCGCTATTGCTCCTGGTGAGGATTACGATATCAAAGGCTGTTGGAGCGGATGTGTTTACGAGGACGGAGGTGATACATATATTCTGTATACAGCTGTTGATAATGCCAAGGCTACGATAGCACAGGCTAAGGCCAAGGATAGTGAATTAATAGAATGGGAGAAACTGGGCGTGATCATAAATGGTCGCCCATCAGGTCTGTCAGATGACTTCCGCGATCCATATTTCTTCACTGCAAACGGACAGAAGTATATCATAGTAGGAACCAGTAAGAATAATATAGGTGCCTGCACACTACATAAATACGAGAATGGCTCATGGACAAACGATGGCACTATTTTCTTCCAAGGCGGCAATGCCAATCAGCATGGCACATTTTGGGAAATGCCAAACGTAACCCCTATGGGCGACGGAAAGTATCTGTTTACATGTACACCGCTTGGCACAGGCGTTGGTGTTCGTACGCTTTGTTGGGTTGGCACTATAGGAACAGATGGTAAGTTTACTGCAGAAAGCGAAGTACAATATCTGGAGATGGCTGGCATCAGTCGTGATGGCTACGGATTGCTGTCGCCAAGTATCTATCAGCAGGATGGCAAAACCTTACTATTGGGTATCGTACCAGATAAACTGCCTACACAGAACAATTATGAAATGGGGTGGGCGCATAACTATTCACTGCCTCGCGAGATTTCATTAGCTACAGACGGATCGCTTATTCAGAAACCCTATAGCAAACTTGACGGCATGCGCACAGAGACAGCCTATAGCAAGGAGTTAGCCTTGAACGGCATCGAGTCGTTGGCTCCAGTCAATGGCCATCAGATAGAACTGTTGGGCGAATTCACGATTGCCTCAGGCACATGTGGCTTTAACTTTCTGAAGTCGGGCAACAAACAGGTTTCGCTTACTTACGATGCAGACAACGGCAATCTGACACTTGATATGACCTCGCTCGATCGTACTGTAAACGATGTCGTGTATAATGGAGTTTACTCTGTAGCATTACCTAAGAAAGTTGCCCTTGGCGAAAAGCTTACACTGCATGTTTATCTTGACGGTTCGATAGCCGATATCTTTGTGAATGATACTTGGGCTTACAGTGTCCGTATCTTCCCAAATGATGCTGAACAAGTTGAGGCTGAGGCCTTTGCCACCGCTCAGATGCAGGCAAGTCTTAAGGCATGGACACTGAATGCTAAACAGAGTGGAGATACTGGCATTGGGGGTATATTGATGTTACATCGAACAGATGATGCCGCTTACGATTTACAGGGACGACGCTACCAGACCCCACAAAAAGGAATTATTATCCAAAACGGAAAGAAATATGTTAGTCGCTGATACACTTGTCGCCATTGGCCTTGCTACCATCTCTCTCGGCACCATACAGGAGGCCGATGGCGTACAGGAACGAACCTTTTGGTTGCGTAACGATGGAACTGAGGCTGTTACGCTGGTTCAGGGTTATACCTCGTGCGGATGTACCACCATCCAGTTTGCCAAAGACGAGTCTATCGCCGTTGGCGATTCCACAAGCGTTGTGTTGCGCTTTAACCCACAAGGTAAAGGTGGCGAGTTTGAAGAAACCGGTACTATTGTCTATGGGCCTAACCGTAAACGCATCAATCTATCGATGGTTGGAATTTGTATCACATCTGAAGAAACCCTGATGCGCCAGTTCCCATTCCGCATATCAGATGATATTCGTCTTTCAACCAATCGTTTCGATCTTGGTATCATGCATGTAGGTGAGACCAAAGAACGTAACGTTATTATTCTCCACCGCAACGAGAATAATCGTCAGGAGCGAATACCAATCAAGTTTGCCATCGATGCACAGACTCCCAAAGGATTACAACACATCCCATACCCTATCAAAATAATAGTGCGGGGCAAAGAGCAAACACTCACCATTACACTCGATGTTTTGATTAAATAGCAAATAATCGTTCATTGCATACAATATTGTTGCAATGAACGATTTTTGTTAGTCTCTGAATCATTTCTTATTGCCATTAATGCAAATCTGTTGTACCTTTGCAGCAGATTTAGAATTCACATATTGGTTATAGTTAGTTATATAGTTTTTAGTTAGAGTAAAAGATTTAGGTTTTAATTTTGTAGTAATTGGTTTTAGGTTTATTAGTTGGTAAAGTAAAAGAAAAGGCGCCGCTCGTGATGAGCGGCGCTGTTTTTTTTTACATTGTCGGTAGCGGTGCTGTTGGTTGCCTTACGCCTGTATCAGGCAAACCTTACGGCGATTATGGGAAGGCCGCACGGCGAAGTGTAGCCAGATGGCGCCAAATCTATTTCTTTCTACCAGCAGTTCGTCGAATTCCTGATGTGTTTCGTCGGCATAATCCAGCAATATCGCCGCGTAGCGTATGGCTTTGGCCTGGGGCAGCTTTGATGAGAGGATGAGTGAGTAGAGGCCTGACTCGTTGATAATTGTTACGCGGGTGATGTAGTTGGAACCAGTCCCCTGAATCAGGGTAGTGGTTTTATCCTCAGCATCAACATGCGTAGCAATCGCGTTTTCGGGTTTGGCATATCCAAGTGCCGTAGCCACATCCTTACCCACGAACATAATCTGATTATTAACTAGGCAAGTACGAATCTCGCCGAAAATATCACTTGTAAAACTCTGTATTTCTGTTTTCATAATTTTGAGTTGTTAAGCGAGCAGAAGTTTCAGAAATCCGATGGCCATCTTCACGTGAAGTTTCAGTAAAGGTGTCAACGATTCCAGGAAAGTGTCAACTTATTCAGTAAAGCGACTGTCAACTACATCAGGAAAAAAGCAATAAACTGTCAACCAAAATCAGGAAAAGACATGAGAGAGTAACAGGGTTTTATACGTCCCAATCGGTCTTTGTAATCGATGAGCTGAAATTTCAGCCCATGTACTTTCTCCCAAGCTAGCTCCATGTTTCTGATAGCCTGCATAACGTTTTTGTGTTGTTTACCAGTCAACTCGGCAATCTCGAGCGACGTCATTGTACAGTTGTATTTTAATAATCGCTGTTGCGCGTTGCAGCGTTGCAGTTAAAAAAATGATTAATGATATACTGAAAAATACTTCTATATTTATATATATAAATATAGAGTTTAATTTTGGGTATGTGATAGTAAAGTTTTGAACTGCAACACTGCAGCGCAACGACTACGTGCGCCCATGCGTGTTTTTTATCGAATTTACTTAGAAAAGTATTCGTTAACCGCAATCATAATGTAGTACCTTTGCATCGTCAAAATACAGCTCCCACGTGTGCGCGTAAAAACTCTCACGTGCAGCCGCAAAAATTGACCATTGAAATTAAAGTTTAACCATTCTTGGCAGAGCCAAGCGGCAAAGCCGAGCGAAAAATTAAAAGTATGGCACTTAAAGTTAAAGCACAGGAAAAGTTGCAGAAGATTGGCACTCATGCTGGCAAGTATCGCTACATCATGATGCCCGAGTTGTACACATCACTGAGTCAGGACAAGGTGATTAAGGAGGCTGCCCTTCGCAGCGGAGTTAGTAAGGGTATCATGCAGGCGTGTTGGGATGCCGCAGGTGAGGTTATCAAGGCGTGGGCCACCGAAGGTCACAGTGTAGCGCTGCCAGGTCTGGGCACCATGCGATTCGGTCTGCGCGCCAAGAGCGTAGAGAAGGTTGACGAGGTTAAGGCAGGCCTCATCACCAGTCGCCGAATCATCTTCACACCAGCGGTTGAGCTGAAGGACGAACTTGCAGGCACCGCCATCCAGATTACCTGCTACGACCGCGATGGCAAGGAGGTGAAGCGTGTTACCAGCACCGATAGCGGTGACATCGAGGACCCCGAGAACACCCAGCCAAGCAATGGTGGTGGCAATCAGGGCGGTGGCGGTTACCAGAGCAGCGACGACCCAGGTGAGGGCGATTAAGAAAGGAGGTGAACCATGACTAAGAAAGAAACAGCAAAGTTTATCGTGCAGCTGATTGCTTCGATAGCATCAGCTATTCTAACAGCCCTCGGCGCCACATCGTGCATGGGCATGTAAAAGAAAGAGATGAGGTTCGCAATGTGATGCGGACCTCTCTTTTTTTACTT
>Ga0265298_10006167_pt1 | contig 14862 bp, 21 predicted proteins | sample AusTroGonzalo_MG_3_FD_193486 | JGI IMG/M metagenome (GOLD analysis project Ga0265298, IMG submission 193486) | Bovine rumen microbial communities from tropical cattle in Woodstock, Queensland, Australia - Gonzalo_01 | ecosystem: Host-associated > Mammals > Digestive system > Stomach > Rumen ... | reverse complement strand
ATTTGAATTCTTCGCCAGATGCTGGTAAGCTTACAATCAACTCGCAAGGTTGGATCATTTCAGAATCTTAACCTTGTATATATTTAATTATTATATAGGAGAAATATAGATGGCAGATTCGAACCGCGGTCTGATCAATTACGCAAGTAGAGATTATAATTCCCTTATGGAAGAGTTTTGGGCATTAGTTCCAAAGCTCACTGATTTGTGGAAGCCTGAAGCAGATTCTGATCCTGGTGTAGTCCTTGGAAAGATTCTTGCTTCGGCCGCTGATATGCTCTCAGTAAATGAAGATTATCTGGCCAACGAACTCTTTGCTCCTTCTGTAGTTCAAAGAAAAGATGCTGAAAAGATATTTGGTCTTATCGGATATGATCTCGGATTCTACACAGCAGCAAGAACTGAAGTAACAATAACAAATAATACTTCAGATACTATGAATCTTGATTTTGGATTCAATGGAGCAAATTTCTGTACTCTTAATGCGTATACAGACATTACAAATACTTCTCGAGTAATTACTTATAATCTATTACCTATGACGAATAGTTATGGTAATAGCGAAAGCAGAAGCAGAAGAAGTGTACTTACAGATTATATCGATGTATTTGCAGAATCAGATATAGTTTCACTTCCTTCAGGTAAATCAGTAACTAGAGTTGCAATTGAAGGTGATTTAAGAAGCTATTCTGTTTCGGTAGATGATATAGTTAAAAATAATTATATCATCACATTACCTTCACAGCACGTAGATACTACTGCAGTTTGGGTCAAAGGTAAGACATCATTATCATCTAACACATTCGACAAGACTCAGTGGATCCAGGTTGCAAATGTAGCTGAATTCAACACAGCCGAACCTAGATACTGTGTTACTTATGATAACTATTCTAATGCCCAGATTACAGTTTCTAATTATCTCAATCAGTTATCTAACTATCAGGGATATGTTCTTACAATCTTCTGGATTGATTGTTCAGGAGTAATCGGCTGCGTAGGTACTGATGTATTAGAGAATCTTATCTTTGCTAAGTCCGGAAATCCTAATTACGAATCTGGAGAACTCTTAGTTTCCAACTTATCTAACACAGTAGAATTACCTCATACTTATACAGTAACTGGTAAGTCTCCTGAAACAGCTAAGGAAGCATATCATAATAGTAGAAACACAATCAACACGTGGGACAGCTTAGTAACACTTCCTGACTACACAAGATTCTTAAGAAGAGAAGCTGGTGTAGATTGTGGAGTAGTTATCGATTGTCAGAAAGCACTTGAAATCAATTTAGCTATCTACAACGATGAGAACTTAACAGCAAGTCAGAAGTCAAAGATGTATATCACAAACAGAGATTTCGCTGCAGGTTCATTAAGTGATGTAGATTGGGCAAGAGCATTGAGCTTAGATTTCAATCCTTCTGATCCTAACAAGTATATATTCGCTACAAACTTTAAAACATACACAGCGATGTGTTTTGCTATTCATAATGATTTCAAAGACGACATTTGGGGTCAAGGTCAGATAGATGTAGCTCAGATATCTAATACACCGAGCTTCACAAGATACAAACCTCCGCAAATGTTCATTGATAATGTTATTGCAGACTACAAACCTCTGCAAGCAATGTCAGTAGAAATGCAATTTGGTTCTTGCAGAGTATTTGATTTCTACATAATTGGTCAGATCTACACAAACAGACCTGTAACTCAAGATGTAGGTAGAACAATCATCAACAAAGCTAAAGAAGCATTAGCAATTTACTTCGCTCCAGCAAACAGAGATTTCAATCAGAAGCCTGCTGTAATGGAAGTAGTAAACATAATTCAGAATTGCGACGAGAGGATAGTTTACTTTGATGCAGGTAGCCCTAGTAATCCTGTAATTAAGTGGCATAATTGCGATATTGAATGTTTTAACTATATCTCCTTCGCAAGATACAATGAACCTGACAATGCAGGGCAGTCAATCAGAATTGCTCCTGAGTGCTTAATAAAGAAGTGAGGTAAATATGAAAATTTATATTAAATCCAATACAAATACAGCTCCGCAGTATGATATTACTGTAGAATGCAATGAAGAAATAAAATCTCAGATAATTGCTGAATTAACTTCTGCATTAGCTCCATATAACCAAGAGCTTAATAAATATTGTAAAAGCATCTATGTTAGATTAACTTATTTTATCCCACTTCCAAAAGGAGCATTCTTCCGCAATGAAGAAGGGGGAAGATATTCTGATTATAAGGATATTACATTATACGCGAAAAAGAATAAGAAGGGAATAAAAGTAAGCACTAGAGTAGGTGGGCAGTCCGCAGGTTTCAGAAAGATGCTATCTAAATTCTTAGCTGAAATCCCAGGATTTATTGATAGATGTAGTAATACCTAAACCTATCAAGCAATAAGAATTGCACCGGAGTGCCTAATACGATGAAAATAAGCGATATCTCAGTACCAGAAATATATAAGAAGAGTGCAGATTTCAGATTTTTTCTGAAATGGTTTGAATATGCATTGACAAAATTACAGTATGATATCACAAATACTGCAGATTTGTATGATGCCTTAAGATGTCCTAAAGATCTGCTATGGATGCTCGGAGATACAATGGGTTATCAATATGATGATAGACTCTGCGCAGCATTCAATAGATTTGTTATGCTCTACTTCATGTCGATGATAAAGTACAAGGGCAGTCAACTTGGAGTTACACTTGCTGCGGAAGTTAATCTGAAGCAGAAAGATATCAATGCTTATGGCGAGGAAAATGAAATCCTCTATAACAGATTAGAAGATACATCAATCCCTAATAACTCGGTATATGTCGAATCAAATGTCGATTCAGGATATATTAATGTAATATATTTCACAGATGAGAAGCCAATCGATACTTGCGTAGAATATGTAAGACCTTTAGGTATGTATTGCTTTCAATATGCAGGTGTAAGAATTGATTCTACTACAAAGATTTCAGTAGATGCAAGATTAGCAAAGGCTGGAGATGCTGTTGGTATTATTGGGCCTACTAAAGTAGGAAAGTATTCTAGAAACGACTACGCAAGATTGCAGAAGATGAAACATGAATCTGCAGTAGAAATGGTCAACACAAATGATACTCGTGCAAAAGCATACTCTAGAAATTCTGAAATAGAAAGTGAACCTACAGTCGATGCAGGTTATAGAGCACTTAATTCCCTTCAGCTTGCTAACAATGATCATATTGTTAAGTCATTGTTTAGTAAACCTATCTTCAATCTCGGTTATGGCCCTACGGTTGATACAATGGAAGATGTAGATGTAAATGATCCCAGATACAATCTTCGTTATAACCGAACTGTTGATATTTACTCTCAAGCACCTGCCCCGGATAGCACTTATCTTCCGGTTGATACTCTTGACCATAACAGAGAGTCTACACCTACTGACCCTAAGCCGAAGGTCAATGGAATAATGACACAGCTTGGTGAGAGGATTCTGTCTTCACCTACTCCAGTATCAACACCAATCCTTACAGAAGATGGTCAGAACATTTTAAGTACCGAAGATGGTGAGCCGTTGAATACGAACTAAAGGAGGTCAATATGGCAGACGATATAACAGAAGCAAAGCGAATTTCTGAATTGCCTGAAACAGAATATGTTTCCCCTACTATCGATTTTGTACCGATAGCACGAGAGTCCAGCATATATGATACAGGTGCTGCTTCATTTAAGGTAACTCCTAAACAGATTTTTGATGCTAATGTTGTTGTAAATTCCGCAGAGAGAGCTACACAGTCATTAGCTACTATCAAGATCGGAGATACTTGTTATAAGGTATCTAGTGGTGGTATGGATGCTACTAACCTTAATATCAAGTATGTAGATTGCACGATAACTCCTGCAACATAAGGAGATAGACGAATATGATTTATAGCGTAGATACATATAATTATGGAGAATCTTGTTTTCCTACTCCTGATTATATTGCAGATTGTTCATATAAGTATTTAAGTCAATTCTTGGAAGGATTGACACATACAGAGCATAGTACAGATATTGATTTCTGGGGATTGTTTACTTTAACTATCCCTAATAGTGGCGTTATGCAGGGTATGTCTATTACCCCTGCTGGTGGTAGTGCTTGTTCTTTTGGTAGTTCCGAGGGCCGTATCGCATACAATAGACCTGTTAGACATACTATCTTATATGATACAAACTTCTTGTATTATGCCTTTAGAGATAGGGACTACGGCGGTCTGTTTAATCTTATCTGGTTCAGGGATTCTAAGACAGGTAAGCAGTATGTTGGTGGCAATAACAAATCAGGTAACTGGATTACTGGTGAACTGTATAAATCAGGAATGGTACTTTATGATTTAGATGATACAGCAAGTCCTTATGCGTTCACTAAAATGTTTAATTTTGCAGCTCCACCAGGGAAGATTGCTATTGCCCAGATGCAACCATTTAGCAAAGACGATATGTTCGGAGGTTGGACTACTAATTTATATTCTTGTTCAACTGTACCACTTTTTAGCACAGTGTCTATTATGGGTGATACATTCTTAGCATTAGATACAAACACTTTAATCAGGTTAGACTTATCGGAGGATTGATATGATTTATAGACACGATTCATGGAGTACAGGAAATCTGCCAGACCAGGTTTATAACTATCTTTCAAATTTCATTCCAGATATAGCATATGAAGCAGCTACTGGTACTATGACATTCTTTGATAAGTTTGCATTTTCTATAATTCCTAACAACAACTGGCCTACTTTATCTTTAACTTATGGTTCTAATACTATAACGTGGAACGCCGAGGTTATGACTTGGGAAAAAGATGTCTATTTTGTGCTTACTGATGTCTTTATGCAGTTGAAGATATACTTCCCTAATTATGGTCAGAGGTGGATGATTATTTCGTATATCAAAACAGCCGACGGTAGATACTACGCGGGTGGAAGCGTTAATTCCCAAACAGAGTACACTTTATATAATACTCCTTACTATGATATTCAAGATACGGTTGTTACCCAATATAACTTCCCTAAGGTTATTAACTTCTCGGCAGATCCTGGCAAGATAGTCTATGCAGAAAAGACACCATTAGTACATAATGATTCCGGTATTGCCTTTTTTGATAATATCTACTCCTGTTCTACAGTTCCGCTTAGAAGCACTGTATCAATCGGAAATGATAATTATTTAGCTGTAGATACAAATAATCTGATTTTAATACCTAACGAATAAGTGGAGGATATATAGATGTCAGATCCTAAAAGAATAGTTCCTATTAATGAATTACCGGAAGCTACATTACTTAATGATTCTGATACCTTAATGCTGGTACAGAATAACACTGTAACTAAGCAAGCTACCTTAGGTGACATTAGCAATCAAATTATTGCAGGTCAGACCTATTCTGATCTTAAAACAGAAAGTAAGCAGATTGTTGGTGCTATAAATGAAATCAAGGGCGTGGAGCTGATTGGTACAATTAATGCATATGAAAGTACTGTTGTGCTGTACAGTGATCAGATCACTTCTAATAGCAAGATTCGAGTATTTTTCGAAACTTATGGTATGTCAGCTAAAGATGTAAAAGCTTCTTCTGGACAGGTTGTCGTTAAGATAGATCCTCAAGAGGAAGATGTCAGAGTACTAATTCATGTAACATAAAGGAGAAAATTGTATGGCTTGGTATGAATCAACTGGTGGTAGTGCTAATGCTGGATTACAGGCTACAGAAGTTATTGTGCTTACCGCAGATATTGAAGATATACAACCCTTGCAACCGGAACAGGAGAATAGTTAAGTATGGCTATTGTAAACTCTAAAGCATTTTCATTTTCAGATACTTTGCCGGCTATTGATATGGCAGATGATGTTAAGGCTTGGATTATTAGGTATGGTTCAGAGTTTGTATCTGTAGAAACTACAGGTGATGAGTCAAATGCTTATATGACTTGTATAATGAATAATCTGGTTTGCTTTCAGATTCATTTTGCAGCTCCTGATGCTTATTTCTGGTTCAGCCAACCTTATCTTATTGGTGAGTCCCCATCCTATTACGGCTATAATAGATGGAAAAATAGTTTCACAGGTACGCTGGTACTTTCTAATTCTTCAATATATGTGAACTTTGATAGAGGTGGCAGTAGTTACAGAATGTCTTATGTATGCGAAGTAATTGGTGGTAACACTTATTATGGTCATAATTTCAATGATAATACTAATCCTAAGTATCTCAGAAATATCTATTTGACAAAGTATCCTGATCATTCTTTTGTATATAGGCATATAGCTAATTTAGGATATAGTTGTGTTTTAGGTACGATAGATTATACTACCGCAGCTACGATAACTGATGGAACTAATTCTATACTAGATCCCCACTTCATCGGTTGCTCTACAATACAGCCTTTCCAGGTATATACATTCAATGGTATGAACTATTATGCGTTAGATGAAAATACATTAGTATTATCGAATAATTCATTAGAGGAGTAATTTATGGCTAATGTAAAAAGACTTGCTGTAGCTATATATCCTAGTGCTACATTTACACCACTCAAAAATGCAATCGATAGTATGCAGTTGCCTTTTATAACTTCTACTGAAATTGTCGATAATGATAATAAGCTTGTGTTGACCTTTACTACAGGCGTAGTATGGTATTTTACACGACATATTGAGGACTGGAACCGCTACATTAAGATAAATCAGACTGTGTTAGGTCAGACAACTACTTCTTGGTGGATACATACTCTTAATACTACAAGCCAACCCGCTACTGTGACATTCTGTGGTAGTTCTACAATGTTTTATCTTCATATCCGTACAAGTTCTTCAGATTACTTGATGGGCTTGTATCTTGCTTTGGATGATAATGCCTCTATTTCAGGTGTCGGAAGACTTTCACAGGGTCAAACAATACAATCACTTGGATTATTCCACTCTCAGACATCTGCTGAATATCGTATTCCCGTAACGTTAAATTATTCCGCCGGGCCGAATAAGATTCAATATATGAATCACGCTAACATAGTCAGTAACAGTGTTAAGTATTTCAGCACTTCCGATATGCTGGCATGTTCTACACTTACAGCAGATCGTGTAGTTACTTTTGGTAGCGATAATTACTATGCTGTAGATACCAATCTTTTAGTTCCTATGGATAAGGAGCCGAACAATGGCTGATATAGATGACATCAAATTAGCACAAGGGCAAGCTAAACTGGCTACTGAAGAAGATCTTCAGAAAGATGCTGCTGGCATTACTAATCCTAATCTTCACAGAAGAATAGACCAGGATCTCTCTTTCATTACAGAAGAAGCCACAATTCTTATTGCTAATGTTGAAGGTGATACTCTTGTTACAGAAGATGATGCAATAATTCTTACGGAAGACAATATAGAACTCTCTGCTGAATCTGGAGATGCTCTTTTAGGTGCAGATGAAGATACTTATGTAACAATTCCTACTAGAGTTCCTGGTGGTAAAGCAGATTATACTCTTTCAGTTAGTGGTCTTAATTCCTTCAGGACTACTAACAATATTACACACGATGAAGATTCAACTACCGACGAAATACCCTAAGGAGATATAGCATATGACAAAGATCCCGATTTCTAGATTACCTCAAGCCTCATCAGTAGCAGCTAATAACGAGCTGCCTATCGTACAATCTGGTGTTACAAAGAAAGCTCTTATTGAAGATGTAGGTAAGGAAGTTAACACTACACAACAGTATTCTGATCTTAATACTACAGATAAGACTCCGATTGGGGCTATTAATGAAGTAAATAGCGAGGTTAGCGAAAAAGCCGACGCTTCAAGCCTTGCTACGGTGGCAACAAGTGGTAACTATAACGACCTGTCTAACAAGCCGTCTATTCCTGCTGCACAGGTCAATTCTGATTGGAACGCCAATAGTGGTATAAGTCAGATTTTGAATAAACCCAATCTTGCAACCGTAGCCACATCGGGCGATTACAACGACTTGAACAACAAGCCGTCTGTTGCCGTTATTGATGATACACAGGCAAGTGATGATAAGACATATTCTAGCAACAAAATAAATGCTGTTGTTTCAGGTCTTATTGACGATAGTGAGGCGAGTGCTAATAAGGCTTATTCAAGCGATAAGGTTGCGAATCTTATTGACGGTGTTCAAGACATGGTTGATTCATTTACATTTATTCGTAGTGTAGCATCGGAAAACCTCAACGATGAGGTTTATGAATATGGAAGATTTAATGCTGCTGGCGATGAGTATAATTCAGATGTTCCTATTACAACGGCTTTCAGAACTAAAAACTATCTTCCTGTTGTTGGTGGTAAAACGCTCGAATGGTATGGCTTTGTCAATTCTCCAAGTTTGCCTTCGGCTTTGCCAATGCAAATGGTACAGTATGACGAAAACAAAAATAAAATATCGACACGACAAGAATTTTATAGAATAGGGTTATCGGGACAAAGCGTAAAATCATTAACATTAGATAATGATTGTGCGTTTGTTAGATTTGACTTCTATATTTCCAATATTACGCTTTCAAATGTTAAGGTAAGTCTTTACTATTCAGAAGATGCCAAAGAAGAATATACACCTTACTATGAGCCATATAGTGTGCGTTGCGTTGATTACGATAAAGTAAAGGAAAACACTACACCTTACGAAAGCGTTGACGATAAGACAAAGCAAGCAATATATACGCAGTTCTATGGAAAAAAGATAGCCTATAATGGCGATAGCATCTGCGAGGGTAGTGGTTCATTTGTTGGTGCTTATGCGAAAATGGTCGCAGAATTAACAGGCGGTACATACTTTAATAATGCCGTCGGAGGCGGTCATTTAGCAGTATATTCAGACAGGCACATTATTTGTGAAACTGTTTCAGAAATGCCCGACGATGCCGACCTTATTTGTTTTGAGGGTGGTATAAACGACTATTGGGGAAACTGCGTAATCGGTTCGCTTACAAGCGGTTATACCGATGCAATAGATACCACGACCTTAATGGGTGCTCTGGAGAGCATCTTTAGACAGGCTATTGCCAAATGGGTTGGAAAGCCTATTTGCTTTATTATCGTTCATAAGGTCAGAGGAACGGACACGACACCGAACTCAAACGGCGATACATTTACAGATTTTCACGATGCAATCGTTGAGGCTTGTAATAAATATAGTATTCCTTATCTTGATATGTTCTTGTATAGCGGTATGAACTGCAATATTCAGACTATTGCGGAAAACTACACAATGGCATCTTCATCGGGACAATGGGGTGTTGACGGTTGCCACCCGACCGAGGACGGATATAAGGTTTATTACATTAGCAAGATTTTGGAGTTTTTCAAAAAGCAGTTGTCAATGTATTGATAGCAACAGAGGGCGAGTAATCGCCCTTTTACCCTTTTATTCAAATTATTGCTTTTTTGTTCGATATGGGGGACTTATGGACAACACAATTCAGTTTACAGTAAACGAACTTTTAGGCTTTGTCACGACAATCGGCGGTTGTATCGTCGCAATCGAAACAGTCGTGATAATCTAACCCCCATATCCCCATAACCTTTTATATTTTCAAAGTAAATTACTGCGGAGAATATAAATGGCTGTTAATCCTTTAGACATAATCAAGAGGCTTGATGTAAAGCAGAATGTCACAATAAGAGTTATCGATGATGCTACTAAAAGAGTAGTTCAAGAACACGTCGGACATAATGCTGCCACCAATTCTCTTTTGACTGGTATCGCTCATTATCTTATGGGTGACGGCGTTCTTAATCAAGCAGGAGATATCTTATCTGCCTGGGTTCCTCAATACATGTCAGTAGGTACTATGGGACTTACTTCTCAGGATTCTATAGACGGTCTTCCTTTAGGTATCGGATATACTCCTGTAGCTCCTGATAATGCTACTGCAGAAGAGAAAGAGCTGAATGCTCAATTGCGATTTGAAGAGTATATCAATCAAGCTCCAGGATTTGGTGCAGATGGATATGATTCAAATGATAACAATAATCGTGAATGGTTTGGTCTCGGTTATCCTTATTCCGATAAGCCCGATAAGCTATCTCAAGATTTCTTTGATGCAGGACAGAATGAATACACATTATCTCAAACACCAATCGACGGAGATAAATCTAGCATCATTTCAATAACTGTTTACCCTGACGGAGTAGTTAATCAAGATATTCATGATACTTCAGTAACCCGAATGGTACTATCTGTAGATGATTACGAGTTATCTGACAACAAAGTAACAATAACAAATGGCAGTTCTTATGTAGGTAGAATTGCTGTTATTTATGTTGTTGAAAGCAAAGAAGCAGTTAATTGCGAATTAATCACTAGCGATGTTCTTCGCAGTAAGATAACATATAGAAGTATAACTCCAGAAGTTCAATCTGAAATTCCGAATACAATTGATGTAATATTTTCTTCATTTATTTCAGTAGGTGCATTAAAGGACTACCGTGGAGATACAGATTACATTTATATAACAGAAGCTGGTTTATGGTCTAAGCCTTATTACAACAACAGCGGCGATAACGGACTGCTTGCAGGCTATAGAATAATGCCTACTGATGATGAAATATATGATGTCAGAATTCGTCAAGAATTCACAGGTGATGGAAGCACAACAGAATTTACATTAGAAAATCCTGTAGTAGAAATTGTTTCAGTAACTATCAACGATGTTGAAGAAGCAAATTATACTCTTGACAAAGATACAAATACAATTACATTTATTGAAGCACCTGCTTCTGGTGCAAACATACTTGTTGTTTACACTACAACAGATACATCATATACTTGGAAAGATATGACTAAGCCTGAAAACAGATTAAAGGTACAGGAGAACATCATTCGAATTGGCAAGAATCAAGTTGCTCAGATAATTTGGAAGTTACAGTTAGGCGGACTTGAACAACTCAACGGATTAAGATATATTTATCCTTCTCAGTATCCCGAAGAGGTTTGGGAAGTTTGGAATACATAAGGAGAATTCATAATGAAAATTACTAAAGTAATCAAAGCTTCAACATCAACTAAGCCCTCAAAGCGTATTCAAGATTGGATCCAGAATCAAGAAAGCGTCCAAGCTGATTCTGCTTTTGGTGAGGATGAAGGATTTTTCACTAGAGATGATGAAATAGAATTCATCGAACTCCCGCTAGAGGAGATGATAAGAAAAGAGGATAGGTGGGGATTCAAACCTCAGGATGTAATCAATCTCAGAGCATACATTGATGACAATAATAAGCTTGAAGTTGATTGCAATTTAGGTGATTACGAATTCACTATCAGTACTCAGATAGATATGAGAAAGATCAGAAAACCTAGCGACCTTAAGAAATATGCTCTTGACCTCTTCTGGAAGTTTGATGAAGAATATTCTAAGTGTATAGACGATGTTGAAGCTTGTGATACTGTAGAAGCTGCAGAAATGCTTAGCGGAGATAGAGAGTTCAAATCGGTTCCTCTCAGATCACTTAAGAAAGGTGCTTGGTTCACATTAAAACCTATCGCAGAACCTAAAGAATCTCAAGTATGGGTCAAAGGTGACTACGACAAGATAGATAAAGAATTCAGCTGCTATAGTCTTGATGACATTAACAGAGAAAGATTCTTTAAAGGTAGCAAATTAGTTTACGATGACAATAATTTTGAGATTTAAGTGGTGACTCGTTATGTTAGGAAAATGGATCATTGATAACAATTATTTTGTACACTTCGAACCTATTCACATTCAACTGGGCGAGAAGAATGGAAATCTAATCACATCTTCTAGAGAAGTCAATCCTATTGATGATTCAAAATACAAAGGCGAAGTCATCTACAATACTCATACAGAAATGTATGAAATAATATGCGAAGATACAAACTTCGTAGAAGACCTCAGAGCTATAGACGCTATATTTGATACATTCAAATTGAATTATCTGCGTTGCGATATCTTAACACAATCTAAAGAAAAAAATCTAACAGCGAGGAATAACATATGAAATTATATATCAGTGCAGCTAGTAAATTCTCTACAACAGAAGATATGTGCAATGCAGTCCGCAAGCTGTTCAACGGATATATTGCAAAAGAAGAATATGTTCCTAATGTTAAGCAATATTGGTTCTGGCTCGAACGAGTATTCGGAGATTTCGAGATAATTGTAGGAGTAAAAGATAAATCTTCTAGAGTACCTGGGGCATTATACACAAGTTCCAATGCAGACGGATGGCCTTGTTATCTCAAGGTATCCGATAATGACAGAACCAAGCCGATATTGGAATCACTTCAAGGATTTGGATTCAAAGAAGCTTGTAATTATTCTCATTCACAATGGGGCACATACAAAGTACTCATAAGTTCTTATGATGATTTAGCATTTATCGCAGATACACTATACAATTGGGACAGGTGGATGGAACACGCTAGAGGTTCTGTATAATCAATTACCTTTAATATCGTTAATAAAGTTATCAAATTCTTGGAATAGATTTGGAGGAGTATAAATAATATGATTTCTATCAACGACATTGTTAATTTAGCTGTTTACGGCAGGAAATATCGTGCTATTGTTATCTCATGTAATAAATATCGTACAGGAATTAGTTTTTCGTTGAGAGATTTAGATAGAATTAATCCTGAAATGCTCGATTTTCCTGTAAATGCAATTTTGCCTAGTGATACAGTAAATAATGGTTTAGAATTAGTTGTAGACGATATTCATTTTGAACAGATAAATAGAATCAGAAATTAAGAGGCATAAAATGGAAAACAATGAAATCTTATTAACTCCCGCAGCATTACTTGATTTTCTTCGTCAAGTAGATGAGTTAGCAGACAAAGACATTTCAGTAGACGAGACAGGTTCAGCACTTACAGTAACAATCGGAGAATCTACTTATGGTATTGATCTTAATCAAGCAGAGTCAGTAGAAGTTCCTAATGAAGCAGTTGAAGAAGTAGCTGATGTAGCTGATGAGGCTTATTCAGAATTAGGCGAAGCAGGAGTAGATGTTACAGATATCGACGAAGATGTAGTTGAGGGTGGATTACTCAAAGAAGCGCTCAAGACATTAGCAATCGGCGGACTTGTTAGGTTAACAGGTAAGTTATTGAAAGATTAAAGGAATTCATATGTATAACACAATTGTTAATATTGTCATCAACATGTGCAACCAGAGAGGAATAACTGGGCTAGATGATATCAAAGATTTCTTAGAAATAGCTCTTGAGGTATCTGAAGCTCAAGGACTTAGTTGGTCAGATCAAGATTTCAGCGATATGTTAGATGATATCTTGCTTGGACTTGATCATCCTGGAGAGAGTTTTGCGGAGCCGCTGAATTAATTAAGAATCGTTATATATCATAAGAAAAGCACATAGGGGTGCAGTGTTATGAAAATCTACTTGAAGGGTGAAAAAGATATAAATCCAATTGCTGCCCCAATTTATGGGATGGCAGTTATAGATAAAAGCTTATCTGGGCTTCCTTATGACATATGGTTAGATCCTGCAGGGGACAGACGAAACACACGTCATAATTCTCCTAGACTTAAAGTAAACGTAGACGGAGTATTGATACCGTATACAATTGGAGATATTCCGAAACAAGCTGTTTCAGATAAGCGAAAAGTTAATCATGAAAACAAGATAATAAGATGGATTCAACAGAATAAAGATATCTTGCTTAAACAGTGGAGGTGCGAGATATCAGATAAAGAAGCATTAGATCTTGTTAAGAAACTGGAGTGATAGTATGGAACAAAAATTACTTAACCTCATAAACAATCTTTGTAATGGAATGATATCTGACGGTACCGTATTTGAAGAGGTCATAGATATGCTAGTAGCTGCAGGTGCAACAATTTCTATACTTAAGAAAATAGGTTTTACAGATGACCAGATATGGGATTACGCATATTATGTTTCTGTATTAGATGATATTTCGCAAGAAGATGCTTTCAATAATATCCCTAAGTAATATCTAAACAGTAGCCCCTATCTACTGTAGCAGATATATCATATAGCAGACGAGATGCTTCTCGCCTGCTATTTTTTTTGATCATTTAACCTTTATTATTTTAAATAATCTACAAATAATTTCTGATTTCTTATTTGGAGGCGATATAAATGGCTAAAAAAGCTACAGTCGTATCAATGCAAGAAGCAAAAACATCTTCTATTCTTGGTACATTTACTGGTAAGTGTTGCGATGCGGCAGTATTCAACAACAACTCAATGAAATTGAATCGTGAGTTATTTGAGAATCTGTTGAATTCTGATGAATATAAAGATGCAGTTGCTCATGGATACTACATTGGATTTTTAGGACATCCTGAAGATCCTGGATGTCAAGATTTTAAGGATGCTTGTATAGTTCTTAAATCTATGGAGCTGAAAGAGAACGATGAGATCTACGGTACATTCGATCTCATTGATACTCCGGTAGGTAGAATTGTTAAATCCTTTATCGACGCTGGTGTTGAATGGGGTATTTCTATCAGAGGCGCAGGCGATGTAGATTCAGAAGGTAATGTAGATCCTGAAACATTTGTATTTAGAGGATTTGATCTTGTAGCATTCCCTGCATACAATGATGCAGTTCCTGAGTTTAAACAGATCGCAGCTTCTAAGAATCTTGATGATCAGGTCAAGTACAAGAGAGTTTGCGCTGCAATTGAAAAGAACCTCGAAGGCGTTGAAAGCGTTACATCTATCGAAGCAATGCAGAAGCAATTCAATCCTGATTCGGAACAATACAAGAAGCTTGAAGCTCGTAAGGAAGACATCGGAGTAGCAGAAGATAATATTCCTGAAGAGGAAGAGTCATGCCCTGAATGCACAGATGAAGATAAAGAGG
>Ga0265298_10006164_pt1 | contig 14867 bp, 8 predicted proteins | sample AusTroGonzalo_MG_3_FD_193486 | JGI IMG/M metagenome (GOLD analysis project Ga0265298, IMG submission 193486) | Bovine rumen microbial communities from tropical cattle in Woodstock, Queensland, Australia - Gonzalo_01 | ecosystem: Host-associated > Mammals > Digestive system > Stomach > Rumen ... | reverse complement strand
TGTGGCGCCAGCTGCGACCGCCGAGAAAATGCTCGGTGACGTCTGGGCTGGTGGCGATCATGAGAAGCATTGGACTATAGCCTCCGGAATTCATCATATCAATCAAAATGCCCTCAATTTCGGGCGCGAGGAGCGTAACGTCTAGAACGATGTCATAGCCTAATTTAGTAAGTGCATTGAGGCTTAAAAACATCATGATGGTAGAAAATTCGTCAGTCTTTTTCCTAAGATTTTCTTCGCCGTACTCTTTTTTTATTTCGTTTTTGAACGGATGGTAATCCACGAAGCGACGAGCGGCCACCAAAACTGGATCTAGATTCTTGGCCTTACAATATTCCTCTACGGCTGGAAGGATTTGAGAAGTTTTGCCAGAGCCAGAAAGACCGGCAATGCGAATGAGATTACGATTTTTGGTCCTTTCTTTGGTGAAATCTTGGATGATTTGATTTAAAATTTCTGGGTACTGTTCTAGCTTTACTTGCCATTCTGGCTTGACCTCACTTGGCCAGTGAGCTTTCATGTAACTAACAACTTGCTCTAATTTTTGTGAATCACCTTCAGACATCTCTTCTCTTTTCTGACCTCAATTTTTTTGATATTCTCGAAGACCTGATACTCGCCTTCAGCTTGAAGTTCTACGGTAGCTGGATTTGTGAATTCAAGGACATCGCCCTTGGTATCATTGCCTGGAGTGCGGTGCAAGATTGATCTTACCATTAAAATGAAAAGCCTTGGGAAGCTGATGGTCTTTAAAGCTTTGGAGCGGAAAATTTCTGGGCACTTATAGTCTTGCCCGCCTTTCATCACGCGGCACATGGATTTGCCACTGACAGCGGCATAGTCGGAAGCTTTCTTGACCGTTGGCTTGCCATTGATAGTAAATTCCGGAAGGAAAACTTTGGAGTGTCGGTTCTTGAAATACCACCTCGCAAGCTCAATATAAGACCGCCAAGAGCTTTTGTGGCCCTTCTGCATATATTTTCTAAACTTTGGAGCGTCAAAGAGCTCTACGGCCTCAGCAGTCATGCCTATGGTGACATAACAAGTGGCATAGCGCCAGAATTTGCCGTCTACATAAATACTAAATGGGTATAGGTTGATTGGCTTGGACTTTAGGTCTAAGTTCTTTAGTTTCATAGTGCCGAGGGTACGAGCGAGATCATTGAAGTTACCGTATGGTAGAACCGCAAGCGTAGCATCCTTTTCGGAATGCATGATAGCATTGGCAGTAATAGCAGCGGTAGCATCGCCACCGACGGCAAAGAGTAAATCTTTGTCTTTGATTTTCTTGGTGAGATTTTTGACGTTGTTTTCGAAACCGATTTTCTCGACGGTGTATTCGTCTAGGTCGTAACCATCAAAAATCTGGTCTTTGATATCAATGATGTCCTTTTTGACACGACGATAATTAGAAGAGTTTGGGTTATAAACAAGAATAAGACGAGACATGGCGGCTCCTACAATGATGGGAGAAGCCACTGAGCTAGCCCATAAACACCCGCATAGGCAACAAGGCCGAGGATAATTTCAAAGAGGCGGCGTTTGGCTTTTCTAGTTTGTTCTTCATTCCCCCCGGCGGTGATATATTGAATACCGACCACTACGATACCGATAACGCCGGCGATGCCAACGAGAATAGTAAGGATATTAACTATTAGCCTGACAACACACATGATGCCGCCACCTTTGCCATTTTCCTCGCCAGCACAACCAGTGAGGATGGCAGCTTGTGGATGATCTGCATCTGCATATACTGGTGCGGTCTGAAGAGCCGGAGCGACCAAACCTAAGCCCATCATAAATACCATGATGGCGGTAAAGATTTTTTGAACAATTTTTTTCATTTTGCCTCCTTTATTTTAAATATTCGTGCAATTTTTTAGTGTCTTTGTTCTTGCGAAGTTTAGAAAGGGCTTTAGCCTCAATCTGGCGAATACGCTCACGAGTAACATCAAATTCAGCACCAACCTCTTCTAGAGTATGTGGACGGCCGCCACCAATACCGAAACGAAGGCGAATAATTTTTTGTTCACGATCGGTCAATGTAGAAATAATTTCAGAAAGCTGTTCTTTTAAGATTTGATTAGCAGCGGAATCTTCTGGCGAAATGCGTTCTTCGTCTTCGACGAAATCACCGAGTACGGAATCTTCGTCATCACCATCACGGCCAACGGAAGCATCAAGAGAGGCAATGTCCTGCTTGATACGCATGACGTAATCTACCTTGTCCGGTTCCATATGGAGCTCAGCAGCGATTTCTTCGGTGGTTGGCTCACGGTTTAAGTCGGTAGTGAGCTTACGAGTGGTTCTTAAGACCTTGTTAATAGTCTCTACCATGTGCACTGGAATACGGATAGTACGAGCCTGATCGGCGATAGCACGAGTGATAGCCTGGCGCACCCACCAAGTAGCATAGGTAGAAAACTTGAAGCCTTTGTCTGGATCAAATTTTTCTACGGCGCGAAGAAGACCGGTATTTCCCTCTTGGATAAGGTCAAGAAAATCAAGGCCACGGCCACCATAACGTTTGGCGATGGAAACCACGAGACGCATGTTGGACTCTACCATTTTGTCTTTGGCTTTTTTATCGCCTTTGACAATACGTTGAGCTAGGTCTGCTTCTTCTTCTGGGGTAAGAAGCGGGATTTTACCAATTTCTCTTAGGTACAAACGCACAGAATCATCTGCGAAAGAATCGACGTTTTCGGGAGTGATAGCGAGATCTTCATCCGAGAGTTCTTCCTCGTTTTCAATATCGCCTTCGCCAGGTTCGTCAAAATCTAGCATTAAGTCGTTTGCATTCAAAATATCATCTTTTTCGTCCATTGTCTTATATTATACCATAGTTTTAATTTACTTAAGTGAGTTTAGTGTGTGTAGTTAAAAGCCTCACAACGAACGTAAGCGCCAATGTAACGTACCTGAGTTACGCCTTGACCGCCAAACAGATAGTCGCCATCGGCATTGCTGCGTTTGATTTGTGTTGTCCCATTTCTTGTGTATGGGTTCATGCCATCCCCTACGAACCTGCTCCACCAGAACGACCGCCAAGAGTCAGGATTTATTCTTAACGTACCGCCTTCATAATACCCACCACCTACCGGGTTAAAAATACTTATTTTATTTTCGTCTGTTGTATAGCTTATATGTGTAACACCGAGTTCCCAACCTTTCGGACAAAGACTATAGATTGCGTCTTCTGTGTTTTCTTCCCCTGCGATCGTCCCAGCCGAGGCTGCTGCATAATTGTACCAAACAGTAGGATCATTATTTTCATCTACACCTTCTTTGATACAAAGGTTGTACATCCCGTTACCATCCCGATCAGTGGAGTTACAGCTATCTGAATCTAATTGATAATAGGTGAGACTTTTAGCAGTATCTATATTAGTCGTGGTAGGATCAATTTCGGTACCAATAAATCTGAGATTCTGAGTCATCCAAATAGAAGTTTCGACCTTTCTAACTGTATAAGTTTTATTGTCGCGAATATCTGTAAGCGTAGCTATAGTACCGTTTGGAGTGTTAATTACCACGTCTTTATTTACCTCTTGCATATTAGTAATATCTGCGAGGGATTTGTAGTCAGTTTTAATCACGCAACGGATTAAGCCGCCAGTGGAGTTATTAGTGTTACCTGAAGAAGAAATTTCAGTTTCACTGACTGCAAGAGCTGGTAAGTAACCTAAATAATAGCCATTATCGCTAGATGATAAATAGTGTATATAGCTGCCTGGATACGTAAAGGCCAACCCGCCCTCTGAAATTGGGGCACGCCATTCTTCATACGTTTTATCTTTGTATTTTTCTTTGAGTGTATATTGCTCCATAGCGGTCGGGAAGCGCCAACCACGTGGACAGATAGATGTTGGAACGTCATATTCAGTAGCGCTTGTGTTACCTCCCAAAGTTGCAGTGTTGTAATTATATCTGGTCCCATATTTTTCATTAGCTATAGGGTCGATACCTTCTATTGTCATAAATTGATTTTCTTTGCTAGTGTCCCACTCGTTACTTCTCCAGGAATTGAAATCAGCAGCGGAAATTGTATCGTTTATGTTTGTATTTTTACTGGTGAGGTCAGTAGTGAGGTCGGTAGCGCCAAGGTTGAGGTCATTCATCATCCAACAGTTGCCATCAGCGAGGCGCTGGATGATATATTCTTGGTTATCACGGTTATCGACTACAAGCATTGGGGTGGTGGTACACATACTGTCTTCCACGTATTGCATGTAAACTGGGACCATATTCGCTACTGTGATGAAGTTAAGAACCATCTTATATTCACCTTCTGGTTGGAGGTAGTTAATCTTGGTAGCGAAGGTTAAGGTAGTGGATTGGTCGTTGGTGGTAGTGTCGTTTTCAGCAATGGTAGCACCAGAAACGAATGGGATGTAATTCCCTGCTCCGATTTTGTAGCCCCATTTGTTAGTCTCAAAGGTATCGTTAGTATAGCCACCTGCTAATTCTGATAGAGTTGGGATAGTCTTAGTGTTATCACTGGTTTTGATGAGATTGGTAGAATCTGAAGACATCATGAGCTTATAGCCAGTTGGGTTATTGGTAGCAACGGAGAGGCTAAGACTTTTACTATCAAATGGTTTAGTAGCTGGATCTAGAGTTAGGTCTATGGATGTAGCTGGAATGGTTAGTCTTAGACTATTGTTAATACTGACATTATAGTCTACGTCGTCTGCAAAGGTAGGAAGTACAAGAAAGGTGGATGCAAAAGCTATAGCGGCGAACGCCAATAATGCTCTTTTTTGTATGACCTTTAGCATAAGTTTATTATAGCATACCTTATTTGAGGATGCAACGAACGGTTTGCGCTGCATTGTAGTCTTTGTCTTCATAGAAGTTTGTCATGCCTGTTTGCGTATTGTTGGTAGCTTCGTTCTTGGAGAACATAACGATGTACATTTCACGAGTAGAGCTATGGGTGGATGTCCAATAATAGCCTTGGTCGTCGGAAGTGAATGCATTAATAGTAATGCTTAGGGCTTCTTTGATACCTGGATCGTGCCTTGAGTATGCTTGGTATAAGGTTCCCCAATCACCCTTATCCTCACCACCACCGCTAGGGATCTTCCAACCCTTTGGACAAATGTCGTATGGGGCTTCATTGAAGCTAATAGCTTCATCATACGTATAGCAAAGTGTACCAGCAGAGGCAGCGCAGTAGTTGTAATATACCCCTGATTTGCCTGAGCCGATACCAGGAGTGTTTTCTACCACTCTATCTTTATCGTAGGTAATCACATATGGTTCTTCATAAGACACATAAGATTCAGTTGTAGTTTGCACCGCATAGGCTGGATAGACACCAGTGCCGCCACCATTCTTGAGGTAGCCTAAGGCAACGTCTGGAGCGTTAGTATTACCTTGAAGATTAGAGAGTGGGGTAGTGGTAGGGTCGAGACGGAGGTTGTCTAGAAGCCAGAGACGGCCATCGGCGAGTTTGGCAACCTTATACTCTTCGCCATCGCGTTTATCAATCAATGTAGCGGTGTCGCCCACGTTCATGTTATAAACCATGGCGCGTTTGACATCTTGGAGATAGGTCGCTTGGCTGATGGTTGGACTGTCGAGGATACAACGGGCGGAATATGCATCATCGCGCTCGGTACTGTTATTTGGGCGTATCTCACTACCTAGCCAGGTTATAGTAAGGGTACCCATAGCGCCGACGTCCCGACGGGTAGATGACCAAAACCTACCTATCTGGCCCTGAGACCATGGATGGTCGCCAGTGAAATAGCCCGAGAGGGTAAACGCTGCACCACCTTCGGAAATTGGAGCGCGCATTTTATCGTTATCGTTGTCGTAAGCATCGTAAAGAACTTCAAACTCATTGCCATGTGAGGAACCCCATCCATATGGCAGGCGCCAGCCCGCTGGACAAAGATCATAACTAGAATCACCTAAATTATTGTCGCCAGGATTCGCACAGTAGGTGCCGGCGCTAACTGCGCAATAGTTATATAGTGTACCAAATTTAGTACCAGAAGTTTCATCTGTGTCCGTGTCTGTATTAGAATTTTCCGCAGTTATTGGAATATATTCGGCAGAGGTGAAAGATACAGAACCGCTAGTTTTTCGCCAACTATTAAAAGTATCCGCCGCTATTGTTTCGTTAATATTAGTATTAGCAGAAGTGAGATTACTGGTAATATCAACAGCACCAATATTGAGGTTGTCTATCATCCAGCATCTGCCATCTTTGAGTTTTTGGATGGTGTATTCTTGTCCGTCACGCATATCTACTACGGTTCTTGGTTCTTCCATACAAGTCATTGGATCTACGTCTTGGATGTAGCTTGGTGGGAGATAGTTTACTACGGTAACGAAGGTTAGTTCTATTTCGTAGGTACCTGGGGATTGGAGATAATCTACTTTGGTAGCGATTCGCATATTAATATAGTCACCATTAGCTGCAGTGTCTTTACTAGCAATTCTAGTACCGGAAACAAATGGTTGATAGGTGTTGCCATTATTAGTAGAGTAGCCCCAGTGATTTACTGGAAAGCTATAGCTTGAATAATAACCAGCTTCTTCTATAGTTGGAATAAATTTAGAGCTGTCTTCTCTTTTGATGAGATTAGTAGTTTCTGAAGAAACGGTAGTATAGTAGCCAGTTGGGTTATTGGTGCTAATCTGGACCGAGAGAGTATTGTAGCTGAACTGGCTATAGGATGGATCTACGTTAACTTGGGTTGGGCTACTTGGGAGAGTGACCATCAACTTTGGAGCAATATCTACGTTGGTTTTGAAGGTTTCGGCGTAGGAATTCCCGCCCAAGAAGATTGGCAGTGCAAAAACTGTAGCAATAAATGCCAAAAGTGATGTTTTTCGTATGACCTTCATGTTTTTTATTATAGCATAAGTTTTTAAATATTAGAATGTGCTAATACACCGGACGGATAAACCCCAGTAGCGAGAGGAAATATAGTTCACGGCGACACCTGAACTTTTCATATCAAGGCCGTACATGCTCTCTATAAGGTCTTGGCTTGCTCGAGTTGATGACCAGAACCGGCCAACACCTTGGTTCCCTTCTAGCGAAACTCCACCTGAAGAAACTACACCGGAAAATGGCATACTAAGAGCATTCATCAAGTTATCATCATCCGAATTGTATGCAATGTAAAGATTATTTATTTCAGAACTTTCGTTAGTACCACCGGTAGGCATTCTCCAACCAGCTGGGCAGATATCGAAATTGGCGTTGCCGATAGTAGAAGAATTTGAGACATATGAATTATAACAATATGAGCCAGCGGAAGCTGCACAATAGTTGTAGTATACACCTCTTTTACCAGATGCATTACCGTGGGTGACTCCCGATTCTATGCCTTTATAGCTGGTTATTACATAAGGTAAATTGTACGCATCTTGAGAACTACTAGTCCATTCGGAAGATACCCCGCTTGCTGGATATGGGCTGGTGCCGCCACCATTCTTGAAGTATTCAAGGGCGGTGTCTGGAGCGTTGGTATTGCCTTTGAGAGTTTCTAAGGAGACTTGAGTTGGATCTAGGCGAAGGTTGTCTAAGAGCCAGAAGTTATTGTCGGCGAGTTTAGCGACTAGATATTCTTCATCGTCACGGGCATCTAAGAGCGTGTTACTAGAATTTACAGGAGTGTTATGGACGATAATTGGTTTAACTTCTTGCAAGTAAGTGATGTCATCTAGGGTGCGTGGGTCGCGGATACAACGAGCAGTGTAACCATTATTGCGATTGCTACTATAGGTGAATGCCGCGCTAGAATCAGTAGTAGTAAGGTAATACATCATACCGCTGGCCGTGCTGCCCGTCCAGAAACGATTACCAGAGCCTTGGCTATAAGCGGATCCACCGTTACCGCTATTGACGTACCCTGAGAGAGGAAGGCTTAGGGCGGTCAAAAAGTCTCCTACATTTGAATTATAGGCAAGATAAAGATTATAAAATTCGTTTGCTTCGCTTGGTATAACTCTAGAGTAATTACCATCTGGGATAGTAGCTGTTCCACTTGTTGGCAATCTCCAACCGGCTGGGCAGATATCGTATTTAGAATCCCCTGTAACACCAGTTGTTCCGCAATATGAACCGGCAGAAATGGCACAATAGTTGTAATACAACCCATTTTTACCAGAGCCTTGGCCATAGGTTGGGGAGTTAATTGTATTTTTGAGATCATTTCTAATGAAAGGAGTTATGTAATTCATCTCTTCACCGCTCCCGCCGACCCAGCCGCTAGTAGTTACTGCATTAGTTGCATACGGGCTACTCCCGCCCCCATTCTTAAGGTAGCCGAGGGTTTCGTCGCTAGCGTTGGTATTGCCTTTGAGACTGTCTAAGGAGACTTGGGTTGGATCTAGCCTTAAGTTATCTAGCATCCAGCATTTACCATCAGCTAGTCTTTGGACGAGGTATTGTTCGCTATCACGGATATCTATGACTTTGAGTGGGACATCTTCTGGACAGATGCTATCATCTAGGTCTTGCATGTAGACAGGAAGAAGATTAGCTACGGCAGTAAAAGTGATGACAGTATCGTAGACACCAGCAGTTTGGTGAAAGTCTACTTTGGCGGCAATGGTAAAGTTTGTAGGATCACTTTCTGCTACAGTGTCAGTTTCTTTGATGGTAGCGTTGGTAGCAAATGGGAGATAGTTCCCTTCTCCAATTTTGTAGCCCCATTTGTTGGCAACAAAGGAAGTTTCTGTATAGCCACCGTCTAGAGCATCTAGGGTTGGGATGACTGTATAGCTATCGTCTGTTTTAACAAGATTAGTGGATGGAGCAGTCATGAGGAGATGATAGCCGAGAGAGTTGTTGGTACTTACTAGAATTGTAGTGCTACCAGAATCAAATGGTTGGGAAGTTGGATCTACATTGAGGACAATATCTCCTGCTGGGATGGTCATGTTAATACTAGGATTGATTGAGACGTTGTAGTCTACGTCGTCTGCATGGGCAGGGGCAGCGAAAGCCACAACACCAAAAAGCGCCGCACCGGCAAGCATAGATACATTACGCACTGACCTTATCATGTTTTCATTATAAAGCTTAAGTTTTGATTGTGCAAGTATTAATCTTCGAGAAGTTTGCGAACGAGCGAAGTGATTAATTCTTTCTCCGATGGATTGGATTCGGCAATGAGAAGGGCCAAAGCGGTGAGGGCGCGGTCGCTGATTTTGGTTTCGCCATTTTTAGTGAGATGCTGGTCGTTCATAGTGAGAAAAACGATAAAAAGAAGCGAGCCGATGCGCTTGTTGCCATCGTGAAATGGATGATCCTTGATTACGAAATACAAAAGATGTGCAGCCTTTTCGGCGACGGTTTTGTACAAATCTTCGCCGTTGTAACTTTGATAAATGCTTTCGATAGAACCTTTGAAAGCATCATTTCGAGGCTTCCCAAAAAGGTCGCTGCCACCCACGGATTTTTTGAGACCGGCGATAATTTCGGTACAAAATTCTGGGGTCAAGACCTTCTCTTTTTTGGACTTCTTAGGATTGAGACTTGAAAGATCAATAAAACCATCGTCGTATTCCTGGAGGGTTTTGAAGCTGGTGGAATATTTGGAAATTACCTCAAGCACGCCGTTGGCCTCGCCAGCGTCGAGAGCTTGGTGAGTGATAAGGCGACGCACCACGCCCATCATGTTTTCGACTTCCTTCAAGCGTTTGCTGTCGATAGACTTCAATCTTCGCTCATTGATGGCGATTCCATTAGTGAGGTAATTGTGGAGTACACTGGTAGCCCAGATACGGAAGTCAGTCGCCTTCTTGGAATTGACGCGGTAACCTACTGAGATGATGGCATCAAGGTTGTACATGTTCACCTCACGTCGAACCTGACGGGTACCTTCCTGACGAACTACGAAAGATTTTTTCGCGGTTCGATTTTCCTCTAATTCACCATCGGCATAGATATTTTTTAAATGGATTTCTATGCTTCTTCTAGTTACGTCAAAAATAGTCGCTATCTGTTCTATGCTTGCCCAGATAGTTTCACTATTTTCATCTACATTAAGAATAATCTCACCCTTTTCGATTTTGTACACTTCAACCTGGTTTTCCATTAACTCAATTGTAGCATACCATCTTGAGCATGTGCGAAAATTTTACAAGTTCGAGGGGTGACTATTGCTGGTTAGCGAGCTCGTCGAATTCTTCCATTGAAGTGATGAGAACGTCGCGAGGTTTAGTACCGTTGACCGGACCGATGACATTGATGCTCTCAAGCCAATAGCCGAGGCCGGCAATATAGCCGTAGCCTTTGCCGATGCGAGCCTGGAGCATAGAAGTAGCAAACTTACCGTTGTTGATACAGATTTCTACAGCTTGGCGAATGAGTGGGTCATTTGGATCATAGCGACGGCTAAACTCAGCATCGCCACCACCGCCGGCGCCTTTGATGGCAACCTGTTGAGCAATCACCTCGTCATTGTATTGAGGTGGGCGTTGTGCACGCAAGAAATCGGTGACTTTCTTGATGTCTTTATCTGGGGTCCAAGCACCCTGGATACGCTCTGGGCCGTTTGAAGTTTGCTCGGAAGAAAGAAGCATATCACCCTGGCCGAGCAATTTGTCGGCACCGGAATCATCGAGAATAATCCGGGAGTCCATAGAGCTGAGCACACGGAAAGCGATACGAGATGGGATGTTACTTTTAATCAAACCGGTAATCACCTTAACAATTGGCTTCTGGGTAGCGAGCACAAGGTGCATACCAGCAGCACGACCGAGCTGAGCGATACGGACAATCAAAGGTTCAAGCTCTTTACTTGCTTGCATCATAAGGTCGGACATTTCGTCGATCACGATAACGATATATGGCATCTTGCCGTTTTCTTCGTTCTCTTCCTCGCCTTCTTCTGGTTTCTTCTTAGCCTTTTCGGCCATCTTGGCGTTGTAATCGTAAATAGTTTTAACGCCGGCTTCTTCCATCACCGTGTAACGGCGGTCCATTTCGCCGGCAGCCCATTTCATCGCAGAAAGAGCTTTGGTGGTGTCGTTGATAATCGGCGTGAGCAAATGTGGAATGTCTTTGTAAATTGCCATTTCCACGCGCTTTGGATCGACGATGATGAGGCGCATGTCGGATGGCGAGTTGCGATAAAGTAACGACATGATGATAGTGTTGGTCATCACGGATTTACCAGAACCGGTGGTACCGGCGATGAGCAAGTGGCGCATGTCGGCGAGGTCCGCAAGGACCGGTTTACCGGAAATGTTTTTACCGACTGCAAAAGTAAGTGGGTGGGTGGAGCGACGCCATTCGTCGGACTCAACTAGACCGCGGAGTGAAACGCTTTCGGCGCGAACATTTGGCACTTCCACGCCAATGAGTTGAGTGCCTGGAATCGGGGCTTCGATACGAACGGTCTTAGCGGATAGTTTGTAGGCAAGCTCCTTATCACGGGCCGCAATCTTGGAAAGGTTAACGCCGCCTGGGGCCTTCAACGTATATTGGGTAACGCGAGGGCCAATGTTCGCGCCCTCCATTTCTACGTCGATGCCAAATTCGGCGAAAGTATTTCTAATGATAAGAGCATTTTGCTGGACATTGCCAGCATCGGCTGGTGAAGTTTCTTTGGTGAGAAGATCCGTAGATGGCATTTTCCAATCCGGGTCTTCGGCAGAAATCAATGCGGTTGGTTCTTTTGGAGCTTCCGGAGCTTTTTTCGGAGCCTCGGCTTCTACAGTATGGACGTGACGTTTTAAGAAACCACCTTTTTTAAGAACTGGCGCGGCGATCGGTTCGGCAGCACTGCCGGCATTGACCTTGATTTCGAGGTGGCCTTTTTCGCCTGGTTCTTCGGTTTCTTTTTCAGGAAGTTTTTTGTTCGGCTTAGTTAAATTCTTGGCGCTTCTAAAGAAAGCAAGCGGTGAAAGTTGGAGAATGAAAGCGAGTGTGATGAAAATCAAAATGACATAAATGAAAATCACAAAGCCTTGGTCCAGAACTTGGGTCATGATGCCGTTGAGCCAATCGCCGACCACACCGCCACTTTTCCAAATAGCGCCGATGCCGGAAACCCAAAGTAGCATGAGTACACTAAAAATGTAAACCGGGACCGGGACGCGGTTGGTATCGGAGCGGAAAATTTTAACAGCTAAATAAACCAAAATCATCGGGACGAGGTAAGTGGCAATACCGAGACCGTCAATCAAAACTTTGTGGGTGGCGTTCAAGAATGAGCCGCCGTGATCGAACCAAGTAATCACAAAGAAAAGCGACAAAGCGATCATGAGCACAGCCATAATCTGGTGCCAAAAACCACCTGGGAGTTCGTAATTATTAGTTACTTCCTTCTGGGCAGATTTCTTACTAACTTTGGCACGCGAAGATTTAGCGCCCTTTGTAGTTCTTTTTGTGTTTTTTCTGCGTTTTGTTGGCATATACCTATTATATATCATACTTTTAAGAAAAACGCAAGCGGTATGGCCTGGGTTGGAAAAAATTGGAATTTGTGGTAAAATGTAAGGTATTGGACCGTCGCCAAGCGGTAAGGCACTGGGTTTTGGTCCCAGCATTCGCAGGTTCGAATCCTGCCGGTCCAGCCATTCGAATGTTATCGCCTCCAGTAGGCGTTTTTTAGTTGGGGATTCGGACCTCCGGTGCGAATCCTGCCGGTCCAGCCACGTGCTAGACGCACGCACAAAAAGCGAGGATATCGGATCTCGCTTCGCTCGATGCGAATCCGGACAGTACCTCTCTTTTTTTATGCTGATCATTTTACGATACACCTCACGGCGAAGCCGTCCCATTTGTTCCATGAACCGGTCGGGGTGGCGCCCGTGCTAGAGATACCCAAGCGGTAGGCGGCATTATTGTTAGTGGCGGTGGAGCTCCACCATCGACCAAAGGTGCCGCGGCCGCCAGGAACCTTATTATTGAAGTCGCCAGAGTTGATGAAGTTGAATGGGAAGTTAGTGACAGTACCCTTCTTCGTCAAGGCAGAATAGTCACCACTTGAGCCACCGGTTGGGAGACGCCAGCCGCTTGGACAGATATCACCGGTGGCACTACCGCTGCTTCGGCTATACAAACCATTACCAGCGGTAGCGGTGTACCAGTTATACATCACACCATAAGAGAGCCAGTAGCTGGTGGTGTTATTAGTGTCATAAGTAGGGGTGAGTGAGGTATTGAGGTTGTTGGCGTTGAACTGGATCTGATCCATACAGGCTGAATTGTTGGAATTACAGAGAACGTTCGAAGTAGATGAGGATGGAGCGGCGCTGATGAAGTCCGCAGTCGGGCTATTGGTGTTAGAACTTGAGAAGGTGGTGGACGATGGGACGAGCCTCAAGTTTTCGAGCATCCAACAGTGGCCGTCGGCGAGTTTGGCCACGGCGTAGGTATTGTTATCACGGGAGTCAACGAGTGCAGTTATATCGTTAGTGGCCATGCTGGCACAACTACTAGAGGTAAATGATTGCATCGTGCGGCCACTACCACTTGGAGCCGGGATCCAAACAGCGTAAAGCGTAATGTTGAAGTTGGAATCGGCGGCGCTCGTGAAGGTACTATCTATGGTGACGGTTTGGTTTGGACCGTAGACTTTGACAGTTTGGTTATTGGCCAGCTTGGTGGCAGCATCTGGGTCTAGGCTCCAACCGGCGAAGCCGTAACCCGAACGCATGAGATTCGGCGCGATGAGTTGAATCTTATTTTGGGCATCGTTGTGGCGGACGTTACTCATCGAACCGGCGTCGGCGCCATTGGCATCGTAGAGGATATTGTAAACTGGGCGCCAGATAGCATACAGAGTGAGGGTGTCGCCATCTTCAAGACCTAAGCTGTTAGCAGCGGCTTCGAGAGGACCGGCTTCGAGAACCACTACACCGGTGCCGTCGGCTTTAGTGTTCCAGCTAGCGAACTGATAGTGAGCTCTAGTGAATCTGTTAGTATCGGCGTGGTCAGAGGTGAAGTGGACATCTGATCTGTCATTCATGGTACCAGTACCACCGTTGGCTTCATAATGGAGGTAGTTGCTGGCGCTATACTGCTCTTTGACGACACAACGGATTGGCTGACCACGATACTTGTAAGTCTTGTTATTGCTTGGGGTGACCGCAGTCTTTCTGAGCCAGAGGTTGTTAACGCTGGTCTCATTAGCAACAGATGAGGTAGTGTAGCTACCAGAGACATCACGGTTGTAGGCAGTACCAGTTCTCTGCTCACCACTGTAGATGTAGTTGTTTGGATAGACACGCCATCTCTCGGAAGAGGCCGCGGTAGTTTGTTCTACACCGGTACCGCCGAGAGCGATATCGAGTTTACCGAAGTCGTAATCTTCGCTGTAACCATTCGGTAGGCGCCAGCCAGCTGGGCAGATATCACCACTAGTGGAAGCAGATGGATGGTTGAAGGCATAGGTACCGTGACCCGCCGTACCGGTGTACCAGTTATAGTAGACACCATAAGAGTACCACGAACTCTGGTTATCGTTAGTAGCGTAGTCGGCAGCATAGAGGCGATTGATGTTATTGGTGTTGAACTTAATATTATCGAGACAGCTGGTAGTGTTTTGAGCACAAAAGTTATTGGTGGAAGCTGGGTGATTGTTGGCAGCGGTGATGAAGGACGCGGTCGGGTTGTTGGTATTATTAGCATCGATAGTAACAGATGGGTTCGACAGATCTAGGCGCAAGTTTTCAACCATCCAACAGCGGCCATCGGCGAGTTTGGCGATAGCGTAGGTGTTGCTATCGCGAGTATCGGTAAGAGCAATCACATCACCGATGTTCATCGATGGACAGCCATCCCAACCTTGCAAATTACCAGATGAGGCAATCCATTTGGCGTAGAGTCTGAGACCGAGACCGCTCAAATCACCGGTAGTAATAGTTTGGCTCGGGCCATAATC
>Ga0265298_10006162_pt1 | contig 14871 bp, 12 predicted proteins | sample AusTroGonzalo_MG_3_FD_193486 | JGI IMG/M metagenome (GOLD analysis project Ga0265298, IMG submission 193486) | Bovine rumen microbial communities from tropical cattle in Woodstock, Queensland, Australia - Gonzalo_01 | ecosystem: Host-associated > Mammals > Digestive system > Stomach > Rumen ... | reverse complement strand
GCTTTCGAGAAGTGCAGTTCGCTGCAGGAAATCACCATCCCCGTTGCCGTCACAAGCATTGGCGACGACGCCTTCTACGAGTGCACCATGCTGGCTCGTGCCGACCTGTCGGTATCGCTGAAGAAGATAGGCAGCAATGCCTTTGCCAAGTGTCCGTCGCTGCGCGATGTCATCGTCAACAGCCCGAACCCGCCGGACATCAAAAAGAACACGTTCAAGGATGTCGTCGGCTGTACGTTCCTCATTCCTAAGGGCAGCAAGTCACTCTATGCAGCCAATAAGGAATGGCAAAAGATAAACACCATTAAAGAAAAATGACACTATACCCTAAATTGATTATGGATGCGCTGGCTACCGTAACGTATGCCGGCACGAAGAAGAATCTTGTAGAAAGCGGCATGATTGCCGATACACCTGCCGTTGCTGCCCCCCAGAAAGAGGGTGAGCCTTGGCGCGTTAAAGTGGTGCTGGAGTTCCCACGCGACACCGACCCGTTCCTGAAGTCGACCGTCAAGGCTGCCGAGGCTGCCATTAAGTACCACTGCGGAAAAGACGTCGAGGTCACAATAGAAACGGAGTTCAAGGCAGCTCCCCGTCCCTCTGTCGAGCAGCTGCTGCCAGGCGTCAAGAACATTATCGCCGTCAGCTCCGGCAAAGGTGGCGTCGGCAAATCGACCGTATCGGCCAATCTGGCCATCGCCCTGGCCCGTCTGGGCTACAAAGTGGGACTGCTCGATTGCGACATCTTCGGTCCCTCGATGCCCAAGATGTTCCAGGTTGAGGACGAGCGTCCCTATGCCGTCAAGAAAGACGGTCGCGACCTGATTGTGCCCGTTGAGAAATACGGTGTCAAGCTACTCTCCATCGGATTCTTCGTCTCCCCCACCACTGCGACGCTGTGGCGAGGAGGTATGGCCACCAGCGCCCTGAAGCAGCTCATTGCCGATGCCGACTGGGGCGAGCTCGACTACTTCATACTCGACACGCCGCCGGGCACCAGCGACATTCACCTGACGTTGCTGCAGACGCTGCCCATCACCGGCTCCGTCATTGTCAGCACACCTCAGCAGGTGGCACTGGCCGATGCCCGCAAGGGTATCGACATGTACCGCAATGAGAAGGTGAACGTACCCATCCTCGGACTCATCGAGAACATGGCGTGGTTCACACCTGCCGAGCTGCCCGAGAATCGTTACTACATCTTCGGCAAGGAAGGCTGTAAGCAGCTGGCCGAGGAGATGCAGGTACCGCTACTGGCACAGATTCCGCTGGTCCAGGGCATCTGCGACAGCGGCGACAAGGGAGAGCCGGCTGCCCTCAGCAGCGATACTGCGACAGGCCTCGCCTTCATCAATCTGGCGCAGGCTGTTGTCACCGTCGTCAACCGACGCAACAAGGAACAGCCGAAAACGAAAATCGTTGGAATGAAATAGAACGAATAGAACGAAACAGTACGAAAGGCCGGATGCTTAACGCTTTCGGTCTTTTTTTGTCCCCAGACGCTGACGCAGAAGGCGCTTCTTACGCAGGTAGTCAAGACGCTCGTGGGCATGACGGTGCGACTGGCGAAGCTGATGACCATAGACAAGGCAGGCAGCACCCAAATAGGCAGCAGCCTGAATCCAGAGATAACGCAGTTCGGGCAGCACGTCGTTAAGGGTAGCTCCCATGCTATTCAGCCGAATGTATGCACGTGCACCAAAGGTACTGGGGAATAGCCATGAGATACCCTGCCAGGCAGCAGGAATATTAGACTGCGGCCACGAGACGCCCGTCAGGAAAAGCAGAGGCAGCGAGACGAACACCATAAGCAACATGACGTTCTCACGATAACGTACAAGACAGCTGACGGTCATACCGAAGAAGACACACGCCAGCAGGTAGGGAATCATCATGACCAGCAGAGCACGACCAGAGGCAAGCTGCAGGAAGTGGAACAGATGAGGCACCGCTACAGTAAGATATGCACCCATAACGGCGTAGATCATCAGGTAACACAGCGACTTGCCGAGCACAATTCGCCCGACACTGTTGTAGCACTTATGAATAGGCACGAGGTCGCCATAGCGATTACGCTCGCGAGCGGTACCGGCAGCAAGGCCAATACCGAGAACCAGCGTCTGCTGGAGAATCAGGATGAGAACAGCAGGCAGCACGGAGGTGCCATAGCCCCCCTGAGGGTTGAATATCGGGACATCTTCGTATGCCAGTGGCTGCGTGGTAATGACATCCTCACGGGCTGTATAATTGCCCGACAGCTTTGTCTGTATCTCGGCACCCATCTGCTGACTGACAGCCATCGCAGTCTGGAACACAGCTTTATAGGTCATCATCAGCGCCATATCGCAATAGACGCTGATGGTGCCTTGCTCCATGCGATTCAAACGGGTGGCAAAGTCCTCGGGAATAAGGTAGATGCCCTTAACCACCTGCCGACTGACAAGCGACTGCGCATCATCAAGATCTTCAGCATAATAAGCCACACGGACATCAGGCGAAGCATCGCACATACGGATAAACTGTCGCGAAAGCTGCGAGTGCGACTGGTCGATGACGACAACAGGCACCTCATGGATGGTCTCGTTATTATACACCCACGAGTAGAGCAACGGGTATAACAGGGGTACAACGATAAAGAAGATAAGCACGCCCTCGTCGCGAAACGCCTGCTTCATCTCCTGACGCCACACGTAGGCAGCGTCCAGCAACCACTGATATCGGTTATGGAATATAGACATAGGTGAGCATCGCGTTTTTAATCTTACGAAGGACAAACCAAGGCAGCAGCGTGAAAGCTACAAGGCCGACGAGATGGAACCAGGCGTCAATAAGCGGATAGCCGTTGAAGACAGTCGTCTGGTAGAGCATATAATAATGACGCAGCGGGAAAAGCCACGACAACGCCTGTATGGATTCATCCATACCCATGACGGGATAAGCAGAACCTGCCAGTGAGAAACCAAGCATAGCCCACAGCGAACAGACACTCATGGACATACGCAATGATGGCATCAGACCGAACGCAAAGATGCCAAAGCCTATGGAGGCGAAGACCTGAAGCACGGCCAACAGCACAATCATCCACACACTACCCAAGCGTGGGAACTCGAGGACTTCGTAGATGTAGTATTCATAGCTGAAGATAAGGGCCAGGAAAACAACAGCCTGCGGCAGGAACTTGCCGAGGAGGGCTACAACGGCATTACCATCGGCCATCGCAATCCATTCCTTACCTCGGTCGAACTTCAGCTCCATGCCTAAGGAATAGGCCGAGATGAGAAACATAAACAGCATCATGATGCCCGGCACGAAGACGGCAGAGAGATAGATATTATAGTTTGACCAAGGATTGGCTATCTGGTGAAGGTCAATGCGGATTGGTTGCAGGAATGCCTGAATCTGCCCTGGAGTAAAACCTTTGGCACGCATGGTAGCCTGTCCGACACCTGCCGAGCCAAGGGTAGCGATGGTCTTCAGGTCCTTCATGACCATTGAGCCACCGGTAAGTGATGTCAGCGAATAATAGTAAGAAACCTTGGGGCGACGAGCTGAGAGCAACTGCTCTGTTGTCCCCTTGGGGATATAGAGGAAAGCATAGATGCGGTTCTCCTGTATAGCCCGACGGGCCTCAGCCACAGACGAGTAGCGAGCCACCACCTCAGAGTTCTGAAAGGCATCAAGGCGACGAACAAGACCACGTGACGTTGACGTATTATCGAGGTCGACAATGCCAACGGGCATATCCTCGGGCACACCTTCGTGCAGCAGCGATGTGAAGAACAGCAGCGTAAACAGCGGGAACAGCACCATACAGAAGCCGTAAATGGGATTCTTATACAGAATCTTACATTCACGCTTCACCAGAGACGATAACTGCCACAGGTACTTCATCCCGACCAACGTCTTAACACTCTTACTCCTTAATCACCAATGTCATGCCAGGACGCAGCCCCTCAAGTTTGTCAACAGGACGGGCCTTGACCTCGAAAGTCTTCAGGTCGTACTGACCGTTGGCCTTAGTAGCTTTCCACACAGCGTATGAACCTTGATCCTTCACATAGTAGACCTTCATCTTCAACTCCTTGCTGAACGCAGGGACAAAAACCGTAAACTCAGAGCCCACCTTCATGCCGTTGAGACGGTCCTCACGGATATTGAACGTGCCCCACAGATTGTCCATCATAGCAATCGACATGATAGGACTGCCGGTACCGACAAGCTCGCCGACTTTGGGATAGATCTCGCTGACCTCGCCGTCCTTCTGAGCTATCTGCACTGTCTCGTGGACGTAGCTATTAACCTCCTGAACAGCACCACGTGCACGAGCCGTCTGTGCCTGAGCAGCCAACTTATCCTCACGACGGGCGCCATTGACTGCCATCTCATACTGGCTCTTGGCTGCCATCATCTGGGCCTCCATTGCCTTGAAGTTAGCATAAGCCTCATCGCGCTTCTGGGCACTCATGACGCCCTCGTCGAAGAGACGCTGCACACGGTTGTAGGATTTCTCGGCAATCTCCTTACCGGCAGTAGCCTGCTGCAACACCTGATAAGCTGCCTGTATCTGCTCCTTGCGTGCACCATTCTGAGCCTTCAGCTCAATAGCGGCAGCAGCAGCCTCGGCACCCTGTGCCTGCTCCATCTTGGCACGCACCTCAGGGGCATCGATAATGGCCAGCGTGTCACCAGCTTTCACAAAGTCGCCCTCTTTCACATGTATCTCAAGGATGCGGCCTGGGACTTTACTCGACACACGATACTCCCCGACTTCCACCTGTCCCTGAATTGTGTCCGGGTCACGGTCGAGGGCCAACACACCGATAACGGCTACAATGATAACGACTGCCACAAATCCTGCAACAGCAATCAGAATGTTCTTATGTTGTGATTTTGCACTCATCTTCTTATTGATTTTCAGTATTATGGTATAATGTTATAGCGGTATTATGAGTTACGATATTAGTTCTCGCTCTTAAGAGAAGCTACTTTCGCTGGTGTATCTCGTAGCATACCCAGCGACTTCTGCAGCTCCACCTGTGAGAGCTTGACTTCAATTTCGGCATCAATCTTCTGCGACTGTGCCTGTAGCCAAGCCGTCTGTGCCTCCATCACTGTTGTTGGCGTGATGACACCTTCGCGGAAGCCGACATTCGCCATGCGGAGATTCTCGTCGGCACGACGCACACTCGCCTGTGCCAGCGTCAGACGCTTGTTGGCCTCATCGACTTTATAGGTTACCTGATTCACTTGCAATTCTATCTTCTCACGAGCTTCTTCATATTCCAGCGAGGCAATGGCAGTGGCACCTTTAGAGGCTCGCACCTTGTAGGTAACATCGCCCCAGTTCCAAATAGGTACACGGACGAGCAGTCCGATGTGCCAGAAACCTGCAAACTTCTTTTCAAAGCCATTGAGCACGTTGGGGTTCGAAACGGCATAGCCGCCAGCCAATGCCACCTGCGGGAGATTACCTGCTTTCAGGATGTTAGTAGTCTCACGGCTCAGGTCGATGGCATCCTGCAATAGGCGCAACTCCGGTCGGAACCACATGGCACTATTGACATCGAGCTTCGGTGTCAAAGTAACGACAGCGATGCTCTCGGCATCCTCGTCAGCCAGCATCACCTGCTCGTTCACTGGGAGTCCGATGGTCTGGCAAAGCAGCATCTTCGACAGAACGACACCGTCGTTGACACGCGTCAGTGCCATCTCAGCCTCATTCACCTTCACATCGACTGTCAGACCGTCGCTCTTCGTAGCCACACCCTCTTCAATCATCTTGTGGACATCAGCGTCAAGCTTCTTCACCAGATCGAGATAGGCCTGAGCCAGACGCTGCTTATGTTTCAGCGAGACAACCTGCCAGTATGCCTGATCAGTGGCATATAGTGTATTCTGAATGCGTGAATCGGTGGAATTCTGCTGCATCCGTTCGTTAATATCGGCCATGCGGTTAACAGCCAGAATGGCACCACCCATAAACACGGGTTGTGTCAACAGGATAGAACCGGCCCAGATATTACGGGTATCAGTGCGGAAGGCGTCAACGATGCGCTGTCCCTCCTGATTCAGTCCCGTCTGCAACTGTTGCATGCTCTGTCCCATCTGCTGCTGCAGTTCGCCCGACATCTGCTGGAAGACCTCTGTAGGCAGTCCTAACTGTCCTAACATTGCACCGACACCGCCAAGTTTCTCTGTCAGCCCCGTCATACCGGGCTGCAGGGCACCAACGGCATTGGTTCCAAGGTTCCCCAACGACGCTTTCTGACCATCGTTGAGAATAGACACTTCCTCCGACGTGTGCTCATACGAGCCGATAGCACTGACATGCGGCAAATACTTGGTACGTGCCGACCTCCGGATGTTGGCGGCAATGTCCTGTTTAACCTTCGAGACGCTCAGCTGCTTATTATTACGCAACGCCATCGCCCGACAACTGTCGAGCGTCAGCAGACGCTGGGCTCCTACTGGAAGACAGCCAAAAGCCAAAAGCCAGAAGCCAAAAGCTAATTCCTTTCTCATAGAAGCTTACTCCTTTCTATTTTTTCGCTCCGTGAGTGCCTAGACAAGCACACGCGAAGTCCTCCATTATTATTCGTTACTCAAACGTAAACGTCCTTGAGCCAATCATACTACCGTCGACAAAGATGCTCACACGGTACTGACCACCTTCCAGCATCTGCGACACAGGCCAGAAGGTTGTGACAGCAGTTTCCTCACCAGAGTATTCTACGACCTTCTTCATGGTGTACTCCAACGAGCGGTTCTCGTAATTGAACGAGCCACCACCACTGAGCGTATTGCCACCAGGATTCTGGATGCGCACATAGACTGTACGATTGCCGTTAGAAGCAGTAACATTTCTGGTAATCAAGAAGTTCACCTGCACGGTCTTCGCATCCTTCACCTTCTTTGACACCTTACCTCGTTTGTTCTGCAGTTGCATCTGGATGTTCGTTGCATCGAGCTGGGCAGCAATTGCCACCTTCTCGCTGAGTGAAGCCTTCTCGCTGCTCAGACCAGCAATCTGCGTCTCACGGTCAGACAGTTCAGCCTTGACACGGGAGTTCTCGGCCTGCAGACGCTCATTCTGACGGTTCAATGAGTCAATCTGCATAACATAGTCACGCAGTACGGCACGTACCGTGGCCAGTTCCTTCTTCAGACGGGTAATCTCACGGGCATCGTTAGCCTTTGTCTGCTTCAGTTCCTCCAGCAGTTTCTGCGTTTTGAGCTGTTCCTCGGTGAGTTGAGCGATGATGGAGTCGTTGTTGATCTGCGTCTTCATCTCACTATACTGCAAAGCGAAACGCTCATATTCGTTCTCCATCTCCTGCTTATCGAGCTTTGCCAGTTCCTGCATATCCTCGTTCACTTTCTTCTGTTCCTGCAGGTTCATGAACAGCCATGCGCCACCGCCTAAGAGTGCTACAATCATTACCGCCATCAGCGGAATTAGTATTTTTTTCGTTTTCATTGTTTTGTTGTCCTCTTTATAACAATTTTTATTAACAGCAAAAGACCCCGAGGGGGTACCTCGGGGCCTTCCTTTTGCGGAGAGAACAGGATTCGAACCTGCGAACCGGTTTTGCCGGTTACACGCTTTCCAGGCGTGCCTCTTCAACCACTCGAGCACCTCTCCTTGTGATTTCGCGAGTGCAAAGATAATGCTTTTAGTTGACAAATGAAAAATGGCAAATGATAATTTAATAATCTTTATCATTTTACACCAAAGACACGGGCGACGTTTGCGCTTGTCTGCGCTGCCACTTCCTCGCAGTTCAGACCATAGGCTTCAGCCAGACGCTGAAGCACAAAACGTGTGTAAGATGGTTCATTACGCTGACCACGCATAGGGACAGGAGCCATATAGGGTGCATCGGTCTCCAAAACGATACGATCCAATGGTACAACGGCAGGCAACACCTCTGGCAAATGCGACTTCTTGAATGTCAGCACACCGCCAATGCCAAGCACGAACCCTTCAAACTGCAGAAGTTCGCGAGCTTCCAACTCATTGCCGGTAAAACAGTGAAAGACGCCGCCAGGCAGATTGCCCGCATATTTCTTCAATATACAAACCATCTCGTTCTGCGCCTTACGACAATGAATCATCAACGGCAATTGTGTATCCACCGACCAGCGTACCTGCTCCTCAAAGGCCTCGAGTTGTTCTTTCTCAAACTCACGACTCCAATAGAAGTCAAGGCCGACTTCGCCGATGGCTATTGGCTGTTGGCTGTTGGCTAAAAGCAAATGGCTAATAGCCAAAAGCTGATTGCGCCAATCGGCACGCACCTCCTCGGGATGCAAGCCTATCATCGGATAGAGGTAGTCTGGGTATTGCTGGCAAAGTGTCAGAATGCGCTGAGATGTGCCGAGGTCGATAGCTGGAAGGAAAACCTTCCTCACCCCAGTCTCACGGGCACGGGCAATGACCTCATCACGGTCCTTGTCAAACTCCTCGCCATCAAGATGACAATGGGTATCGATATAGTTCATAGTGCATAGTTATTTGCGGCGCTTCATCATCTCGTCGGTATAGTCGAGGAGCATCTGCTTGCGCTCGTCGCTGACGCCCACCTTAGCCAGGTACTTGCGGCATTCATCAAAATAATAATTAATCTTCTCCTCACAGAGTTGGCGAATACCTATCTGGTCATAGAGTGTCGTCACAGCACGTACTTTCTCGTCACGATCAAAGTCCTTCGCTTCAATCCAGTGCATCAATTCTGCCTGCTGTTCGGGGTTGGCACGATTAACAGCATTGATAAGCATATAGGTTTTCTTATTGCTCGTGATGTCACCACCGATGGCCTTACCAAACACTTTCGGGTCGCCATAGACATCAAGCAAATCGTCCTGTAGCTGAAAGGCCAAACCTAACTGTTCACCGAACTTATACAGATTCTCAACATCATCAGCAGGGGCATCGGCCAACAGGGCTCCCATCTTCACTGCACAGGCAAGCAAGACACTGGTCTTCAGACGAATCATCTCTATATACTCATCCTCTGTCACATCATTACGGGTCTCAAAAGACATATCGTATTCCTGTCCTTCGCCAATCTCAAGAGCAGTCTCAGTAAAGAGGCTAAGCACCTGAGGCAGATGACGTGCATCGCACTGCATCACCCGCTCATAGGCCAACACCAGCATGGAATCGCCAGAAAGAATGGCCTTATTAGCATCCCAGCGCCGGTGAACAGTCTGATGTCCACGGCGCATATCGGCCTGGTCCATCAAATCGTCGTGCAACAGCGTATAATTATGATAGGTCTCCAAACCAACAGCCTGCATCAGGATGCGCTCGGGATCCTCACGGTAGAGGTTGTATGCCAACATCGTCAGCACCGGACGTATGCGTTTACCACCTATGGAAAGCACATAACGGATGGGGTCGTAAAGTGAGGCTGGCTGGCGGTCATAAGTCAACCCATCGATGAAGGCATTTACCTTCTTCAGCAGTTCGTCAGAATTGTACATATATTATTATCTTTTGTTTCTTGCTTTCTGTTTCTTACAGTTTAAACACGATAGGAATGCAAACCATCGTTCGACAAGGTTTATTATCGACCTGACCAGCCTTCCAAGCCGGCATCATACGTAGCACACGTAACGCTTCACTATCGAGCGAAGGTTCTGCTGATTCCACAACCTTCAAGTCACTTAGCGTACCATCGGCATTAACAATAAATTGAGTAACAACGCGTCCCTGAACCTTACGAGCACGAGCATTGGAAGGATAGCGCAGGTTCTTCGTCAGCCACTTCATCATGGCCACCGGACCACCGGGAAACTCGGGCAACTGTTCTACCACTTTCTGGTCCAAAGCATCAAGTTCTTCTTTGTTTATCTCGGGACGCACCTCATCCTCTTCAGTGGTCTTCAGTTCCGTATCAGGTTTATCGGGCATCAGGTCATCATCATTCAGTTCATCGCTGGGTTCTTCCTCAATCACATTCAATTTCTCAATAGTCTTGGGAATCAGTGCTACAGGTTTCGTGATAAGAGGAATGCGTTTTTCCTCCTCTTTCAATTTGTCGAGATCAAGTTCCTTAACGATATCTTCCAAGGCATCAGGATCCATGCTATCATCAACGACGCTGTAGTCGAACTCCAGCGCCACGAAGAGTGCTGCCAGCACCACAACGATGCCCAACAGGAATGTCTGTGTACGTCGACGATCAAGGTCGGCCTGTGAACTCTTCTTGATTTCCATAATAAATCATGCCTCGACTACGTTATTACACTAAAGGCGCTGCAAAGGTACAAAAAAGTTTAGAGTTTAGAGTGTAGAGTTTAGAGTTTTTATTATCTTTGCAGCCAAATTGAGAATTATTAGATGAAGAAAGCCATTATTGCCACCGTTTTCACAATCTCTGCGCTGAACCTATCGGCACAGGAGAGCCAAACAGTGTACAATTTCCTGCGCCTGCCCGTCAGTGCTCATGTGGCAGCGCTTGGTGGCGACAACATCACCATCAGCGATGATGATGCATCACTATTACTCCATAATCCTGCTTTGGCAGGCAACGTAACCGACCGTACACTGAGCCTTAACATGATGACCTATATGGAAGGATCCATCACCGCCAGCGCCAACTTCGTACGAGCATGCGGAGAACGCGGCACTTGGGCTATTGGCGGACAGTTTATGAACTACGGCACGATGAAGGAAGTCAACAGCTATGGCGAACAAACAGGCGATTTCTCGGCTAAAGATATCTGTATCAGTGGCACTTTCGCCTATGCATTAAGCCAGCATCTTAGCGGCGGCATCACGGCCAAAGCCATCACCTCCTACATCGGACAATACAACTCGCTGGCTATGGGCGTTGATCTCGGACTAAACTATTTTGATGTGGAGCGTCAATGGTCGGTGTCTGCAGTGGCACGCAATCTCGGCGGACAACTCAAAGCCTATGAGGACGATTTTGAACGTATGCCTTTGGACCTGCAACTTGGTATCACCAAGCGTCTTGTCGGCTCACCGCTACGCCTGTCGGCAACACTCGTCCGACTGAATGACTGGCAATATGGTATCGGCCATCATCTTGTTATCGGTGCAGACGTGCTACTCTCTGAACAATTCTATCTGGCCGCAGGCTACAACGCACTAAGAGCCAAAGAAATGAAACTTACTGACAGCGAAGGCAGTAGTACACATGGAGCAGGCTTGTCAATCGGTGCCGGTTTGACGCTACAGCGCATGAAACTCCATGTGGCCTATGCCAAGTACCACGTCACCACAGGATCACTTTTAGTAAATTTCAGCTATTCGTTATAATGGCATAACGTGATTACGGTTTAACAACAAAAAAGGATAAGAAACGACAAAAGTATATGAAGAAAATCACAATAGCTATTGACGGTCATTCTTCGTGCGGAAAGAGCACTATGGCCAAAGATCTCGCTCGTGAAGTGGGGTACATTTACGTTGATACAGGCGCCATGTACCGTGCAGTCACCCTCTATGCATTGCGCCACGAGCTGTTCAATGCCGATGGTACTATCAAAGAATCAGAACTGCAAAGTTCCATGTCCCAAATCTCCATCGATCAGCGACTCGTCGATGGCAAGACGACAACGTTTCTCAACGGCGAGAACGTCGAACACGACATTCGCTCCCTTGAGGTCAGCAGCCACGTCAGTCCCATTGCTGCCCTACCCTTCGTACGCACCGCCCTTGTGGCACAACAGCAGAAAATGGGACGCGAGGGAGGCATTGTCATGGATGGTCGCGATATCGGCACTACTGTTTTCCCTCATGCGGAACTGAAGATTTTTGTAACCGCCAGCGCCGAGGTACGCGCCCAACGCCGCTACGATGAGTTGCAACAGAAAGGGATGCCTGCCGACTACAATGACATTCTGAAGAATGTGCAGGAACGCGACTACATCGACTCCCATCGCGAGGTTTCCCCCTTACGACAGGCTGATGACGCTCTGTTGCTCGACAATAGCAATATGACCATTCCTGAGCAGAAGCAATGGCTTCTCGACCATTTCAACAAGGTTATTGGCTGATACGAATCAACGTGGAACCCTGAATGGCGGAAGGTCCGTCAAGCTGAACAGCATAGATACCAGGGGCGAGACTCTCTGGAAGGCGAAAAGCAAGAGAAGAGAGATTAGTGATACGGAAAACCTGACAACCATCAAGCGTGTAGAGACGTAGGGAAGCATTACCATCGAGCGTAGCCTTTGGCGGCAGGGTTATTATCAATTGTCGCCCATCAAGTGTAACACTTGCTGGTGTATGCGTCTTGGACACAGCCTCTATCTTATCGATGCCCAAGATGTCAAGTAAGCCGCGATAAGCATCAATTTCTCCATAGCCATAGTAGTTGTTCGGGTAATCGAGTTCCGAATCCGGATGACGGCTCGTACGACTGATAACACCCATAACATCCTCTGGTGTCAGGTTCGGTTTGGCTTGCAACCATAAAGCAATAACACCTGCCACGACCGGGCAAGACATCGACGTACCTGAATTGGAATTCCAAGCGTAGGTGCGTCCATCATAATCAAAATGTTCCACGTCCCATGATATATCACGAGCGGTAGGATGATTCTCCAAATAATAACTACTATATGAAGAAATAATATTGTTGCCAGGTGCCATAACGTCGGGTTTTATGCGTCCGTCCATGGTGGGACCGACGGAAGAAAACGGCACTCGACGGCCGAGTTCCTCTACCCAATAGTGTTTCCATTGGCCATTGAGATTCAAGATGCTGTCGCGGTGAGTAGTAGCACCGACACAAATAACCCGAGGAGCACTGGAAGGCGACATGATATTATGAGTTGTTTCTCCTGCACAAAGTGATGGATTCAGAGTATTTACAGTCCATTCGCCATTGACATGCCAACAGGTCAGTTCCTCTTTATTATCATACACTTCTACCGAAAGAGGCACCTGTGTCCCTATGTGTTTCTCTGCAGAATAGTACATGATATCGTAGCAAGTCTCCAAACTATCATAACAATTGGGATAGGACTCAATAACAATGGAATCGAGTCCCGTGACAAAATGAGTTGAATATGACGGGAGTTGAATGGAGACGGGCACGGTAAGGGTATCTGCAGGGGCATTGTCAGGATAAGCGACAAAACGCAGGTTGAAATCGCCAGTCGTCTTCAGTGTCTGCATCATAATGGCACCATCATGACGGACAAACATTCCCTGAGACTCTTGGCCTGCATACTTACTGAACCAGGTCTTGACAGCTCCCGAATTACCGGCAGCAACCACCAATACGCGTCCGGGGCCCAATAGACTGTCTATCATTTCATAATAGAGTTGATCGTACCCCCAAAAGTCCTGCCCAGAGCCTTCGCTAAACGAGATAACACAAGGCTGCTCATTCTGACGGGCATAATCAAAGATATACTTGAAACCAAGGGCATCAGTAGCAAAGGTGAAACGACTACGCAAAGAAGGGTCAATAAGAGAGACATTGTCAGAAACTGCATTAGCAACAAGACATATATCGCTCTCTGGAGCCAGTCCACGATAAGGGCTGACATAGCCGTTGCCTGCTACGATACCAGCGGTATGGGTGCCATGAGTCTGGTCATTGCCATCACGAGAATGAGCCTGAGTAAGGATTGACTCCGGCGTAACATAGTCACGTCCCACATACAAGGAGGAGCCAATGGTATCAACAGAAAGCATATCCCAGAAACGGCGGATACGAGGTGTAGCGTCCACATTGCGAAAAGTGGGGTGTGTCAGGTCGAAACCGACATCCATCAGTCCAACAACGACGCCCTGTCCAGTATATGCCTGCGGAAGACTTGTGCCGGCATAAACAGGCATTACATTGATACAACGGGCTACGGTATCAAGAAGAAGTTGTCCTGCAGGACGTGCTTCAATGCGCAACACACGAGGATCAGACGACAAAGAAGCCAGGCGACAGACAGGAATATCAGCTATATGGATGTTACCAACTGCATCAAGATCTCGACAGTCATTGTCTGTCAACACCTGATTAGAAGCATCTGCAATGCGAACAAAAGCGCAGACCGTTGGTGATGCCTGCGGCTGCTGTGAACGGGCCTCTGCAGTCACCATCGAACGCTGCTGACGTACCATCTGACGCAACATCGGAGACAACTTATGCCAAGCTATCTGTTGAGCTTGCATCGGGAGTAACGTCAGACCGATGATAAATAACAGGACCAGTCTCTTCATAGCTACTGCATTTGAATCATGGCATCACGACACTGTTCCATCAGCCACTTTGGTGTAGAGGTAGCACCGCAGATGCCGACAGTCTCAACACCCTGCAGCCACTCCTGGCGTATCTCCTCTGGTCCTTCTACAAGACGGGTGTTGGCATTAACACGCAGACACTCGTTGTAAAGCACCCGGCCATTGGAGCTCTTGCGTCCACAGACAAAGAGAATCAGGTCGTGACGGGCAGCAAACTGCGAGATGTTTGGCATACGGTTGGCTACAGAACGACAGATAGTGTCGAACGAGCGGAAGGTAGCCGTTGGCACGATATGACTTTGAATATAGTCAATGATACGATGAAACTCATCCAACGACTTCGTAGTCTGGCTAAACAAATAGATATCGTGCTCGAAGTCAAGACGTCGAACATCGTCAAATTGTTCAATAACAACAGCACGGCCATCTGTCTGGCCTACCAGTCCGAGTACCTCTGCATGACCTTTTTTTCCAAAGATAACGATAGTACCACCAGCCTCATACTGATTCTTGATTCGTTTCTGTAGCTGTAGCACCACCGGACAGGTAGCATCAATAAGTTCAATGTCGTTACGACGAGCCAAGTCATAGGTTGACGGTGGTTCACCGTGGGCACGTAGTAGCACCTTAACATGATGCAACTGACG
>Ga0265298_10006160_pt1 | contig 14874 bp, 11 predicted proteins | sample AusTroGonzalo_MG_3_FD_193486 | JGI IMG/M metagenome (GOLD analysis project Ga0265298, IMG submission 193486) | Bovine rumen microbial communities from tropical cattle in Woodstock, Queensland, Australia - Gonzalo_01 | ecosystem: Host-associated > Mammals > Digestive system > Stomach > Rumen ... | reverse complement strand
AAACGCATGGTTAACCTTATGGTGGGTATTTTGCATAGTCCTGATTTTTTGATACTTGACGAGCCGACAGTAGGGATAGATGTTCAATCAAAGGTGCTTATTTTGGAATATTTGAAGATGTTGAATCATGGTGGGACAACGATTCTTTATACTTCCCACGATATGGAAGAGGCAGAGCATCTTTGTAGCAGAGTGGGAATTATTGATGGTGGAAAACTGGTTGCAGAAGGCACTCCTGAAGAGTTGATAGATGGGGTAGTAGGATGTTCTGACTTGCAGTCGGTTTATTTGTCGTTAACCGGGAAACAACTTAGGATAAAGGAGGGTTAAAGCGATGAGAAAGTTATTTGCTTTAATGTATAAGGACATACTTTTGCTGGTTAGGGATCGGGCGGGGGTTGTTTTCCTTTTTGTCATGCCACTTGTTTTGGTGTTGGTGATGACGGGTATTGGTGACGGGGCATTGCAAAATGCGTCACGGAAGGACATCCCAGTACTTGTTCTAAATTTGGATCATGGAGAGGTGGGACGTGTTGTTATTGATAATTTACAAGAGCTGGATATGTTTGATGTTGTCCTTGCCGATTCTTTGGAGTCGGAACAAGGTGTGCAGAGGATGATAAAAGATGGTAAATACTTGATGGGAGTTTGTGTTCCTCCGAATACGACGACTGCCGTACAAGAAATGATTCAATCCGAGCTGTCGGCCATCATTGGTTTGGATGATAGAGCCGATTTGGAGCATCATGAGGTTGGAGACTTTGTATCCCCGAACATTAAAGTGTTTATTGACCCTACGATGAGCAACACGTTTCGTACCACGATGCTTACATTTCTTCGTGAATCTTCATTACGAATAGAATTACAAGCGCTTCGAACGACAATAGCAGAAAATGTTCAAGAATATGTTTCATTTGATGACGAAGATGCTCGAATACCTGATTTTAAGTCAATCGTTGTTGACGAAGTAGTGTGTTCTCCTGATGCTTTTAGGGCGGGTATTAATGTGACCGAACACAATGTGCCTGCTTGGACATTGTTTGCCATATTTTTTATTGTGATTTCCTTAGCCGGTGGTATGGTCAAAGAGCGTTTGGATGGAAGTTTTTCCCGTTTGGTTGCGATGTCGTGTAGCTATGGATTGTATCTTGTGAGTAAGATATTGGTATATGAAACGGTATGTGTCGTACAGTTTCTGCTTGTTTTGTTAATGGGACGGACGGTTTTTCCTTTAGTGGGTTTGACGGTTTTCAGCATGCATGGAGCGTTTCCGCTCTGTCTTTTTATTGTCGTTTTTTGCGCTATTGCGGCGATAGGCATAGGTCTTGTTTTAGGCACTTTTGCTAACACGCAACAGCAAGCTTCGGTTTGTGGTGCTGTTTTGGTTGTGGTGCTGTCAGCAATAGGTGGTATATGGGTGCCTCCATTTTTGATGCCTCCGTTTTTGAATGCCATCAGTGGATATTCTCCTCTGAATTGGGGTCTGGAGGCTTTCTATGATGTAATACTGCGCGAACACGGCATAGAGTCGATAATTCCTAACTGTTTGTTGCTTCTCGGACTTTCTGTTGTTTGTGCTATTGTTTCTATTATTGCACAAAAGTCTTTTCGTGTTCGTAAATCTTTGACATAATTGCTTATCTTTGCCCCATAACATCCGATTCTATTATGAACTTCTTGGACAACCTTTTCCTAACCCAATCCATAACGGACACCGACGACGGTTTTGAGGCCCTTGTGCGGTGCAATCCCGAGCATCCGGTTTACAAGGCACACTTTCCGGGTAATCCCATCACGCCGGGGGCTTGCCTGCTGCAAGAGGCAGGCGTGTTGATGCAACAAAAGTTGGGTCGACCGCTGTATTTGAAAGCGTCCAAGAACATCAAATACCTTTCCTTGTTGCTTCCCGCCGAGGGCAAAGAGGTCAAATTCGTTTTCTCTCATGTCGCGGAGGGCGAAACAGAGTGTAAAACACAGGTCGTCATTGCCGATGACAGCACCGTTTACACCAAAATGTCGTTGACTTTCAGCTATGAACACATTTGACGCCTCCGACATACAAGCAACAATGCAGCAACAGAAAGTCTGCGTGGTGATGCCGACCTATAACAATGGCGGCACACTGCGTGACGTGGTGGAAAGGGTGCTGGCTTTTTGTACTGATGTTATCGTCGTCAATGACGGTTGCACCGACAATTCGGCTGAAATCTTGGCTTCATTTGGAGAGCGTATTACCGTGGTGGATTATGGCCGCAACCGAGGCAAAGGCTATGCGCTGAAACAAGGTTTCAAGAAAGCCAAAGCCATGGGCTTCGATTATGCCTTGACCATCGACAGCGACGGACAGCATTTTCCCGAGGACATCCCTCTGTTTATAGAAGCGTTGCTGACAGCGGGTCATGACCCGCTGACCCGAAAGGGGAACAGCAACGTTCTAATAGTGGGTAGTCGCAACTTAAACCAAGAGAACATGCCTGGCGGCAACACCTTTGCCAACAAATTCTCGAATTTTTGGTTTAAGGTCCAAACGGGTGTCAATCTGCCCGACACGCAAACGGGTTATCGGCTTTATCCGTTGCAAAAATTGCCGCACATCTTCAGCGCCCGTTATGAGGCTGAATTGTCGTTGTTGGTCTTCTCCGCTTGGCGTGGCATCGATTTGGTACCTATCAAGGTTAATGTGTGCTATCCTGAAGACCGCGTCACGCATTTCCGCCCGTTTTGGGACTTCTTCCGCATTAGCGTATTGAACACCGTCCTTTGCCTTGTGGCGATTGTCTACGGATGGCCTTCGAGGCTGATTCACAAATTATTAGGGAGGAAAAATACATGAACAAGTTTTTCCTTTCCATCTACGAGCGCCTGTCGCGCAACAAGCCGTTATCCATCGCTTTAATGCTGATAATCACGGCGTTGTGCGTGTTTTCGGCCTTGCGTTTGGACTATAAGGAGAACATCGCCGACTTCCTGCCCACCGACCCCGAAAAAGAAAAATACACCTCGGTTTACGATGACCTCAGCAACCAGGGACAAATCACGGTCATCTTTGCTGCAGACACTTCAAAACTCGATGGCGATGAGGTGCTTGATGCCGTAATGGATGCTATGGATGCCTTTGAAGCGAACTGGAAAATGGAAGATACTGCATTGTTGGTCAGTGATTTGCGTTGCAAGGTTGACGACAGCCAAGTGTTTGATGCCATCGACTTCATCCGCGAAAACCAAGCCTTATTCTTGACCGAAGCCGACTACCGCCGCATGGATTCCTTACTAGCGGAGCCAGGCTATGTGGCCACTTGCATGGGCAATATCAAGCGGATACTGTCGATGCCGACGGTCAGCTTTGTGGTCGACGGCGTGAAGGCCGACCCGCTCAACCTCTATTCTCCTTCGTTGCAGCGTCTCAATGCGCTCAATCCCACACAAGGTTACCGCGTGGAGGACGAATACCTCTTCAACGAGCGCGGCAATATAGGTTTTGCTTTCTTTTTCTCGCCATTTTCGGGCAGCGACACCCAAGGCAACGCTCAAATTGTAGAGCTGATTAACAAAGTCATCGCACAGACCGAAGCGACCTCGCCCGACGTGCATATCTCCGCTGTGGGAGCGCCCACCATCGCTGTCACCAACGCACAGCAAATCAAGAAAGATAGTTTCCTTTCAGTTGCTTTGGCACTTGTGCTGATTTTTGGTATCTTGATGTTCACCATGGCACGCAAGCGCAACCTGCTTTGGCTCGGCATTTCCATCCTCTTTGGCTGGGTTTTTGCCTTGGCAGTCATCGCCTTGTTCAAGTCGAGCATTTCCATCATCGTGGTGGGCATCGGCTCGGTCATCGTGGGCATTGCGGTCAACTATCCCTTGCATTACCTCGACCATATCAAACAAGAACCCGACAAGCGCGAGGCCTTGAAAGACGTCATTCAGCCTTTGGTCATTGGTAACATCACTACGGTGGCGGCCTTTGCCTGTCTCATCTTCGTGAAAGCAGAGGCCATGCGCGATCTGGGACTTTTTGGCGCTCTGATGCTGGTCGGCACCATCCTTTTTGTGATGGTTTTCTTGCCTTTGTTTGCCGTCGCGCCCAAGAAAACCAAGAAACTCTTCGTCGACGATGGAAAGGCACCCTCCGAGACATGGCGCAAAGTCAAATTGTACGCCTTCTGGCCTTTGGTCATCATCACTTTGATATTGAGTTATTACAGCCAAGACACCGCCTTTGATGCCGACCTGCATAACATCAACTACATGACGGAGCAGCAGCAAAAGGACTTGGATTTGCTGAACGAGTCGCTGCAAAAGGAAGGTGAGTCCGACTTGATATATGTTGTTTCAGAAGGTCAGACCATACAAGAAGCCTTAGCGAAGAACGAAAGCGTGATGGCCGATTGTCGTCGTTTGTTTTCTGACGACTTCTCTGCCACAATTTCGGGCCCCGACGGGTTGTTGCCTTCTATAGAGAAGCAAAAAACATCCTTGGTGCTTTGGACGGCGTTTTGGGCAAGGCACCCCGGAATTGCAGATCAAGTGAAGCAAGAAGCAGTAAAAGTGGGCTTTACAGAGAATGCTTTTGCACCGTTCATAGAAGGAATTACAAAGCCCTACGAACCGTTATCCGAGACCGAGATGGCACCTTTGCGTGCATTGTGCCAGACCTATACTTTGCAGCACGATAGCATCGCAAGGGTGGTCAACTTCGTGCGCGTGCCTATTGCGGCTTCCGAGCCTTTGAAACAGCAACTGCGACAGACTTTGCCTGAAACGGGTTTCGCGTTCAGTATCAGCGATGTAGGCAATAATCTGGTTTCGGCCTTGTCCGACGATTTCGACTACATTCTCTATGTGTGCAGCATCGTCGTGTTCTTCTTCCTTTGCCTTTCGTTCGGGCGCTTGGAGCTGTCGCTGCTGGCCTTTCTGCCGCTCACGATCGGCTGGATGTGGATTTTGGGTATCATGCACTTGGGCAGCATCAAGTTCAACATCGTGAACATCATCTTGGCCACCTTCATCTTCGGTCAAGGCGACGACTATACCATTTTCATCACCGAGGGTTTGCTCTACGAATACACCTACGGCAAGAAAATGCTGAAAAACTACCGCAACAGCGTGATTTTAAGCGGAATACTGATGTTTATCGGCATCGGAACGCTGATTTTTGCCAAACATCCAGCTATGCGCTCGTTGGCGGAAGTGGCCATCATCGGTATGGCGACGGTGGTCTTCATGGCTTGTTACTTGCCGCCTTTCGTCTTTGGCTGGCTGACCAAAAAGCGAGGCCAACTCCGCCAAGTGCCGCTGACCTTAAAACGAATACTCTACACCTTCCTGACCCTGTTGGTGTTTTTCATCGCCGCTTTCGTCATCGTCACACCTTTGACCTTGATTTACATGCTGTTGGGGCCGAATACGGAAAAGAAACGTTACCGTTACCATCAGATGATTGCTTGGGTGATGCGCACGGCTTTGAAGATATTGCCAGGCGTGAAGTTCCATCTGAACAACGAAATCGGTGAAACCTTTGAAAAGCCTGCCGTCATCATTGCCAACCACCAGTCGCACCTTGATTTGCTTTGCATGATGATGTTGAACCCCAAGGTGGTGCTGCTAACCACCGATTGGGTGTGGAAAAACCCGATATATGGCTTAATCATCAGATTTGCAGAATATTACCCCGTTTCAGACGGCTACGACAAGAATGTAGAACGCCTGAAAAAGTTAGTGCAACGCGGTTATTCTGTCGTTGTCTTCCCTGAAGGCACACGCTCCGAGACGGGCGCGATCCTTCGTTTCCACAAGGGAGCCTTCCAGTTGGCCCAAGCCTTGAATGTGGACCTTCTGCCCGTGTTTATCCATGGTGCGAGCCATGTGATGCCGAAGAAGGATTTCGTGTTGCGCGAAGGCCAACTCTATGTGGAAATCGGGCAAAGGATGTCTGCCGAGGAGGTGAAATCCATCGAAGCCCGTGCTTTGACCTCACAGTTCCACAGGTATTATATCGAACATTTCGAGGAAATTCGCCGTCAGCGCGAGGATACCGCATACGTGCTGCCCTTTGTGCGCTACAAGTACATCTACAAAGGTAATGATACCGAGCGTGAATGTCGCCGCAACCTAAAGCGCATCCGTGCCTGTGTTGCTGAAATAAATGCCTTGAATGGCCGAAGCATTTTGGTAACCCACAGCGGTATTGGTGAGTTGGCTTGGACTATCGCCTTGGTGCACCGCGACATGCAAGTCTATGCTGTGGAAGCCGACAAGGACAAACAGCTCATTGCTTTGTACACCAGCTATATTCCTGATAATCTGCACTTTATCCTTGGCGGGCAAGCAGTGCCGAGTTGCGACTATAGTATTGACACTCAAACGTTTTTGAAATGAAGACTTGTGTAATCATCGGCGGTGGCATTGGCGGTTTGGTGACGGGTGCTTTGTTGGCCAAAGAAGGCTATCAAGTGACCGTCTTGGAGAAAAACGCCATCATTGGGGGCGGTTTGCAGACTTTCAAGCGGCATGGTGTGAGTTTTCCGACAGGCATGCATATTTTCGGTGGTTTCCAAGAAGGTGGCAACCTGCGCAAAATATTTGAATATCTGGGTGTTATGGACGAGATTTCGCTCCGTCCAACAGATGAAAAAGCCTCCGATGTGGTCACGTTGATGAACGAGGGTGTGACCTATCAACTCCCTCGGGGTAAGGAGTCTTACATTGCCTATCTTTCAGAACAGTTTCCTGCTGAAAAAGAGCATATTAAGGCCTATATCAACCGATTGTTCGAGCTTTCCGAGGAGGAAGATTTGTTCTATCTGCGCGAAACCAACGAAGACCATCTTTCGCATAGTGATGACTTTTTGGGTTCGGTCAATGAGTTGAGGGACAGATATATCTCCGACCCTAAATTGAAAGTCTTGTTGGGCTATCTCAACCCCTTGTTTGGCGGTGACCCGCAGACTACGCCAGCTTATATTCACGCTTTGCTCAACACGTTGCATATCAACGGAACGTATCAGTTTGTTGGTGAGAGTCAGCAAATGGCAGAAGCCTTGACAAAAGTGATAGAAAACGCTGGTGGTCAGGTAATTGCTAATGAGGAAGTGGTAAGAATCGAAGTCGAGAACCGCCAAGTGACAGGCGTACTGACAGCAAAAGGCCATCGTTATCAAGCTGAAAACTACATTTCGGACGTGCATCCCGATGTGTTGCTGCGTATCATTGATCCTCAGGCTTTCTCGACCGCTTTCAAGACGCGCATCCAGTCGGTGCCGGAAACAATGTCCAGTTTTAAGGTGTTCGTCAAGTTCAAGGAGCAGGCTTTTCCTTATCAAAATCATGCCCATTTTTGTCTTTCGGTCAACGACGACTGGCCGCAAAGCCTTATGTTTGTAACGCCACCCGTTGAGCAACAAGGAGCGTTTGCCGAGACGATGGTCATACTTTTCCCGATGGAGTTCAGCAGGGTGAAACAGTGGGAAAACACCCGCACAGGGCATCGCGGCGAGGCGTACGAACAATGGAAGCAAGTGATGACAAACAAAGTGTTTAATGTCATGGAACGCCTATATCCCAATTTCCGCGAAAAAGTCGAGTTTGTTTTGGCGTCCTCTCCCCTCACCATCCGCGATTATTACGGCAACAAGGAAGGCTCCAACTACGGTTTCCAAAAGGACAGCAATAATTTGATGCTCTCGCAAATGTCTGTCGCAACGAAAGTTAAGAACCTCTTTCTGACGGGACAGAATGTCAACATCCACGGACTTTGTGGCGTTTCCCTGACGGCTATCGAGACGGCTGAAGCTTTGGTGGGACACAATGTGATTGTCCGTAAAATTAACAAATTTTGTTCAGATGAACCATAATTTGTACTTTTGCAGTTCCAACAATATGAAATGGAAACGATAAAGCTGAAATTGATTTATCCTAAATGGAACAAGTTGCCGGGTCAGACGACCTTCAACCTGCCTCCTCACGGTCCCGTGGCTTTTGCAGCAACCTTGCCTGAATACGTTGACATTTCGTTCACCGACGAGAACGTGGAACCCATCGATTTCGACGAAGAATGTGACCTCGTGGCGCTCTCGATGATGCTCACCACGCAGGTGAAACGCGGTTGGGCCATTGCCGAAGAATACCACAAACGCGGCAAAACTGTCCTTGCTGGCGGCATTTCCTCGATGCTGCACGCTGAAGAGATGGTCAACCATGTGGATAGCGTCTTTTTGGGAGAGTCTGAAGGCCGTTCTGAGGAGGTCATCCTGGATTGGAAAAACGGCTGCTTGAAGAAGATATACAACTACATGGGCAACCAGCCCGACATCGCCTCGGTGGGTCCTTGCCGCCGCGACCTTTACAAGCGCGAGCTGTACAACCACAAGGGTGTGCAAATGGTCGACCTGTTCAACGCCTCGCGCGGCTGTCGTTTCAGCTGCTATCCTTGTGCGGTGTCGTATCTTGGCGGTCGTAAGTTCCGTCCGCGTCCCGTCGACAAAGTAGTAGAAGACATGGCGGGTATCGACAACAACCGCTTGTTCATCGTCGACAATTCGTTGGCGCAGGACAAGCAGTGGGAAATGGACCTTTTCCGTGCCATCGCGCCGTTGAAAAAGAAGTGGATTAGCCACACCATTGAGGATGACCCTGAAGTGTTGGATTTGGCCGCCAAAGCGGGTGCCTGGTATGTTTATCAGGCCGTTTATGACACCTCCGACTACATCAAGGAGCGTGTAAAACGTTACCACGACTACGGCATCGGCGTGGAAGGTACCATTTTGTTTGGCCTCGATAACCAGACCGAAGACGACATCAAACGCCTCATTGATTTCTTGGGTGAAATTGACCTCGACTTGGCCGAGTTCACCATCTTTGCACCTTTCCCGCACACCAAGGGTCACGACGACCTGTTGCGTCAAGGCCGCATCTTCGACTTCGATTGGGACCATTATAACGCTGGTCAGGTGGTGTACCAACCCAAGCACATGTCGCCCGAGAAACTGCAGGACCTCTATGACTATGCGTGGAAGAGTTTCTACGCCTCTGAGACGCAGGAATCGAAGATGTTCCGCCTGTTCTGCAACGTGGCCTTGCGCGAGATGGAAGACGGCACCTATCGTCCCCGCGATCGCCGTTTGGCCAACAAATCATTCGGTCGCGATGTGGACCGCAGCAAACGTAATGTCAATGTCCGTGTAGATTGAATCTTGAAATCTGAAATTTTGAAATTTTTGAATTTATGAAGGTATCCCCAGAATATTACGACGAGATTTTCCCTTTCAAGGGCGAGTGGGACATGGAGTCCTCTTGTGGCTTGAAAATCAGGGAAGTGGATGGCAAAAAGTATGTCATTGTGACGGAGTTGTACCAAGACAACCCTGGCACCTCTGTGACCTATGCTGGAAAGAAACTCGCCGACCAAGTTTGTGATGCTAAAGGCCTGAAGTTGGAAGACATCGTCTATTTGGAATGTACGCCCAACACCAATTCCAAGCTGTCGTTCTACGACGAAGAGTATTTTCAAGTGGATTTCTTCGCCGACATGCAGCACAAGTATCGTCAGCTCTCCAAAGAGGAAGTAATAAAGATTTTAGGTAAGTAATGATGCGTAAATTTTTGTTTTTTAGTCTGTTGCTGTTGTTTTTTGGACAAGCTTTTGCCCAAGAAAACATTCCTTTGTGGGAAGGCTACAAGGTGAACCACGGGAAACAGGTCACGTTGACACCTTATTTGGCCGAAAACAACACATCAGGTCCCGCTATCATCGTTTGTCCTGGAGGGAGCTATTACTGGCTTGACGATGAAACCGAAGGTGACGGCGTGGCGAAGTGGCTGCAAAGCAACGGCATCTCGGCGTTTGTGTTGCGCTATCGTGCTGCTGGTTTTGGGGCTTTCTTCTGGCATCACCGCGTTATTTTTCGTGGCAAGCAGTACCCCGACATGATTACCGATGCGCAACGCGCTTTGCAATGGGTGCGTGAACACGCCGAGGAGTACAAAATCGATCCCAATAAAGTGGGTATGATGGGCTTTTCGGCTGGCGGTCACTTGGTGATGTCGGCGGCCTGTTTCAAAGAGAACAACTATTTGACAGCGAATGGAATAGACACGGAAGTCAGTTTGGAACCGACCTTCGTCGCCCCAATTTATCCTGTAGTGACCATGCGAGAGCCTTACGTCCACAAACGTTCATGCAGGGCCTTGTTAAGTGAAAAGCGTAACCACAACGAAACCATGATCGACTCGCTCTCGTTGGAGTGTCATATTCCCGCCGAATGTCCGCCCGTTTTCATCGTCAACTGCATCGATGACCCTATAGTGGAATACCACAATTCGATGTTGCTCGATTCTGCCTTGACCGCCAACAAAGTGAACCACCGTTATATTCAGTATAAAACAGGCGGTCACGGCTTCGGTGCCAGCGAGGAAAAAGGCACTGCGGAATGTCGCCAGTGGAAACAAGAGTTTTTGAATTGGATAAAAGAAATCTTATAATATTATGAATACCAACGATATAGAATACAAATCCGTAGAAGAAATCAAGACCTATCAGGAAGGTTTGCTGCATGAGGCTTTGGTGTATCTGCAAGCCCATTCGCCCTACTATCAACGGATGTTCAAGAGCTACGGCATTAACATTGACAAAATCCAACATATTGAGGATTTGGTGAAGATTCCGTTCACCGAAAAGAAGGATTTGCAGCTCTTCAACGACGAGTTTTTATGCTGCCCGAAGGCAAAAATCATCGACTATATCACTACCTCTGGTACCCTCGGCGACCCTGTGACTTTTGGCTGCACAGAGAAAGATTTGCAACGCTTGGCTTACAACGAGAAAAAGTCGTTTGAATGTGCGGGCGTGAAGCCTGGCGATGTGGTGCAGCTGATGACCACCTTGGACAAGCGTTTCATGGCTGGATTGGCCTATTTCTTGGGTCTGCGCGAGTTGGGTGCAGGTGTCATTCGTGTGGGTAACGGCATCCCCGAATTACAGTGGGACACCATCCGTCGTATCAAACCTGACACGATTATGTGTGTGCCGTCGTTCATCCTGAAGTTGATTCAATACGCCGAAGAACACAACATCGACTACAAAAACAGTAGCATTCGCCGTATCATCGGCATTGGCGAGGGCTTGCGCGACCAAAACTTTGATCTCAACCTCTTGGGCAAGAAAATCAAGGAAAAATGGGATGTGCAACTCTTCGCGACATACTCCTCAACGGAAATGGGTGCGACCTTCTCGGAATGTGAGTTCGGCTTGGGCGGTCATGTCCATCCTGAATTGATTATCGTGGAGATTATTGGCGAGGACGGTCTGCCCGTTCCCGATGGTCAGCCAGGCGAAATCGTGGTGACGACCCTTGGCGTGGAAGCCATGCCGTTGCTGCGTTTCCGCACGGGCGACATCGCTGCCAAGATTATGGAACAGTGTAAGTGTGGCCGCAATTCCTACCGCCTCACGCCGTTGGTTGGTCGTAAGAACAACATGATTAAGTTGAAAGGCACAACGCTCTATCCGCCTGCGATTAACGATGTGCTTGACAATACGGATTATGTGGAGAATTACGTCATCGAGGTGCGCCAAAGCGAAGCTGGCACTGACGATGTAGTGGTGAAAATCGGCTTGAAATACCAACCCGATTTCGATGTGGTCAAGGTGCTGAAAGACAGTTTCCGTTCGCGTATCCGTGTGGCACCGCAAATCGAGGTACATCCTGTAGAGGAAATCCAGAAAATCAACTATCCGGCCAAAACCCGTAAACCCATCAAATTTATTGATTTAAGGAATAAGTGATGACTAATTTCGACGACATCAGACCTTATAACGCGGACGAGATTCCTGCTGCGACACAACGTTTGGCCAACAGTGAGGTGATTCCTGCCATTGCGCAATTTCTCGGCATGTCCGCCGAGGCACTTCGTGAACGTATCCGTGGTATTCAAACCATCGACGAGTTCCAATTGAGTCTGCTCAAAGAGGTCATCGAAACGCTGTTGCAAAAGACCACCACGAAGTTTGATTGGTCGGGAATGGAAAATATTAGCGATAAGAAACCTTATCTGTTTGTCTCCAACCACCGTGACATCGTATTAGATGCCATGTTTCTGCAATATATCTTGACATTGGACAAACAACAAACCTGTCAAATCACCTTTGGCAGCAATCTGATGTGCCATCCTTTTGTCATTGACTTTGGCAAGATTAACAAGATGTTCCGTACAGAGCGAGGAGGTACGCCCAAGGAGTTCTACAACAGCATGTTGCACATGTCGGAGTATATGCGCATGGTCATTACAGAGGAGCATGAGTCGGTGTGGATTGCCCAGCGCAATGGACGCACCAAGGACGGCATCGACGCCACCGACCCCGCCATCATCAAAATGTTTGGCATGAGTCGTCGCGATGACCGCGTAGCTTCGTTGGCTGAGCTGAATATCGTGCCTGTGGCGGTGTCCTACGAATGGGAGTCGTGCGATAAGCTGAAGACCTTGGAATTGTATCTGACGCGCAAAAACGGCCATTATGAGAAAAAGCCAGGCGAAGACCTCAACAGCATCCTCACGGGCATCATGCAGCCCAAGGGCCATGTGCATTTCCATATTTGCCCCAGGGTTACCGAGGACGACTTAAAGGCCTTGAACGATTGCCCTTCAGGCGAGTTCTACAAGCGCGTGGCTGCGTTGATGGACAGCCGTATCAATCCCCAATTCTATCTCCATCCGAACAACTATATTGCCCATGATTTGCGCAGCGGAACAACAACGTATGTCGACCATTATACCACTGAGCAAAAGGAAGCATTTGTAAAATACATGGACTGGATGAATGAGTATCCCGACATGGACCGAGAAGAATTGGAGGAGATTTTCTTGAGGATTTATGCCAATCCTGTGGACTCGCAACGATAATTCCACTATCTTTGCGCGGAATTTTTTGCAAAAGGAATGGATAACCCCATCAAAGAAACATCAAGTTGCGCCGTCATAGGGCACGGCAGTTGGGCAACAGCCCTTGTCAAAGTGTTGACGATGAACGAGTTGTCCGTAGGTTGGTATGTGCGCAATGCCGAGGTCTTGGAGTCGTTGCGCAACGAAGGTCGCAACTGCCGCTATCTTTCCGAAATAGAGTTTGACCCGAGCCGCATCCGTGTTTCCGACGACTTGAACGCTACCGTTTCCGAGGCAGACATCCTCTTTTTGGTCACGCCGGCAGCGTATTTGAAGTGTTACCTTTCCGATTTGCAGGTTTCCTTGAAAGAAAAGATGGTGGTTTCGGCGATTAAGGGTATCCTTCCCGATGAAAATTTGTTCGTTACCGATTATCTGAAGCAACGTTACGGCCTCTCTGATTCGCGTTTGTGTTTTATTTGTGGTCCGACCCACGCCGAGGAAGTAGGTCACGGACAACTCACTTATCTGACTCTGGCTTGCCGCGATGTGGTGAGCATCCGTGTCGTCGGCGAAAAGCTGAAAACCCCGTTTATCAAGATCAATTGCCAAAAAGACATCAACTATTTGGAGCGTTCTTCCATCTTGAAAAACATCTATGCCGTCATGGTGGGCATCGCTGTGGGCATGGGCTATGGTGACAATTTCATCTCGGTCCTGGTGTCGAACTGCATCAAGGAGATGTACTATCTGCTTGATCCACAGAGCATCAACGACTTGACGAAGTTTAACCCGTCCAATTTCTTCGGTGACTTGTTGGTGTCGTGCTATTCGAGCCACAGTCGCAACCGCCAACTGGGTATGCTCATCGGTCGGGGCAACACGGTAAAGACGGCTTTGAACGAGATGACCATGGTGGCCGAGGGCTATTTTGCTTCCAAGTTAGTGGCTTCTCTTCCCGACGAACAGCGCAGACAAATGCCAGTCGCCGAAACAGCATACGGTATCCTTCATGAGAACCGCCCCGTCCGCAAGGCGATGAAGGACTTGGAAGAGTTGTTAAGGTAGTTCCGTTAAAGGGTTCAGTCTTCAGGCGTCAAAGCGGCAATCATCTCAGCGATTTTGGCCTTCACCTCGTCGACAAAACTGTCGGGATTCAGGTCGGCCTTGAAGCTCTTGTCGCGGGTAGCAAACTCGATGGCGTTACGTTCCAGCGTCTTCGGGCTGACCACAATGCGCAGCGGCACGCCGAGCAGGTCGGCATCGGAGAACATCACGCCTGCACTGATGTTGCGGTCGTCGTAAATGACTTCCACGCCAGCCTTCTTGAGGTCTTCGTAGACCTTATCGGCCACGCGGCGCACGTTTTCGTCGGCGATGCGCAAGGCACAGACCTGTACCTGCCACGGGGCAATGGTGATGGGCCAAATCGGGCCGTAGTCGTCGCGGCTCACCTCGCAGACCGAAGCAATTAAACGACCCACGCCGATGCCGTAGCAGCCCATAATGGGGTATTTCAGCGTGTTGTCACTGTCAAGGTATTGCATGCTCATCGAAACGGTGTATTTCGTGCCGAGTTGGAAGATGTTGCCCACTTCGATACCGCGGCTGATGGTGATGCTGTGCTTGCCGCACACGGGGCAGATGCCTCCGGCGGTAGCCTTGGCCACGCTGTCATATTTCACCTCGCCAAGGTCGCGGGCCATATTCATGCCTTTGTAGTGGTAGTTCACCTTGTTGGCACCTGCCACGAAGCTGTTCAAGGTCTTCAGTGACTCGTCGTAAACCACCGTGATGCCTTCCGGCAAGCCCTTCGGCCCGATGAAACCGGCGCAGATGCCCATTTCAGGAGTGACGGTGGCTGCATGTACTTCGGCGCAAAGCAGGTTGCGGAGTTTGGTTTCGTTCACCTCAAGGTCGCCGCGCAGGAAGACGATGACTAAGCTGTCATCTACATTGCGTTGATATAGAACGGCCTTACAGGACTGTAGAGGCGAT